>Ga0180121_10000915_pt1 | contig 12484 bp, 13 predicted proteins | sample AntDrymUQ5402106_2_FD_129676 | JGI IMG/M metagenome (GOLD analysis project Ga0180121, IMG submission 129676) | Polar desert sand microbial communities from Dry Valleys, Antarctica - metaG UQ540 (21.06) (version 2) (version 2) | ecosystem: Environmental > Terrestrial > Soil > Desert | place...
GTCGCATTGAGCCCGGGCTGACCCCGGATGACACTGACAAGTGCATCGAGCCTGCTCTCAGCCCCGTTCCCTGAGCCGCCCGACGATGCCCTGCTGGGCGGGTCTCGGTGCGCCGCAACGTCTTGGATGCCATGGTGGGTTGGACCCGCGCCGAGGCGTTTCGGTTCGCGAGCGGGCCGTTAGCCGAGCATCCGCACGGCAAGCGCGACTCGCTGGGCCACGGTGACCATCACCAGCGCCGTGAAGATCCAGAAGATCGTCCCGCCATGGTCGGGAATCAGGCAGACGAGCGCGTAGCAGACGATCGTCTCGGTGCCCTCGGTCAGGCCGGGGGTGAAGCGCAGGGACCGCTCGTCCCCGAGCGCGATCCCGCGCTTCTCGCTGATCGAAGAGAACGAAAGCAGGGCGACGTTGTTGAGCAGATAGGCGGCGAGCAACGCCGCCACCGCCAGCCGTGCGTCGGCGACCGCGACCGCGACCGCGACCGGAAAGCCCGCGTAGACGACGAAGTCGGCGAGGAAATCGAGCATGCCGCCGAGGTCGGTGGCGCCGCGCAGGCGCGCGACCGCCCCGTCGAGCCCGTCGAGCGTCCGGTTTGCAAGCCAGAGCGCGAGCGCGAGCCCCCATTCCCCGAGGGCCGCCGCGAGGCAGCAGCCCAGGCCGATCAGCAGGCCCGCGCCGGTGATCGACCCGGGCCCGACGCCGAGGCGGTGCAGGCGCCGCGCCGCCGCGCCGGTCGCCGGCCCGATCAGGTCACGCATCCGCGCGTCAAGCACGGCTGATCGGGGGGGTCGCGGCGGGCGCGGGCGGGCGAGCGGTCATCGTCGTCAAGATTGGATCATCACCCAGCGGCCAGATCCGGTACCCATGCGCCGCGAACCGTTCTCCGGCTCGCCCGGTCTAAGGGCGGATGAAGCGTCGCCTCCCCCCGATACCGCTGCTCGTCCTCGCGGCGGTGGTCCTCGCCGCGATCGCCGCCGCGATCCTGATCCGCCCTGACGCCGACGACGTCGAGGCGTTCTTCGACGGCGGCGGCGCCTTCGGCCCGGTGCTGTTCGCGGCCGCCTATGCGCTGCTGACCGTCCTCCTGTTCCCGGGGGCGCCCCTGACGATCGCGGCCGGAGCGCTATACGGCGTCGCCGGCGGGGCGCTGGTCAGCGTCATCGGCGCCACCGTCGGGGCGACCGCCTCGTTCCTGATCTCGCGACGGGGCACCCGCGCATCGGTGGGCCAGGTTCGCGGCAGACGCCTGGAGGCGATCGAGGCGCGGCTCAGCGGCCGTGGCGTGCTCGCGCTGCTGCTTCTCCGGCTGATCCCGGTCGTTCCCTTCAACGCCCTCAACTACGCGGCCGGCGTGAGCGTGATCGGCACGCGCGACTACCTCGTCGCGACAGCGGCCGGGATCGTGCCGGGCGCGGTCGTCTACGCCGCCCTGGGGGCCGGCCTCGACGACCCGACCTCGCCGCTGTTCGTGGTGGCCGTGATAACCGCCCTGGCGATGGCGCTCGCGGCCTGGAGGGTCGGGAAGCGCCAGCGGCCCGATGCGGAGAAGGAGCCCGCCTCGACGACGACAAGCGCCGCTTCGGCAGCCGACGCCCCCCGGCCCGAGCGCGACCCGGCCAGGGATCCGGACTTGCGGCGGCTCCTCTGGGCGGCCCTCTTCTTCCTCGCCACGCTCGGCGGGCTCGCCGCCCTGACCGCGGACGGGCTGTTCCATTGAGCGCACCCGAACGCCTCGCTGCCGGTCGCCGGCGACTCGCCTGCCCCGGGGCGACGGCGTGAGGCGTTACGACCTGGTCGTCGTCGGCGGCGGCACGGCGGGCCTCGTCTCGGCGCTGATCGGCGCCGGCGCCGGGGCGCGGGTCGCGCTGGTCGAGGCCGACCGGACCGGCGGCGACTGCCTCTGGACGGGCTGCGTTCCGAGCAAGAGCCTGATCGCGGCGGCAGCTGCGGCCCAGGGGATCCGCGAGGCGGGTCGGCTCGGCGTTGACGCCGGCGAGCCCGAGGTCGACTTCGAGCGGGTGATGGCGCACGTTCACGGCGCGCGAAACCGGATCGCCCCCCACGACTCGCCCGAGCGCCTCCGCGCCGACGGAGTCGACGTCTTCGAAGCCCGGGCCCGCTTCCTCGCTCCGGGCAGGATCGACGCCGGGGGAACGGAGCTCGTCCATCGCACGGCGATCGTTGCGACCGGGTCGCGCCCGGGTCTGCCGCCGATCGAGGGGCTCAGCGAGGCTGATCCCCTCACCAGCGACAACCTCTGGGACCTCCGCCGGCTCCCCGGGAGGCTCGTCGTCCTCGGCGGCGGCCCGATCGGCTGCGAGCTCGGTCAGGCCTTCGCCCGGCTCGGAAGCTCCGTCACCGTGATCGAGATGGACGATCGCTTGCTGCCGCGGGAGGAGCCGCGGGCGGGAGCGCTGATCGCTGAGCGACTCCGGGTCGAGGGAGTCGACCTGCGCCTCGGGGCAGAGGCGACGGCGGTGCGTTCCGGGAACGGCGGGGAGGCCGCGATCGAGATCGACTCTCCGGAGGGCCTGCGGACGATCGCCTTCGACCGGATCCTCGTCGCAACCGGGCGCCGGCCCTCGACCTCTGGCCTCGGCCTCAACTCGGTCGGGGTCGAGACCGACGACTCGGGCGCGGTAACCGTCGACGACCGCCTCCGGACCACCGCCCCGCGGATCTACGCGGCCGGCGATGTGACCGGCGCCATGCCGTTCACCCATGTCGCCGCCCACCACGCTCGGATCGCATCCGTCAACGCCCTCTTCGGCCTGCGGCGCCGGGTCGACTACGGGGCCGTCCCCCGGGTGGTCTTCACGGATCCCGAGATCGCGGCGGTCGGGCTGGCCGAGGCCGAGGCGCGCGATCGATGGGGCGAGCGAGCACAGGTGGTCGACTACGACCACGCCGACCTCGACCGGGCGATCACCGCCGGACGCACTGCGGGATTCGCCAAGCTGATCGGAGATCGCCGCGGCCGGCTCGTCGGGGCGACGATCGCCGGCACCGCCGCGGGAGAGACGATCGCGGAGCTCAGCGCCCGCGTCGCCGCCGGGGACGGGATCGGCAGCGTCTCGACCGCCGTCCACGCCTATCCGACCTTCACCGAGGCGGCGGCCCGGGCGGCCGACGAGCACCAGCGCCTGCGCTACTCAACTCCCCGCGTTCGCGCCCTGACGCGGCCGGTGCTCGCCCTGCTGCGGAGGCTGGACCGCCCAGATCGCCGGACCTCCCGCGATTGAGCACGAGCTCGGGGGCGGAGGGTCCTCGGCGCGGCTACTGGACGAAGCGATCGATGTGCTGCGGCGAGTCATCGCAAGGACCCCCTTGGTCTCCGCAACCAGCCCGATCATCGCTCGCTCGACTCCTCATTCGGGTCATCGGGATCGCTGCGCCGACTGAGGCGAGTACCCTCGAGCACGAGCGCATTTGATTCCGGCTGGCGGTCGAACAAAGAGGCGCTCGTAGGTCATCCCCTTCCTGCCATGCGCGCGAAGGTCTCCGCAGTAGAAGTGGGACCTTCCTCCGCTCTCGATCTTCATTGCGTGGGCGTCGAAGGCGCTGTGATCGATCAGCTGCAGCGTGATCGTGAAAGGACCGATACAGATCGGCTCACGGTCAGACAGGTGCTGGGACGCGGCGGGTATCGCGGAAGCCGCGCCAAAGAAGCCTCCTTCAAGATCCGCTCCGCGGCCCTCGCCGATCAGCACCGGCACACGCGGATCCTCTCTCGAGGAGGCCAACTGAGAATGTAAGGGTGGCCCACGACCCCGGGCTGAAGGGCGGTGTGTGAAATCCCCCTCAGGACGGATCCGCCTGACTCCAAAACCCTGACTCCATGAAATCGGGGTTAGATCACTGCACGCTTGGCCCGACGGGCTCGAAAGAAAGAGCCCGTGCGAACGTGCACTTCAAGCATGACGCCGCGACGAGACCGGTTCCCGGGGGCGCAAACGCCGCCCGCGGGGTTGTTGGGGCAGAAATGCCCTCCGCGACGGAAAAGCTCGGGTCGGTGGTGGTCTGCGAGGATGACGAGCTGACCCGGGGGATGCTTTGCGAGAACCTCCTGGCCGACCGCTTCGATCCGCTTCCCGCGGGCACCGCCGAGGCGGCGCTGCGGCTCTGCCGCTACGAGGGACCGGACGCTCTCCTCCTCGACCTCGATCTACCCGACGCCTCCGGCCTCGACGTGCTGCGCGAGATCCGCGGCGCCGAGTTCGCCGCCGATCTGGACCCGGCTCTGCCCGTGATCGTGCTGAGCGGCTTCGGCGCCGACGGTGAGCGGGTCCGGGGGCTGCGCGAGGGCGCCGACGATTACCTGGTCAAGCCCTTCCACTACCCCGAGCTGCTGATCCGCCTGCGCCAACGCCTTACCGCCCGTGCCGCGGGGCGGCGCGGGCCGGCGAGGGTGGGGGAGCTCTGCGTCGACCCTGCGACCCGTGAGGTTCGGGTCGGGGAGCGGCGGATCAAGCTGACCAACAAGGAGTTCGAGCTGCTGCAGGCACTGGCCGCCGAGCCCCATCGCGTCTTCACCAAGGACGAGCTGCTCAAGGCCGTCTGGGGCTACCGGCCCGGTACTCCGACGCGGACGCTCGACTCTCACGCCAGCCGGCTCCGCCGCAGTCTCGACCCCGACCATGCCCGCTACGTCGTCAACTGCTGGGGCGTCGGCTACAGGCTGGTGGAGGGATGAGCGCGATTGTCGGGCTCGCCGCCCTCGTCCTCGTCCTCGGCTTGGTCGTGGAGCTCGGATGGGCGCTGGCCCGGGCCCGGCGCCGGATCCGGATGAACCGCGCCATGCACGAGCTGCGCCGCCCGATCCAGTCGCTGTCGCTCGCGATCGACGGCGACGGACGCGACCTGACAACGGCGGCGAGCTGGATGGACCAGGTGCGACACGCCCTCGAAGATCTCGACGCCGAGATCAACGGCCGGACCAGGGCGCCGGCGCGCACGAGTGTGGCGCTCGCGGAGATCGCGTACGCGGCCGAGCGCCGGTGGCGCCGGGAGGGGGTCCGGGTCGAGGCGCCGGTCGCGGGGGCGGTCCTGCGGGGCGACCGCTGGCGCATCGGCTCTGCACTCGACAACCTGATCGCGAACGCCCTCGGTCATGGCGGCGGCAGCGTCAAGGTGCGGGCGCTGACCGCTCCCGGCGTCGCCCGGCTCGAGGTTCGAGACGGCGGTGTGGCCGAGCCTGCGCATGCGGCGGACGCCGGCGGTGGGGATCCACGCCGCGGCCACGGCCTCACCGTCGCTGCCGGCGTCGCGGCAAGCCACGGCGGCGTCCTGATCCCACCCCATGCGACTCGCGACGGTGACACGGTCGCGGCGCTGACCCTTCCCATCATCGAGCCCGAACACGATTTGAGCACTGACCTCGATTGATTCGACGATGAGCCGGAAGTGGCGGGCCTTCGGGTTCGGAGCGCTCGCCGTGCTCTGCGCAGTCGCCTCGGGCTCGATCGCATCCGGCTATCGCGACAGCGTCGATGCACAGCTCGGCGAGCTGCGCGGCGTGGTCGTCGTCACGGAGGTCCTGCCCGCGGGCGAGCCGCTGGACTCCAGGGTTTCCCGGACGGCGCTCGAGCTCCGTCAGGTACCGGTCCGCTTCGCGCCGCCCGACGTCCTCGCCGACCCGGCCGAAGCGAGGGGGCGAAAGACGCTGGCGACGATCCCGGCGGGTTCGTACCTCCTCGCCTCCCACCTGCGGGAGCCGGGGCCGAGAGGTCCCGCGGAGCCGCGGCTCGGGGGCGACCTCCAGCCGGTCGAGATAACCGTCTCGGGCGCCGGCGCCCTCGCCGCGCTCGGGTCGGGCGGTGCCCTCCGGGTCGACGTGGTCGTGGCCGGCGAGCCGGTGACTGGAGGGCGGGCGCGCGTTCGCGTCGCCGCCGAAGGCGTCCAGCTGATCGCGCTCGAGCCCGCCGCGCCGGAGGACGCGACGGCTACCGGCGGCGACAGCTGGAACGCGACGCTCGCCCTGGGCCGCTCGGATGCGCTGGAGCTGATCGAGGCGGAGAACTTCGCCCGCGAGGTCCGCTTGATTCCCACGGGCTAGGGCCGCCGCAGGGGGCGCGATCGGAGCCGCCGGACTTTGCCAGGGCGTGAGCCCAACCGACCACGTCGAGGCGCTGTCGGGCGAGTTGCGGGCGAAGCTCGTCGAGCAGCGCCGCGCTCTGGCCGTGTCCGGTTCGGCGGACGTGCCGGAGCTGGCCCCGGCGATCCGCGAGCTGGTCGACACGGAAGCCGCCGTGCTGTCGGCCGATCGACGCGACGAGCTCGCCGATCGGGTCATGCGCGACACGATCGGGCTCGGCCCGCTCGAGGAGTTGCTCCGCGATCCCGACGTCGAGGAGGTTCTCGTCAACGGGCACGACGACGTCTGGATCGAGCACCGCGGCCGGCTCGAGCGGACCGGCGTGCGCTTCGCATCCGACGAGCAGCTTCGGGACGTGATCGAGCGCGTCCTCGGACCCATCGGGCGGCGCGTCGACGAGCTCAGCCCGATGGCCGACGGTCGCCTCGCGGACGGCTCGCGCGTCAACGTCGTGATCCCGCCGCTCGCCGTCGACGGGCCGGCGCTATCGATCCGCCGCTTCGCCGGAGTCCGGCCGGATCCTGACGAGCTGGTCCGCAGGGGCTCGCTCGACGAGAAGCTGCTGGCCCTCCTGCGCGAGGCGGTGAGCGCGCGACGAAACCTCGTCATCAGCGGTGGAACCGGCTCCGGGAAGACGACCGTCCTCAACGCGCTCTCCTCATTCATCGAGGTGGGGGAGCGGGTGATCACGATCGAGGACGCGGCCGAGCTCAGCCTGCGCCAGCCCCACGTCGTCCGGCTCGAGAGCCGGCCCGCCGGGATCGAGGGGTCCGGTGAGGTGACGATCCGGGACCTCGTCCGCAACGCCCTGCGGATGCGACCCGACCGGATCGTGATCGGCGAGGTTCGCGGCCCGGAGGCGATGGACCTCCTGGTCGCACTCAACACCGGCCACCGCGGCGCGCTCTCGACCGTGCACGCGAACGGAGCGGAGGACGCGCTGCGCCGGCTCGAGACGCTGGCGATGATGGCCGGCCTCGGCGTTCCCCACGAGGTCGTCCGCGAGCAGCTCGGCCGTGCCCTGGACCTCGTCCTCCATCTCGAACGCGGCCCGGGCGGCAGCCGCTTCGCGGTGACGCTCGCGGAGGTGGTGCGGATCGCCGGCTCACCCGCGGTTCGCGAGCTCTGGCGCCGTGCGCTCGATCCCGGAGCGTCCGGGTGAGCGACGCCGGCGCGGCCGTTCCCGTGCTGCTCGCGGCGCTCGGCGGCGCGGCCGTCGCCGTCGCGCTGCGCGAGGGGATCTCCTCGATGCCCTTTCTGGTCCGCCAGCTCGAGGCCGGGGCGCGGACGCTGACGCTTGCCGGGCGCGAGAACCGCGCGCCGAGCGAGGTCGAACGGCGCCGGCTCGGGCTGTTGATCGGAGCCGCGCTCGGGCTGATCGCGATCATGCTCGCGGGGCTCGGCCCGCTCGCCGGGGTGGCGGCGGCAGGCCCGACGCTCGCGGGCGGGCTGATCGCCCGGCGCCGGCGTCGCTACCGCCTCCGGGTCGAATCCGACGTGCCTCGGGTGGCAGCCGGGATCGCCGACGCGATCTCGGCCGGCGGCTCGCTGCGCACGGCGCTGCTCGGGGCCGGCACCGCGCTCGAGGGACCGACGGCGGTCGAGCTAGCGCGCGTCAGCGCCGACCTCGATCTCGGGATGCCCGCGCGCGCCGCGTTGAACGAGCTCGCCGATCGGGTCCGCTCCGATCGCGTCGAGGCGCTCGCCGTCGCGATCCTCTCGCAGGAGCGGACGGGTGGTGACCTCGCCGAGCTGCTGCGCCGGCATGCGGTCGCCGCCGCGAACCGCCAGCGCGCCGAGCAGGAGGCCCACTCCGCCACGGCCCAGGCCCGGCTCACCGGCGGCATGGTCGTGGCGATGCCGCTCTTCATGGGCCTGATGGTCGAGCTGGTCTCGCCGGGGTTCCTCGGATCGATGCTCGCAAGCCCGTCGGCGGCGATCCTCCTCGCCGCGGCGGGAGCGCTGCAGGTCGCGGGCTTCCTCGCGATCCGCAAGCTCGGTGGCGTCGTCTCGTGAGCGCCGTTCTGGCAGCCGCCTGCGCCCTGTTGGTCGCGGCTGCCCTCTGGGAGGTCGTGGCCGAGCGCGGGGAAGCCGCGACGAGCCGGTTTCGTCGTCGCGTGCTGCGCCGGATCGGGATGGCAGGCGGCCGGGGCGAGAAGGGGATGCTCCTCGCAGCGGCCGAGCGCCGCCTCGAACGCGCGGCGCTCGGCGGGCGCATCTCGCCGGGAACGCTGCTCACCGCGAAGCTCGCGGCCGGCCTGCTCTCGCTGCCCGCGGCGCTGAGCGCCGCCCCCGTGGCGCCCGGGAGGCTCGGTTCCCTCGTCGTCGTCGGAGTTCCGATCGCAGCGTTCATGGCCCCCGATCTGTTGCTCGAGCGGGTCGCCCGGACGCGGCGGGAACGGGTCGCTGCAACGCTTCCCGACGCGCTCGATCTGATGGCGACGGGCGCGGCGTCCGGTCGCAACGCCGGTGCCCTGCTCGGCGAGGCGATGCGGAGCTCGAGGGGCCCGCTCCGCGAGGAGCTCGCCCGCACCGTCGCCGCGATCGAGTGCGGCGGTTCTCAGGAGGAGGCGCTGCGCGAGCTTCGCGAGCGCGGCACCGACCGCAACCTCGGGACGCTCGCGGCAGCGCTGGAGCGCTCGCGACGGCACGGCTCCCCGCTCTCGCGGGCGCTGCACGAGCAGGCGGGTTCGCTCCGGCGTGATCAGCGCCGGGCGATCGGCGAGCATGCCGCCCGGGCGGCGCCGAAGATGCAGCTCGTCGTCGCCCTGCTCCTCGTCCCGTCGGTCCTGTTGATCGTGGCGGCGGCGATCATCGCCAACTCGGGCTCGATCCTCCCGACCTTCTGAAGCCATTGCAGCCCGCGGATCCTGCTTCCAGCTCCTGGCTGGACCCTGCTCGGACCGGACGCGAAGCGGAGATCCGGCCGGAGTTACCTACTCCGCCGCCTCCTCCGCCAGTCGGCGCGCCACCCGGCCCCCGGCCTCGCAGATCGCGTCGAGGTCAGCAGCGTTGTCGCGATGGCCCTCCGTGTTGACGCAGAGGCTGCCGGCAGAGAACTCGAAGGCGAAGTCCTCCGGTGCCCCCTCGGCGAGCCAGACGATGAAGCTGGGGGAGAAGAGGCGTTTCATCCAGACGGCGTCGTCGGTGACTCCGTAGAAGATCTCGTAGCGCTTGTCGAGGGCGTGGCTCTCGAGCTCGAGCCGCTGCATCCGGCGGAATTTGTCCTCGGCCGAGTCCATGAACCGGAACCCGGAGCGGCGCTGGCAGTGGACGTCGGACACCTTGCTCGCGGCCATCGGCAGGTCGTGCATGACGACGGTGAAGCGGTAGTAGTCGGTGTCGCGATGGCCTTCGCTGTCGGGTGGTCTCGACCTCGTAGGTGTAGAGAGCCAGAGCACCCGGGAGTCCGCCGGGGAGGGTGCCGTCCATGATCTGCTCGGCGTTGCGGCGGTCGCCCTTGCGCAGCAGCGGCGTCGACGGCGGCAGCCCGCCACTGCCCACCCTGCTCAGCCCGCGCATCTCGGCGTAGGCGCCGAAGAAATCCTCCTCCGCCGCGTTCGAGGCGAAGACGAAGACGATCAGCAGGATCAGGAGCAGGGCGCCGGCCGCCGCGGTCGCGCCGATGGCAGCTCCGGCGCCCACCGTCCCTGCGACGAATGCGCCGACGACGAGCGTCAGGCCGAAGCTCAGCGTCAGCGGATGGCGGGATAGGCGGGTGAAATGGCGGCCGCGCGTATCGTCGGCGTCGGTGGGGACCGGCGCGGCCGGGGGCGCTACGCCGCCACTCGCCTGCGGAACCGTCGCGGCGCCGGGAGAAGGCTGGGAAGGGGAGCGCGGGGCGGGACTTTCGGGCTCGCCGGCATCCACGCGCTCAGGCTATCCATGATTCTGGCGGCTGCGTTTGCAACGGCGCTTGCAGATCTCGGTCCTCTCGCCGGCGGCGAAACGCGTTCTGAAACGACCGGTGATCCCGCTGCTCGAGCGGGATTGGAGGGTGGAGCGCCGGCCGGTAGCAACACCGTCCGACGGAACCTGTGCAATAAGCGACCAGTGATGTGTTGCGTTGTGGGACATAGTGGGTTACCGTGGCGCAGCAGTTGCGGACAACTGGGCCGGGGGGGCGAGGCTCCTCCCACCTCACCTCTCCGGCCCTACCCCTTCTCACATCGAGACACCTTCGCCCCCGAGCCCCTCCCCCCTTCAGATCACTCCAGATGAATGACCTTTCGCGGCCTTCATGAGCACTCCCTCGACTCCAAGGACCGGATCACCGTTCCCTCGGCCTATCGAGGCGCCCTCTCGGAGGGGATCGTCATGATGAAGAGCGTCGAGCGGTGCGTCGAGGTCTGGCCCGCTGACGCGGCCGAGTCGATGGAGGCTGGCACCCTCTCCGCGCTCAACCCGATGAGCCGCGACGCGCGGCGGATCCAGCGCCGGTTCTTCGCCCATTCGGAGTCGTCGGAACTCGATTCGGCAGGCCGCGTGCGCCTGAGCCGGCAGATGATCGAGCATGCCGGCCTCGAGGGCCGCTGCATCGTCACCGGCATGGGAACGCGCCTCGAGATCTGGTCGCCGGACGGCTGGGCCGCCGAGGACGAGGAGAACGAGAAGCAGACGCCCGAGCTGACCGAGAACCTGGCTCGCGCGCAGGCGACCGCCGCGGCGCCGGGCGGCGGCTACTGAGATGGTGACCCTCACCTACATGCCCACCGAGCACGTCCCAGTCCTGGCCGCGGAGGTCATCCGCTTCACCGATCCCCAGCCCGGGGAGACCGTCCTCGACTGCACGTTCGGGGGTGGCGGCCATTCGCGGCTGATCGCCGAGCGGCTCGGCCCCGAGGGCACCCTGATCTGCGTCGACCGCGATCCGGCAGCCGCCGAGCGCTTCGAGGCGATCGCTCACGAGGCGGCATGCGAGACGCGCTTCGTCCAGGCCGACTTCGCCGCCGCCCTGGCGGATCTCGCCGCCGAAGGGCTCGAGGCTGATGTCGTCCTCTTCGACTTCGGCGTCTCCTCGATGCAGGTCGACGCCTGGGAGCGTGGCTTCTCCTATTCCTTCGACGCGCCGCTCGACATGCGGATGGACCCCGGCGCCGAGCTCGACGCGCGGGCGATCGTCAACGACTGGCCCGAGAGCCGGATCGCGGAGACGCTGCGCAGCTTCGGCGACGAGCGGCACGCCCGCTCGATCGCCCGCCGAATCGTCGAGCGCCGGCCGCTCGAAACGACATCGGAGTTGGTCGAGGCGGTGAGGGCCGGGGTTCCGCCGAAGGTCCGATTCGGCCGCGGTAACCCGGCGAAGCGGACCTTCCAGGCGATCCGGATCGCCGTCAACGGCGAGCTCGAGGCGATCGACGCCGGGCTGCCCGCCGCCTGGGAGCTGCTCGCTCCGGGCGGTCGCCTGGCCGCGATCTCGTTCCATTCGCTCGAGGATCGGCGAGTCAAGCGCTTCCTGGTCGACGGCGCCCGCGGATGCGTCTGCCCGCCGGAGTTCCCCGTCTGTCGCTGCGGCCTCGAGCCGGAGGCGGAGCTGCTGACGAGAGGCGGCGTCGTGCCCAGCGCCGGCGAGGTGGCGAATAACCCGCGCTCGTCCTCGGCCCACCTCCGCGTCGCCCGCAAGCTCGGGCCGGAGTAGAACATGGGTGCTCCCGCGATCTCAACCCGCCCGCGCCCCACGACGAGAAGACGACCCGCTTCGGGTCCGAGGGCGAAGGCAGCGGCCAGGCGGCCCCGCGCCGTGCTGATCCCCGTCGCCGCCGTCGGGCGCACCGCCGATGCCTTCGGCGGCATCGCCGACTGCGGGATGGTCGTCCGCATGACCCGTGGTCGCGCTTGGATCGTCGTCCTCGGCGTCCTCCTCGGCGGGATCGTCGCGCTCAACGTCTGGGGGCTCGGCATGAGCGCATCGAGCAGCGCCACCGCGGCCAAGATCGACGCCCTGCAGCGCCAGAACAGCGTCCTGGGCGGGCGGATCGCAAACCGCACCTCGAACGGGACGATCGAGCAGGCCGCCGCGAAGCTCGGCCTCGCCGTCTCCCCCGCCGACGGAGTTCAATACCTCGACGCCGCCGCGTCCGATGCGGAGCGGGCGGCGGAGCGCCTCGCGAACGGGAGGATCTCGCTCTCACCCGCGCCGGCCCCGACCGTGGTCGAACCGCTCGACGCAACCGTCGTCGCAACCGACCCCGTCGCGGTTCCAACCGGCCCCGCCGCGGTTTCAACCGACCCCGTCGCGGTTCCAACCGAGCCCGCAACGGTCGATCCCGCGACCACCGGCACCGTACCGGTCGAGGCGACCGCGGTGGAGGCGCCACCCGTCGCTCCCGCCTCCGACCCGGCGACCGCGACCCCCGTCGATCCCGTCAGTGGCGCGCTCGCTCCCTA
>Ga0180121_10000916_pt1 | contig 12482 bp, 8 predicted proteins | sample AntDrymUQ5402106_2_FD_129676 | JGI IMG/M metagenome (GOLD analysis project Ga0180121, IMG submission 129676) | Polar desert sand microbial communities from Dry Valleys, Antarctica - metaG UQ540 (21.06) (version 2) (version 2) | ecosystem: Environmental > Terrestrial > Soil > Desert | place...
CGGGGGCACGTTCGCCTACCAGCTGGTCGCCGAGTACGGCAACCAGCCACTCGCCGGTGTCGGCGACTATCGCAACCCAGCCCGCATCACTGCCACCGTCCCCCGCTGGCGGGGCCAGTACCGCATCACTTTAAACGGCTTCTCGGTGATGCATGAGACCTGGGACCACGCGCTCCAAGTGGATGGCAAACGCGATGAGGTGTACTTGGATGGCCGGGGCACGGAGATCGACAAGTTCCTCAAAGAGGGCACCGAGTTCAGCGTCGGCACCGACGTGCACGGCGACATCAATGGCTTGCCCGGACGGGTGCAAGCTGGAAGCGCGAGCGATCAAGGGGGGATTCAGAGCGGGGACAAGTTCCCCTCTTCTACGCCTTGGGTGCGGAGTGGCCCAACGAGTGGCAACAGTTTTCCGCGAAAGATGTGGGAAGGCCCGCTTGTCGCTGACTCTAACGCCGTTGCGTTCACCTTTGGGCTGTGGGAGTTCGACGGAGGCAAGGACGTATACGACGAATGGGTGAAAGTTAGTAAGGAGATCCTCGGCATGCTCAGGAGCAATGCGACGGTTCAAAAAATGGTATCCGAGAAGGGCAAGACAGTCATGGAACTGGCCGATCTCGGACTGAGTATGGCGCTCACCCTGAACGAAGCCGAAATCCAAGGCAATGCCGTAGACCGTCCTATTGGCTCGACGCCTAGCCAGTACAGGCCGCAACTCTTCACACTCAACCTGGCAACCGCCGAACGCGCGTTGGCTACGGATTATGGGTTTGGACCAGGAATCCTGGAGTTGCCGCCACTGAAGGATGACCCGAAGTATGCGGGCCATTACAAGCTGTATCTCCAGATCGAGCGGATTCAGTAGAGAACTTGATCAACTTGCCGGGCGGCCCCGACCTCGTCCGGCAAGGCGTGCCATGGGTAGGCGTCATCGTCGGCGGGCAGCAGAAGCCCCCGAGGCGAGGCATAATTTTTCGAGGCGGTGGCTCATGAGCCATAGATTCCTGCTGTCGAGCGTGATCGCCGCGGCGTTCACCTTTCCGTCGCTCGGCGTCGCACAGTTGCCTGAGGGACGCCGGCCTCCGCCGGGCGTGGATCCCGGAACGTTCAATCCGCCCCGGGCCGGGACGTTGGACCCCCGGAACACACCGCAGCCGGCCGTGCGGCCCGGCACCATTCAGCGAGACCCCGCCGGAATCATCCATGGTGAGCCGGTCTTGGTTCTCCCCGGCGAGCCACCCAGCAAGGTGCGCGTGACTGGGACCGGGCCCCGCAGCATAACGCTAAGTTGGTCGGCACCTGCCGGTTCCAATCGCTATCTGGTATTCCAGGCGCAGGGCAGTGATCCCACGTACTATCGGGGCTCGTCCACCATCGACACGACCTTGACGGTGAACTTTCTCTTGCCCAATACGACCTACAGCTACAAGGTAGGGGCGAGCTACCCGCAGGAGATGCAGCGGGGCGAGGGGCTGAGCTCCGCCGTGAGCGCGACCACCACCGCTGCGCTGGCGCCCGGTGGCCTGACGGCGGCCGAGACCAGCAAGGGTCAGATCACCTTGACGTGGAACAAGCTCATTGACGCCGATTGGTATCGCCTCTATCGGAATGGCGCCGTACTCACGGATGTCAAGCCTATCAAGCTGACGATGGATGGGCCCCCGGTACTGAGGACCACGTACGACGACCCGGCCGGGCCGGGCACGCACCGGTACCAGATCCAAGCGGTGTACCTGAGCTCAGGCCTTGAGGCTACCTCAGCGGTCGTGCCGAACCCGCCGGTGAGCGCAACGATCCGGGCTAGCACGAGGGTCCGCTACTGCCAGACGGCGCATGCGCAAGCAGAGTGCGCCGAGTCGAGCTCCACGCCTGCCGTCATCATCGCTGCCAACACCGCACTCCGCGCGCTGCGGGGGGAGGCGCCATGAGCCAGTCCAGAGGTCGCGCGGTCGATCGCCGCACCTTCGTCAAGGACGCCGCCCTGGCAGCAGTGGCTGCGGGCGGGTTCAGCAGCGGAGTCGGCGCGCTAAGCGTACTCTTTGCGCAGCCAGCTCCGGGTAATGCTAAGCCACACGCGGACACGGGAACCCATGGTCTCCGTCCTTTCAACATGATTTGTCTGGGCGACTCGGTCATGTGGGGCCAAGGGCTCAGGGACTCATCGAAGTTTTCCAGCCAGGTGAAGGATTGGCTCCAGAAGGAGATGCCGGGGCGCCCGATCAACCGGTTCGTCTACGCCCGCTCGGGTGCGACGATCGCGCCCGCTGCGGATGTGCCGGATGAGTCGGCCGTGCAGGCATGGATGAACAACCGCACGCTCGGGGAGGTCCCCTGTAGTTGGCCCTGGATCCGGCGCCAGGTCACCATAGCCAGGGACGACCTGGCCTCGCAGCAAGGCATCGCCCGGGAATGGGTCGATCTCGTGTTGCTCGACGGCGGAATAAATGACGTCGGCGTCACCACAGTGCTCGATCCGAATCCCTTCGGGCCGATCGATGCTCAAGCGATCCGGGGCCTGGCCATCCAGCGCTGCGGAGACGCGATGCGGAGCCTGCTTCCACAGGTACGGAACATCTTTCCGAACGCCAAGATCCTGGTAACAGGGTACTTCCCGATCGTCTCCGAGGAGAGCGATTTGACTGCGATTGGCGCGCTCCTGGCCGTCCTGTTTACTCCGGGTGCGTTTCTGCTGGGCTATCCGCTCCGGAACCGGCTCGCGCAACAGTCGAGCGCCTGGTATGAGGCCTCGAACGCCCAGCTAAAGTTGGCAGTGGCCGGCATCAACCAGAAGCAGGGCGATATCATGTACCACACCCACCCAGCGGCCTTCGCGCAGATTCCCTGGGGGCCGCGCAACTCGTACGCATGTCCCGACTCTTACCTCTGGCTGGTAGGCGTCCCTGTGGATGAGGTATGGGATTCGAGGCAGGCCGCCTGCCGGGCCGCCGGCGTCGGGCTGCGTCCGACTTGCAGGGACGCCAAGATGGGCCATCCCAATCCAGCCGGCGCAAACGTCTACGCCTCGGCTTGTATCGCGCACCTGCGCCAGTACCTGCCAGAGTGGCGAGGCGAGAAGATGATGAGTGCCTGCGTTGAAATGGACCCGATTCCCGCGGTCGGCACCGCAACGACGCTCACAGTGCATGCGACCGAGCGAGGGACCAGCGGCAAGGCTGTCCCCGGCACGGTGCGGGTTGGCACGGCCACGTTCTCGACCGACACGCCAGTGCCACTCTCGCTTTGTACCCAGAAGACAGTGTCCACCGTAGAACCATCGGGGCGTGCGCGGGGGAAGCCGCTGAGGGAGACGGACACCGTCACGGTCTGTACGCCCATTACTGTCAGCGCACCAGGATACGTAGATGTTGTGATCGAAAACTACTTATCGGCTCAGTTGATCCCTTGAGATTGGGCGACCGTAGGAGAGCGTACTTGTGTCGGACAACGCCGGCTGCGCGGTGTACTCGCCGTCACCCCGGTGTGGCCGTTGGAACACGCATCGATCATACTGGGTGGGTTCGCAACAAAGACAGGAGGGCAGGATGCATCGAAGTACCATCGCTATTGCTGTTTTGGCTGCGACATTCCTGGCCGGCGAGGCGGTGTTACACCCGGCCATAGCGCAAGATCCGCAGTCCCCTCTTCAATGGGCCTCGGTGAGCGCTGGCGATGTCCACGCCTGCGCGCTGACAGTAATCGGCAGAGCATTCTGCTGGAGCCCGGCACACGGTGGTGGAAGTCACCCATCCACCGAAGGGGCACCGCGCCCCGTTCCCGGTAACCTCACCTTCATCACGATCTCGGCCGGAAACCTCACCGCATGCCGATCCACCCGTGCTCTTGCCTCGGCAGCCCGCGAATTCTGCTTCGGGCAGGAGAATCACCACACCTGCGCCGTCACGCGTCGAGGCGAGGCATACTGCTGGGGTGGCAACAGTGACGGGCAATTAGGCGACGGCACGACTACCAATCGCTCAGCGCCGGTTCGGGTGGCGGGAGGATCGAAGTTTGCCTCGATCAGCGCCGGAGACGCCCATACCTGTGGGGTCGCTACCGACGGCGTAGCGTACTGCTGGGGACGCAACGCGTCGGGGGAGCTCGGCATCGGCTTGGTTGACGCGGATCCGCACCCGCAGCCTGAGATAGTCGCGCGGGCTGTGCGTACGATTGCTGCCGGCGGCCATTTCAGCTGCGCCGTCGACACCAAGGGTATCGCCTATTGCTGGGGCGACAACTACCAGTCCCGCCTGGGAAGCAGCGCCGCCGATCCGGTGAATCCCAACCCGACACCGCTGCCGGTGGATGGAGGTCACGAGTTCAGGTCCATCAGTGCTGGAGAGACTCATGCCTGCGGTCTCATCCGTGATGGTACCGCGTACTGCTGGGGCGGTAACCTCAACGGGGAGATCGGTCCCGAGGCTGCGTTGCTGAGCTCCACTCACGATCCCGTCGCAGTTGGGGGCCCCAAGCTCACGGCGGTAACCGTGGGGCTTCGTTTCCACAGCTGCGGCGTGGGGCAGGACGGGAAGGCGTATTGCTGGGGCCGCAACACCGAGGGCCAGCTCGGCGTGGGCGACCACTCGCTTGAGTCCTGCCATTCCGACCCCTGCAGCACCCGTCCGCTACCGGTGAGCGGAAACCTGGGGTTCAAGTCACTGAGTGCAGGCCGGGGCTTCACCTGCGGCGTCACGGTGAGCGGCGAACTGTACTGCTGGGGAACGGGCTGGAGCGGGAGTCCGGGGTCAGGAGGGTCGGGGGGAGCAGGGAAACCGGTGCGGGTGCGAGCACCATGAAATGACTGGCCTGATTTACCGGCTAAGCGCAAGCAGCTTTTGCTCGGCCTTCGCCACCATCGGCCGCAATTCCGGATCACAGTCTTTCCACATCTTGACGAAGCGCCCGTAATACTCCACTGCCAGCGCCGAGTCACCGCGCGCCTCATAGATCTCGGCTCGGCGCATGTAACTCGGACCCCGGAAGACAAAGCCGTAGGGGGGGCTTTCGGCGAGGGAGGTGTACCAGCGGAGCGCCTCATCGCGTGCGCCCGTCTGGTGCAGCCATTCCGCCCGTAGGTAACGCTCGTCGGCCTGGGAGTAGAATGGTGAAAAGGTCACCAGCTCGGTGTTCAGGAGCTTACGAGGTGTCTTCACCACCGCCAAAGCCGCAGCCGGTCCTCCCCGGCGTTCTGCCAGCATTGCTCGAAGGGTTCTCGCGAGGTTGCTACGCAATGACTCTCGAGATGGTGAGGTATCGGCAGCCTCCAGTGCGTTTACGGAGCGGACAACATATCCTACTTGGCCGAGTCGCGCGCCCAGAGTACCCAGATAATAGAGTCGAAGGGATGGGTGGAGTCCGTCGTGAAGCGAGAACCACGGATGGGGGAGAGACTTGGGTACCCGCTGCGCATCCCACACCCGTAACCTCTGGAGCGTGGATCGGAGCTCCTCCTCGGAAGCTGAGACGAAGGGCAGTCCCATAAGGTAGGCTTGCATCTCTATGGCCGTAGCAGGGTCGTGTCGAGCGGCCTGCTCCAGACGCCCTTTGGCCGACCGCCAGCGGCCTCGTGCTAAATCCATATGCGCCAGCCACACATAGCCGTTGGCGCGAACTTCCGCCGGTCGGCTGGGGACCAGAAGAACCTGCACCAATGGCTCCATCGCGTCGAAATCATCGAAAAACATGTTTACCATCAGCACTGCGAGCCAGGCGTCATCCAGGCTGGATCGTGACAGGGTCTCGATCGCGCGAGTCCGGTCCACATCGGTCCCTCTGCCAAAAGCAGTCACGGCATCCCAGTACTTGTCTCGATTCCCATCCGGGTGAGCGCGATTCAGCAGCGACTCCACATCAGCAAAACGCTCGTCCATCGCTGCCAGTTGGATCAGGTGCCAGCGTGCTTCGGCATTCGACGAGTCGAGCGAGACCGTCATCTCGAATGCTTCTCTCGAATCACTCAACGGCTCCCCATTCATCAGTCCTAAGTGGAGCTGGGTTTCCCCCAGGAAATACCACGCCTCGGCCTGTTCCGGGTCGAGGCTGAGGGAGGAGCGGAAGAGCTGCTCCGCCTCGGAAACGTCGCCCTTCCACCAAGCCATGAGTCCCCGGGCAAAGAGTCTCACGGGATCAGGCAGCCGAGTACCGAGCCGCACGGCGGTCTCGATTGCGTCGTGCTCGAGTTCAGTGTCGTCGTCCCACATCGCCGCCACGGCCAGGCGGTAGTACGCGAGCGCGAAAAGGCTGTCTGCGGCGACGGCGCGCTGGAATGCTTTCGTCGCCGGCTCGAATTGTCGCCCGCGAAGGAGCTGCTCACCTTCGAGATAGGCTCTGAGCGCCGGAAGAGACTTGGTAGTGCTCAGAGCTACCCTTCGGGCATCGGCGGCGCGGGGGGTGCCACGAGCGGCGAGCAGCTGCACCGCAAGTTGATCTACCAACTCTGGCGCCCTGGATGCGTCATCCTCCACCGAGGTATGGAATTCCGCGAGATCGGGTGTCCGGCGATCATAGAGAGACGCCTCGATATGGAGCCGACTGCCGAGCTGGAGCACTCGCCCGGTGACGAAGAGCCCGGCGCCGATACGGGCCGCGGTCTCCGACGCTCGCTCCAGGTTATCAACCGCGACTCCGTTTTTTCCCGCCGCCGCGAAGACTTTGGCCGGATCCACGCGCTTCAGCTCCCCGGCGCCGTCCAGCTTGCTCGAAAGGAGATCCACCATCCCCTCACCCAGGAAGTTGTAGGCCCCGGCCCCCTGGACCGAGAACGGGAACACGGCAACTCGAGAAGCAATGACTGGTATCGAGGGCCTCGGTCGCAGCAGCCAGACCGTCCCCGCGAGCACCGCAACGAGGGCTGCCACCGCTCCGGCCACGACCGCTCGCCGTTTCCACCACGGCGCGCGCTCCGAAAGGCCGGCGCGCCCGCGATGGTAGGCAAGAGCGGTCTGCGCGGCGGGGTTTCGACGAGCCTTTCCCTCCCAGGCGCGTGCCGCTCTCTGGTGTAGCGTCTCGCGCCGAGGAGCGGGGAGGAGTTCATAGGCTACGCGGCAGATGAGGTCGTGGGTGAACTCGCACATCCCGGGTGACTGCGGTGCTTCCCGGACCAACTTTCGAGCGATGAGCTCTTCCATAGCAACGGCACAGGTCGCGGGTGTCAGGCCCGCCGCTGCGGGGACCAGTTGGGGATCGAACGTGCGCCCCAGGACCGCCGCCCCTTCCGCGGTCAAGCGTGCCTCGGAGCTCAATCGCGCCAGCCTGCGGCCAATGACTTCCCTGATGGTTGCCGGCAACGGGAGGGTATTACTATCCCTGCTCGCTAGGCGCCAGGAACCTGTCTCGGTCGGCAGCAGCAGACCCTCATCTACCAAGGCAGCTGTCAACTCGATGACATAAAATGGGTTACCCCCGCCGTGGTCATGTAGTCTCTTAGCTAAGAGATGCCGGTCCGACGCGGGGAGCTGAAGCATCGACCCCAGCAGGGCTTCCACCCCCTTGGCATCGAGAGTCCGCAGCTTGAGACGCCTCAAGCCCGGGTGCAGGGTGACTCGAGACAACGTGGAGGACCATGCCTCATCCCCGGTCCGGGCCGTGAGGAGGACCAGCACCCCCGAATCAACTCTTGAGATCAGCCGGGCGATGAACCCTTGGGACTGAGTGTCTACCAGGTGGAAGTCGTCTATGTACATCACGACCGGGGTTTCCGCGGCCACGGAAAGGAGCGCCTCGCGCAAAGCCTCCACCTGCGGCGACTGCCCGCCCACTGGCTGAGGGAGGGTAGGGAAGCGATCAGCGATTGCAGGAGAGATGAAGGCCAGCTCCGACAGGGCAGATGCCGAAGCCCCTCCCAATCCGGGTGACCGAGAAAGCCCCGTTACTAAAGCCCGCACTGCGGCCAACTCGACGTTCTGATCCGATCCCTGACCCAGAACTCGGAGGACCAGCACGGAGGGATCATCCTCGAGATCTCGAACGAACGCGTCGCACAGACGGGTCTTGCCGATCCCTGCCTCACCCTCAACCAGCACCACTCCCATCCCGCCAGCCCGGACCCGTTGCCAGGCCGCCAGCAGATCGGCCAAGGCCGGGCCACGCTGAACCAGGTCGGGAGTGAACAGGGCGGAAGACCCGGGAGTTGCAACGGAGGGCGCGGCGCCGGCGCTTCGCTCCAGCCGCGTTCCCAGTCGCACGAAATCAGCGGAGGGCTCAACTTCCAGCTCAGTACGCAAGCGTGTCAGGAAGACTGCGTGGCGAGCCAGTGCTTCGTCATTGCGCCCGTCCAGGTGCAGAAGCTCGATTACCTGAAAAAATCCTTCCGGGTCGAAGGGGAGCATCTCCACCCAGCGCTGCGCCCAGACAATTCCTTGACTCCAGGCACCGCGTTGACGCGCATCTTCGACCAGTCGGCGGAGTGTCGACTGCAGTCGGCGCCTGAGTCCCTCGCGCTCCGCTTCCAACCAGCTCCGGAACTGCTCTCCGCCCACCTCTTCAGCTCCGGCCAAAAAATCCCCACTCCAGCGCTCTACCGCTTCGGCGAGACGCCCAGAGGTGAGGTCATCTTCGAAGGCAGCAGCATCCAAGATGAGGGCATTCTCAGCGAGAACGATCCGATCTGCCTGAAACATCATCCCGTCACCCAGCAGGCGCTTGAGCTCGACCACTGCCTGGCGCAGCGACTGCCGAGCCCTGGTGTCGTCTCGGTCATGCCATAAGAGCCCGGCGAGCTCGGCCCGCGAGGCCGTTCGAGAAGCTCGTCGCGCGAGATAGGCGAGGAGAAGAAGCTCTTTACGGCGACTCGAGAGGGCGGCATTGTCGTCGCCCTCTAGCCGCAGTTCACCCAAGGTGCGGAGGAGGAGCACGTGACCCCTTACCTTACCCCGGCGGGTTGGGTAGCTGAGGGAGGCGAGGACGAAATGGGGGGGCAGGTTGTGGCACGGAGATCCAAGCTCGCGGCAAGCTCAGGCTGTTGATGGACCCATTGCTCGGGGCAGGAACCAAGCTGACGAGTCATGTGACTCAATGATGAAACGGGCTGGCTTGCCTCAATGATGCAGCGCCGTTCTGAGTGCCGCAATGCGGTGTTGCCACCAGGGGCAGCCGGTTACAACGACGACCTCAGGGCGGGCTTCGGGGTCTTGCGGCAGCCACGCCGAAAATTAGAGCGCCAGCCCCAGTTGGATTCCAACTCTCTGCACGACAAGAATCGGCGCCAGCGGCCGATCCTGATCCGCGACGTGCAGTGCGCCGCGAAAGCCGACCCGCCTGAGCGCCGGCGCAACTGTGGCCCGAGCGTCGGCGGCCGAGTTGCAGTGCTCGCTTAAATGCGCCAGCACGACCGCCCCGAGGCCCGGGTGGTGCAGCTCGGACAACAGCTCAGCCGCGGCGCGGTTGGAGAGGTGCCCGGTTGATCCGGCAATGCGCCGCTGGACCACGGGGGGGTAGTCGCTGGTCCGGAGCTGGACTTCGTCGTGGTTCGATTCCAGCACGATCGCCGTGAGATTTCGGAGCAGATAGCGCACCGCCGATGTCGGCCGGCCCAGGTCATAGGCCACGCCGATGCTGGTGCCGTCGGAGCTCCGCACCACGATGGCAAGCGGCTCCGCCGCGTCGTGGCTGGTGGCGCAGGCCTCGACGCTGAAGGCCCCCAGCTCCACGCTAGCGCAGAGGCTCAGCGACCGATGTTCGGCTGTCTCCCGGTCGATGCCCAGGCGAGCCCAGGTGCCGGGGGCGGTGAGGACCGGAACCCGGAGCAGTCGCGCCAGCCGTGACGCACCGCAGGCATGGTCCCCGTGCTCGTGCGTAAGCACGATCCCTACCACGAGGCTGAGATCGAGTCCGGCACTGACGGCGCGCCGCTCGATCTCGCGGGCGCTGAACCCGGCATCGATCAGAAGCGCTGCCCCGTCGGACTCGACCGCGCAGCAGTTTCCTCGGGAGCCTGATCCGAGGACGTACAGCGTCATCACCGCCGGGCACTCCGCTGCAAGATGAGCCGCAGAGACTCCCGCCGCTCGGTCGAGAAGGCCACGTTGCGCCGCGCCAGGACCCGCTCTGCCACTCTCAGGAATCCGTCCTCGCTCATGCGCTCCCCGGTGCATCCCCAAGCGAATGGCGGTATGTACTTCGGCGGCGTGGGCGTGCCGAACACGTTGGCCCCAGCCGAAACCACAGTGCCGGTTGCCAGCATCGTTCCGATAGCGGTCTTGGCATGGTCACCAAGGAGGCTGCCGAGGTTGGTCCGGCCGGTTTCGATCCGTTCGCCATCGACCTCCAGACGAACAGGGCCGTACGTGTTCTTGAGGTTGGACGTTGTGGTACCGGCGCCGAGGTTGACCCAGTGACCGACGATGCTGTGCCCCACAAAGCCCTCGTGACTCTTGTTGGCGTACCCGAGGAAGCCGCTCGCCGCTATCTCGCCCCGGACCCGGCACTCCGGCCCGAACACCGAGGCACGCACAAAACCGCCAAGCACCCTGGTGCCGGGACCTACATAGGTAGGGCCCTCGATGCGCGTGCCGCTCCGGATCTCCGATCCTTGATCTACCACCACAGCGCCGTGGCGCACATCGAAGACCACGCCCGGCTCGACCACTGCGCCAAGGCACACCAGGTGGGTGGGGTCGCCCAGCACCACGCTTCCTTCCGGTACGCCGTCGCTGGGAGCAGCCAGGAAATCGGCACAGTCGGCCAAGAGGAATGCTTCCAGCGCGGTCAACAGGTCAAACGTGCCGTGCAGGCTGACTCCCTCGGTTTCCATGGTGGGACCGTGCTCGTGAGGCTCGGTCCACCGGTCTCCGGGTGGCACGATCCAACCCACCGTTTCACCGCCATGCGTCAGGCGCCGGATGTGGGGATCGAGCGTGAGGGGTGCACCGGTGGGTGCGAACCAGGCGGCCCCGATGATGGCGGGTCCGGTCACCGCCGACAGGGGGCGGATGGGCGGTTCGTCACCCTCACTGAACCCGGCAACGTGATTTCCCAGGATCGCCGTGGCGTCGGTGCCGGCGGCGGCCTCCCAGCGCTCCCGCACCCGCCAGATGCCGGCTCGCAGCTCCGCCAGCGGCCGCACTCCGACAAATGGAGCCCAGGCCGCGCCAGGCGACTCAGGCTCGAGCACATAGAGTGCGTTCACGAGTGGACGTCGCGGATCTCGGGCGGCAGAGCGTCGAGCAGCTGCTTCATCGAGGCGGCCCGCTCGGTAGGCATCACTAGTATCCGCCCGTTGGCCTGAACCACGATGAGATCCTGCACCCCGTTCAACACGACCGTGTCGCGGTCCGCCCACACCAGGCAGTCTCCCGACTCGTGCAGCGATGCGGTGCCCACCACGACATTCCCGTTCGGGTCCTTGGGCCGGACCCGGGTGAGCGCCTGCCAGGTGCCGATGTCGTCCCAGGCGAAGGCGCCGCTCACCACGGCCACGGCCGAGCTCCGCTCCAGCACACCGACATCGATGGAGATCGGGGTAACGTCGCGGAAGAACCCCGCCACATCGCCCGCGGCAAGGGCCGGAATGTAGGGAGCCACCTCCGGCGTGTGCGCCTTTACCTCGGTCAACAGCCGCTCGGCGGTCCAGGCGAAGAGACCGCTGTTCCACAGCGCGCCGGCGGCCATCAGGTCGAGCGCGGTAGCCGCATCCGGCTTCTCCGAGAATCGCGCCACCATGCGGGCGCCGTCGCCCAGCGGGGGGCCGGGCACGATGTAGCCGTACCCCGTCTCCGGCCGCGATGGCACCACGCCGACGGTCACCAGCCGGTTGTGCTCCCGCGCCGTGGCCAGTGCGATGTCGGCCGTGCGCCGGAATGCCGCGGCATCACCCACCGCCCAGTCGGCGTGGAGCGATAAAACCTCCGCGTCCGGGTCTCGGCGCTGCGCCTCGGATGTCGCCCAGATGAGCGCCGGAGCGGTGGACGCGGCCCGCGGTTCGACCAGGATGTTCGCCGCCGGAAGATTGAGCTGCTGCTGAAGCGGGAGTGCCAGCGCCGCCCCGGTCACGACCAGGATTCGCTCCCGGGGAATCAGCCCCGTGAGCCGGTCGATCGATTCTTCGGCCGTGGACGTGGAGCCGGCCAGCGGTAGCAGCTGCTTGGGATTCTCAGGGGTGCTCAGCGGCCAGAAGCGGGTTCCGGAGCCGCCCGCGAGGATGACAGCCCATCTCATAGAGGCGGGTAGGCGGGGAAGCGGGTAAGCGGGTAAGCCTGTAGAAGCGAGACGAGGCTCAAGGGAATAATTGCAGAAGCTCCTGGAGTTACACCGTCGTGAATGATTGGGAGACTAAAAATCTACAGGGGAGCGCACAATGTACATAGGCAGGAAACACTGCTTCTTCTGTCCCGCTTACCCGCTTACCCGCTTACCCGCTTACCCGCTTACCCGCTTACCCGCTCATAACAACGCCGCAAGCGCCGGCCGGTGCTGGCGCAGATCATAGAGGAGCTCGCCGATGTTGGCGTCCGGCTTGGCCAGGATGGCCAGGCAGTCACCGGCGCCGA
>Ga0180121_10000917_pt1 | contig 12481 bp, 12 predicted proteins | sample AntDrymUQ5402106_2_FD_129676 | JGI IMG/M metagenome (GOLD analysis project Ga0180121, IMG submission 129676) | Polar desert sand microbial communities from Dry Valleys, Antarctica - metaG UQ540 (21.06) (version 2) (version 2) | ecosystem: Environmental > Terrestrial > Soil > Desert | place...
TTTCTTCAAAGAGTCGTTTGTAAAGATTTTTGCAAGGATCATATCAAAAAAATTATTTTCCCTGTAGAAGTAAAGTATCGAAGATATGAATAATGCCAGTCCGATTGAAATTGCAAATGATAAAAACAAATTGTAGCCGGTAGGTATTATCATCTGATCTTTGACTAATGAAAAAAAGTAAGTTGGCTTGTAAAGGCACCTTATCAGACCGGATCTGAACTTTCTGTCCCTGTTTACAAAATAAAATAGGATTACAATCGTCGTAATACCGATTACAATAAATATATAAGGAAAATCCTTCGTATGATTGCCTTCCTGGATTCTGGGCAGATCTTCATTATATAAAACCCTCTTGACAAAATCAGTCGTGCGTTTTTGCTCGCGGTTAATTGTAAATAGCCCGTTTGTTTTTAAATAGTAATTTGAATCGAGCGGATAATTCAGAGGATTTTCTGAAGTCCAATCGGCATAAGATGAAATAAAATTACCAAACATTACCTGCGAAATCCTTCCAAAACATTCATTCAGAAATTTCATCTGAGCCTCCTGAGATTTTAGGTCACTGAAACCGTTGGCATTACTGTTCTGAATATTTAAGCCGTAGCCGGAAACAAAAATATTCTTATTCTTCCTGTTCGTTACCTGTTTCGTTTTGTTTGCAATATCCGAAACTGCATTTTTTATATGATCGTAATTATTATCATAAAAATTAATTCCGATAAAATCTACTTCTTCTGAGCAGATATCTTCATTGAACGCTCTTGATGTGTAGTACTTAAATCTTTTATTCAAGGAATCGATTAATGATGAAGCCGATTTAACATAACTCAAAGCAGAATTTCCCGAGACATCAAAATCATTTCCAATTCCCCATGCAAATATACAGGGAGCATTTTTATCCCTTTCGATCATATCGGAAATATAATTCAGTGTAAGCCTTATGTACTTCTCATTTTCCATATATTCTTCAGACATTTCATTGAAAGGAATTTCCTGAAAAAGATATAATCCGATCCTGTTGCATAAATTCACAATGTACGGGTTCGAGCATCTCCCGGGCACCCTAACGGCATTGAAGCCGAGGGTTTTTATATTCTTAAGATCATTTTCAGTTTCGGAATAATCAAGCGCCGATGCAAACTTCGATTGGTCTTCATAGTAATTTATACCATTTAACTTAATCTCTTTACCACTTTGAAATATCTGATTATTTCTTTCAGTTAAATTTGTAAAACCTGTTTCTATTATATATTCATCGATGATTTTATCATCCCCATTCGTAATGATCGTCTTAATTGTATAAATCTCCGGATCATCAGGAGTCCAAATTAAAGGATTGTTGATAGTTACTTCGTTTATTTCTTTTACCGAATTATTGTCACCGATAGTAAATTTTTTCTTATTACTTTCTCCTGATTCGGCATTATTCGATTTTCTGATTACTTTTGTCTGAAGAAAAAATTCTTTTGCTTTAGAGGTGTCAATATATTGATATAAGTTTGATGATTTAACATCAACAATGTTGCTTACCTTCACTGATAATAAATTGTCAATTGCATATTTAATATAATTTTTGAAAATGAAGAGTTTCGGAACTGCAATTATATAGATATCTTTATTAATACCTCCATAAACCCTAGAGTAATTTATTTGATCGGATAAAGGAATTGTGTTTTTAAAATTTAATTCGCTATTTACGCTGATGGCGATTTCGTTGGTGATAGAAATAATGCCGTCCGAAAGAGGAACAATTATCGGTGAATAACCGCCTGTGTGATTCGAAACAAAATTGTTGTTGATCTTTACTTCGGCTTCATAATTTATTCCTTCAGCGACAAATATAAAGCTGTATGAATTTAAAATATCTTCGGAAACATTAAATCTATTCTTGAACAATGCGATGCCTTTGTAATCATAAGCAATCGGAATAATATACTTGCTGAAGTTCTTGCCTTCATTAAAAGAAATTTCCCATTGTCCATTCAAATCAATTCTTTTCCGTGTATTACTTTCAAAAAAAAGTCCGATATTCTGAAGTTCGCTGTTGGTAGGTCTTTCAAACACTTTTATCTGCGTCAGGGCTGCAGCAGCATTTAAGAAAATAATAAATATATATAGAAAAGTACTGAAACGAATTTTACTCCGGTAAAATAAACTCATTAAGTGTTTTTAAATATATTGCAAATATAACTATTAATGGAGGGAATTTAAAGATTAGAATTAAATGTTGTTCTTTGGAACCGGATGAAATTTTCTTTCGCTGAGTCCCTTTCATTAGGAGTTGAATGAGTTTTTAATCACTGAAGAAGGAGACTTATCAAGGAAGGGAAATATTTTATATTTCAAATGACAAATTTCGGATTATATTTTATTCGGTGATAATAATGGGTATAGTCATTCAGAATCTATGTCTGAAAATAAATTTATTCTGAATTAATCTTTCTATTCTAAAGGGCTTCCATTATATTCCTACAGAACTGAGGATTGGACAGATTCCTTTTTGGAAGGAATCTGTCAGAGAATGAAGTAATTTTCAATTCAAACTTAGAGTGCTTTCATCTCTTTATCTTCCTCTACTCCTTTAACTGATTTTAGTTTACCCAACTTGATGATTTCTTTTCCACTTAAACTTCCAGAATGCATTTGATCCATAATACGAGTAAGCCCACCTTTTTCTAATTTATTTTGGGCGCTATCATCATTTTGAACCACAATTACCTTGAATACACTATTGGGGTTTTCCTTAATTTTTTTCATTAAAGAAGATTCTACTTTACTCATAGAAAATAATATTGTGTTAGTTAATAACTTCGGTTGAACATTTTTCAAATTCCTAATTAATTTGCTACGTTGTAGCTCCGTTACAATCTATCAAACCCGAGCCAAAAGTTGTGTCAATTCCAGCTGAACCTAAATCTCTCGCTGTTGTCCTTAAACGTGCTTTTATCTGCGCAGGTGTAAAAGCTGGAAATCTCTGTTTTATCAGAGCTACCGCTCCCGCTACATGAGGACAGGCCATGCTGGTGCCTGATTTCAATCCATATACGCCACCTGGAACTGTAGAGTTAATAAGAACTCCCGGGGCTACAACAGTTACCTGATTCCAAGGGGCAACCTTTCCACCTCTGCTTGAAGTAGGGGAGATAACTAGACTTTGAGATATCGACCCAACAGCGATTGGGCTTGCATTTGGAGCGCCGGTGGTAATAGAATTTGCTGGTGAACATACCCATGGAAAAGCCCCACCAAAGGAATTTCCAGAAGCCACCACTACAGTAATTCCCGCATCCTGACACCTCTTTACCGCTTGTGCATAAGCTACCGAAGGTGGATTTTCTCCTCCTAAGCTCATACTAATCACTTTTATCCCATGTGTTCTACACCAATCCATTCCTGCAATAATCCATGAACTTTGACCTGACGCTCTACCGTTTGGTAATTTTTTTAATACTTTAACTCCATACAACATACTTAAGGGAGCCACCCCTACTACACCTTCTGCATTATTTCTGGCTCCTACTATTCCGGCACAATGAGTTCCATGACTATGATCGTCATGGAAACTTACCACACCTGGAACAAATGATACTCCTCCTGAAATCGCTAAATCAGTATGGGCGGCTATTCCAGTATCTAGGATTGCAACACGTACACCATTTCCTCTTATCCCTCTCGCCCATGCCGATGGCGCTCTCACCATGTTTATATTCCAGGGAATCGGCTGTAAAGCGGCTGCCTCAGCCAAGGTACCGGGAGTTTGAGAACCGGGAAAGCTTATCCCTAAACCACTTTCTCGACCATACGTTAAAGATGAAAGAATAAAAGCTATGGCATCTGAAACTCCTTTTTGATAACTTGATGCCGAATCGCTCGTTTGCACACCTTGATAATTATAATCTTCGTCAACATCAAATGATTCCTCATAATCTTCATTATCTATTTCCATAATGTGCATTTCAGTATCTTCTTCTACAGCGAGGACGTTTTTATTTTTTTTCAATTTTTGGACTTCCTGAGGTGTTAACTCAAGTTTCGCTATACCCATTTCTTCGAAAACTAATACATCTTTAGCTTTTGGTATTTCGTCACCTGCAAGGAGTGCTACTCCGTCAGTAACATTACGACCGGACAAGTCTAAAATACTACTGGCCTCATCTGTGGTAACGTTTTCCTCGGAAAATGTTACCAAATAATCATTTGTTTTGTTTTTCATGGTTTTAATTTTTTTGGTTGATTTATGAATTGGTTACTATAGACAAGATTTGTTTTCTTTAAATTTAAAATTGTACATTTTGACACTAAGGTTTACTTATGGGGTGCGTTTATTGATAACTGCTTTTATTGCATAATTTATTGGTTATGGAGGATGCCAATATAAGGTAATTTTCATTGACTAAAAGAAATGAATTTAAGATGATTAACTCTGAAAGAGCTTTCGGATTTTAGATAAAATTAAATTAAAGATTTAACACGAATAGAATTCCCCATCCGTTAAAGTAAACCAAACGGCGGAGCAACGATTATCGATTCTAAATTAGTAAGTCTGTTCGTTGTGCGGTATTCTCAATCATTTATGGGGATTCGTTTTTCCTTTATTGAAATGAACTTTGCAAAAGTTATTTTTTGTAGAATAAAAATATATGCACTTATTTATCCCTATGAAAAAATCGTATTGACAAATTGACAAAATGTAAACATTAGTGCATAAGAAATAGGTTCGTTGCCTCATAATAAAAGTAACCGTAGTTATTAAATTAAACGGTAAAATATTATGAGCAAAAATAAATTCCCCGTGGGAAAGAATAGCTCCAAGAAATTTATGAAAGATATAGGAACTGTGATCGAACTTATATTTAATGTCATAGCTTACTAACAATTCCAACTGTATTCACGAAATTTTTTATTCACCAGAATGATTGAAATAGTCAATATCTGCAGCCAGCTTTTCAGCAAACAATTTCAAAGATTCCCAATTCGAAAACAGGTGTGTTATCTTTTCTTTTAATAATCGAATTTGAAACATTATTTATCGTAGCACAGATTACTAATCTGTGTTATTTTGAATCCGTAGGACAGATTGCTAATCTTGCCACAGATTAATAATCTGTACTATACAATCTTAAATCGTGTCAAATAAATCTGCTGCGAAGACTAAAACTTTAAAACTCAATTCTTATTTTCATTTAAATCCAAATTTAATTTATTTAAATTTAATTCAAATGAATGTACTGAAGTTTTTCATAATCACTTTTAATTTTTAATTGAGTTTATGCTGGATCATTTTAATAAATTTACAAAGGATGAACTCAAAGAATTTAGAAAATTTATAAACTCTCCGTATTTCAACTCCAATAAAAATATTGTCAAACTTTTTGAATACCTGTTTTCAAAATATCCCAACATTTCCGAAGAGCATATAAGTTATGCGGCCATTTCCCGTAATGTTTTTTCCGAGAAGAAAATTAATCAAACCGGAATCAGAAAGCTTTAATGGTTCTTAAAAAATTGTGTTTGCTGAATCACTTGGGTTTTAGATATTTCATTTTCCAGTACTGTTATTCAATGTCTCTTGAACGAAACATGTTGAAAAAAAGAAGTTCTTTATTTGATTAATCCCACCAGTTAATTCCAGTTAATGTAAAACCATTTTAAGAATGGATATTATAAAAATTATATTTTATCTTGATGAAAGAAATTAAAGGCCAACCTCAAAGAAGATCCCTCATGCGACTAAAATTGATTTTAAAACAGCATAGACCTCACCAACTTATTCCAATCAATTATCAATACCTAATTTCATCTTTTATTTACCGGACAATAGAAAATTCAGACAATGAATATTCCAAGTGGCTTCATGAGTCGGGATTTATGAGCGGAAATAAGAAATTTAAATTATTTACCTTTTCCAAATTGAATATAAAAGACTGTTCAAATGAAAACCTGCACGGAAACGTGTATATAAAAGTAAAAAGCGAGAAAATGGAACTTATCGTCAGCATGCTTGCTGAAAAGACGGTGGAAAATTTCATTATAGGTTTGTTTGAAAATCAAATGATGAAAATATATGATAAGAATTTAGAATCTCAATTTTATGTATCAACGGCTTTATAACAGCACTTTAGGATTTAAAAAGATTATGAAAGATTCAAATATTGGAATATTGAATATTGAAAAATTATGGAGATTTAAATACTATTTGAGAAATATGAGAAGTGAAAATCAAGATAAAAAGATAAAACTAGTAAAACTGTATGAAGATATTATTTTAAAAAATTTAATAGATAAAGTTCAGATAAAAAATATAATGATACTTCCGGTGGCAGTTAGAATAACAGAATTATTAACTAAAACAAAAGATAAATAAATATGAATGAAAAAAAATCATACCCGCGTTCAAGAAGTAATTTATCTGAGAACGCATTAGAGAAATATTTCACCACTAATCCGAGTGATTTCATATTAAAAAGACCGTCAGATTCAACGAATGTCGACAACTATATAAATAAGATTGATGATTATATTAGAGAAAAAGGAAAAAATATTTCGACTTCTCAACTTAGAAATATATTTTCGGAAATCAGAAAATTTAATAAAGAGGATATTCCGAAGTTGAAATTATTCCGTGTTAAATTAGCTTATATATCTGGAAGAAATGAAAAAAGTCCTGAGACACAAAATTTATGTTTGCTTTTGGATAGTTTAATAAAGAATGTTAATGAAAATAATTTAGAAATATTCAAAGATTTTTTTGAAGCTATAATATCATATCATAAATTTTATAATCCAAAAGGAAAATAATATGGAAAATTTAAAAGGAAAACTTTTTATTAGCGGCAAAATAGAATTAAAAACAGGATTGCATATTGGAGGTTCAAGTACATCTCTAAATATTGGGGGAATTGATTCTAATGTAATAAAGACTTCTAACGGGGTTCCCTATATACCCGGAAGTTCTTTGAAAGGGAAAATGAGAACACTCATTGGTTTATCAGAAGGAAAGTATTCCATCGAAGATGATACAGATGAAGTAAAAAAGATTTTTGGAATAGGCTCAAATGATAACAGTGAAGGATTCAGAACCAGGTTAATAATTCGGGATTCGTATCTTAATATTAAGGATTTTGAAGAGAGGAAAGATTCTGAATTTTCAGAATTAGAATTGGAATTTACTGAAGGTAAATGGGAAAATGTTATTGACAGAAAGACATCTTCAGTTAATCCAAGACAATTAGAAAGGGTTCCTAATGGAGTAAAATTCGATTTCAATATGGTATATAACATATTTGATGAAAAAGACATTGATAATTTAAATATTATGATTGCTGCACTAAGACTTTTGCAGGATGATTATCTTGGTGGAAGCGGTTCAAGAGGATATGGTCAAATAGAAATTAAAGATTTGGATGTTAAAATAAAAAAGAAAGAAAATTATGAAAGAGATAATAAAAGTATTTCAATAGATGAAAACATTCGTATAGATAAAGAAGATAATTCTAAATTCATAGACAACTTAAAAAAAGTCCTAGGGTTAAATAAATAATGATTGAAAAACTTACTATTAAGGCATTGACTCCTGTTCATATCGGTGATGATAGAAAATTGTCACCTTATTCTGATTACATATATACTAATGGAATGATTCATTATGTGGATTCTGATAAATTAATGTCCACTTTAAATGATAAGCAGATAGAAAGTTTTATAGATGGAGTTAATAATTCATTAAAAAATACAAATGATAATAAATATAAGTTTAGGTTATCAGAATTTTTGAGAAAAGAGAAAATAGATATTGGTGAAGTTTCTAAATATCAGCTTATTTCTGAAGTAGATACAAAAGCAAAAGAAATAAAGAGATTCATTTCAACTTCAGGTAGAGCTTACATTCCGGGTAGTTCGATAAAAGGGGCAATAAGAACAGCAATACTTTATGATTATTTGAAAAATTATAATGAGGGAAATAAAGTATTAGACAATTACTCCAATTCGTTAAAAAATATATCTGAAGAATTTGCTAAAATTAAAGAAAAAATAATAAATATTGAAAAAGAATTATTAGAAAATATTAATGATAGGGAAAAGAAAAAGAATCTTTCGAGGGAAATATCAATTTTAATAAAGCCGATATTAGATGAATTTAAAAAAAAATCTTATGACACTGAATATTATTTTGAAAAGAAATTATTTGGAAATGATGCTAAAAATGATTTTATGAAATGTATAATTGTAACCGATACCAACAGTAGAGAATGGCAGGATTGTATTTATGTTGACGAAGTTAATAGAAAAAAAATTAGTAAACTAGAAGAGAAAATTGGAATTCCAGTAATTGCCGAATTTTTGAAAGAAGAAAAAAGATTTAATTTCGAAATAAAACTGAAACCGATTTCCGACAATATTTATAATAGGGAATATTTTAAAACTATTGATCTTGAAAAAATATTAAGCAATGCTGACAAATTTTATCGAGAACAATTAGAAAATGAAACTAAAATTTTAGAGAATAATGACAAAACAAAAAAATTAATTGATAAATTGAATCAAATTCTCAAATCTAAAAATATTTTGATAAGAATAGGAGGCTTTAAGACATTCTTATATAACACAATTATGAGTTTATTTTCAAAAGAACAATTTAGTTTGTTTAGAGAAATTTATAGAATAGGTGCAACTCCAAAGACAAATAATTTGGTAAGGGGTAAATTTCCTTCAACCAATTCTTTTCTATTTGATAATGAATCTATAACCGACACATCCGGGTGGTGTGAAATTACTAAAGCAGATGCTATCAGCGAAGATGATACAAGTAAGAAGAAGCGATCAAACGAGAAATCAGAAGATATATATTTAAAATTACTTCAAAGCGGAATCAAGGTAAGAAAAAAAAAATAATCGTGTAGAATTGACAAAAATGAAAATTAAACTTCCTCAAGAATGGTTCAAGCAAGCTAAGTATGATTTCAAGACTGCCGAAGCTATGTATGAAAGTAAAAGGTACATCTACGCAGTATTTATGTGTCATCTTCCAATCGAAAAAGCTTTAAAGGGAATTTATGCTGAAGTAGTAAAAGACAATCCTGCAAAGACTCATAATTTGAATTATCTCTTAAAGAAAATTGAGGAAGTAGAAAGAGTTGATATTGGGGAATATAGTGACTTTATCGAAAGGTTAAATTTGAAAAGTATTCCGACCAGATATCCGGAAGACTTACAAAAGATGTTTAAAGATTATAATAAAAAGAACACAAAAGAATATTTAGAAAAAACAAAAGGATTATTAAAATGTTTAATGGCAAAATATTAACTGCAACGAAAACAATTCAAAAGGAATTTCAAATAAAGAATTTGGAATTAAACAAAGTTGTATTGTTTGGATCATTTACAAAAAAGACTCAAACTCATGGGAGTGATATAGATATTTTAATTGTATCCAGGAATTTCAGAAAAAAATCATTGGATACCAGAATTAATATGACATTAGGCTTGAGCAGAAAATTGGTAGAAGTTCTTGATATTCCGATAGATTTGTTATTTTACTCAGATGAAGAATGGAAAAACTCAAATTCCCTGATTTTGAATGAAGCAAAGAAGGACGGAAAATTAATTTTTGAAAAATTGAGGTGAATGAGAATTTATAAATTAATATGCGGAAGTAATACAAAAATTAGAATCGGAAGATTCGATAGAAATGATACAGATGATATAATTCATTCTGATACACTATTTTCAGCAATCATAACTTGCTTTAATCTTTTGTACGGAGATGAGAAAATACAGGACTTTATAAACGAATTTGAGAATGGGAATATAAAACTTTCATCAGTTTTTTATTTAGCGGAAGTGTTCAAAAAAAACGATAGTAATGAATTCAATTTTTTAAAAACAATAAGATTTGTTCCTAAGCCCTTTATAAACATTTCACTCGAAAATTCAGAGGCTGATGAAGAATTAGTAAACAGAAAGAAAATTAAAAAATTGAAATTTATTTCCGAAAAAGTTTTTACAGATATAATTGGTAATTTTAATGGTGAAGTCTCAAATTTTGATCTAAAAAAAGATAAAGAATACATAAAAGATGAGTTTTGCTATGACAAATCAGAATTGAATTATTCGTTCAAAAGTAGTTTTAAAATAAATTTAGTTGAATATAAAAATTCTATCGATCGGGAAACTAATAATTCGATAAAAAATGAATCTCCTTTTACCGAATTAGACATTTGTCTAAATGATATATTTGAAGGGGAATATTTATTAAGACCTCATTTGTATTTTTATGTTGATATAAATCCCGATTTTGAGAAAGAGTTCAATACCTGCATAAGATTAATGTGTGATGAAGGTTTAGGCGGTGAAAGAAGTTTTGGGAAAGGAACTTTTCAAGGAGTTGAAATATATGATTCCGATTTAGAAATTAATAGCAAAGTTAATATAAACTTATCACTAAAAAGTACGGATAAAGAAGAAATTAAAAGTTTAAAAAATACAATTGTAAGTTATGACTCCATGGTCAGAAGCGGCTGGATAAATGATTCAAAAAAGAAAAGTGTGAGAATGATTAAGGAAGGTTCGGTATTTAAGTCAAAATTATCGGGACAGATAGCTGATTTAACTCCGAGCGGATTTACAAAGAATAAAACTCTTGCATACGGAAAAGGTATAATATTATAATGTCAAAAATACTAATCGCTAATCTTGGGACTTCGGATTTTAATTATGACGGAGGAACATATAAGAATAATAAATTATTTGATTATTTTCCCGAATATAAAAATAAATTTCAGGAATTACTTATTACAATTAATAAGAATTATAAAGAATACAAAAGTAAAATCAAATTTCCAATTTTAGATACTTTAATTAAAGAACTAAATGTTAACGAAATAATTTTGATATATACAAAACAGAATCCAATACATGACAGGGATACATATTTAATTTTTGAAATTGCAAAAAATTACTTTGAAGAAAAAACTAAAATTTTTGGATTAAGTTATATCAATAATCCAACAGATATCGACCAGCTCAATGAATTTTTTAAAAAAGAATTAAATAAATTAAAAAATAATTATGAAAAAATTTATATAAGTACTACAGCGGGAACTCCACAAATGAATCAAGTCATTGAACTTACCGCTTTCGAGTTGATTCAAAAAGACAATCTTAAAGTTTATCAAGTAAAAGAAAAAGGAGACGGTAGTTCTTTGCTACAAATAAAAAAGTTTACTAAGTTATTTGAAGCAATATTATTTAAATCTGTAATTAAAAATTTAATTAAAAATTATGACTATTTATCAATATCCGATTTAATTAAAAAGTATGGTGCATATTTAAATGATTCAAGTGAAGAAATAAACAAAAATATACGATTAAGTGAGTTTACGGATTCAATTATGAATTTTGATTTTATCAAAGCCAGGAAATTAAAAAATGAAGAGTTGTTATATTATTTTCCTGAAAATAATTTTGTTGATTTGGAAGAACAAGATTTAAAGTGGAAATTAATTCATTTTATAGACACATTAATTATTTTTATTAAATTGGAAAAGTGGGTTGATTTTGCATCTAGAAATTATGCTTTTGCAGATTCTTTACTATATTATTTTTTAAATAAATTATTAATTGAAAAAGAAAATATAAATTTACAAGAAGAAAACGGCAAACCAACAAGTGATTTTATGAAATATTATGAAAGTAATAAAGAACTTTCAAAATATTTAGAATCAAAATTTAGAGGGATTGAGATTTCCAAAGATAAATCCTTAAATTTTCCACATAAACTCTATATCTATAAATTTCTTAATAATACGAATAGCATGACAATTGACTATTTAAAGAGAACAGAAAGTTTTAATACTAAATTTAGAAACAAATCTCACATTGCACACGGATTTGGAACTATAACAAAAGAAAATTTTAATGAATTTTTAAAGCCGGAAGATTATGAAGATTTAAGAAGACATTTAACTAATAATTCAGAGAATAAAAACAAATTCGATCTGATTAATGATGAACTTCTGAAATTTATAAGTTAATTAAATGAAAACCTCTATTAAAATTTCCTTATTTTGAAGTAGTATTTGAATCGAACCCATAGTGGAATTGAGACGTTACACAAGCAGTATAAAGGCCAGGCTGAGTGTATTTAATTTGAATCGAACCATAGTGGAATTGAGATTACACGTAACGATGGTTAAAATATAGTACTAAACTGTCATTTGAATCGAACCATAGTGGAATTGGGACTGTAAATCTTCTACTTTAGTAAATCGACCTTCATTATTATTTGAATCGAACCATAGTGGAATCTATTTCAATGATCGATTTTCAATTATCAATGTCAATGTTTGAGATTAATAGTTGTAAGCGTTTATAAAAGTGTGTAAAAAGAATTGGGAATAAAAAAGCCTCCCAAAAAAGTAAATTTAATTGACAAATTAACAAACTTTTAAAAGGAGGCGTAATGCAATTTTTCGTAAACAAA
>Ga0180121_10000918_pt1 | contig 12472 bp, 6 predicted proteins | sample AntDrymUQ5402106_2_FD_129676 | JGI IMG/M metagenome (GOLD analysis project Ga0180121, IMG submission 129676) | Polar desert sand microbial communities from Dry Valleys, Antarctica - metaG UQ540 (21.06) (version 2) (version 2) | ecosystem: Environmental > Terrestrial > Soil > Desert | place...
CCTGTCATATAATATATTATATTCGTGTTCGAGGGATCCATTGCAAGTGCACCGGAAGATAGTGAAGATTCAAAATCTGATTTTGCCGACCATGTTAAACCTGCATCAGAAGATTTCCATACTCCGCCTGCTGCTGCTCCTACATATAAAATGTTTGCATTGTTAGGATCATACATAACCGTTGCCATTCGGGAAGTAATATTGGAATAAGCAAAATAGAAACCCGTAGTTGGTCCTAGATTGGTCCAGTTATTGAAAGGGCTTGTCATTGCAAATCCTTCCTGATTTCGCAAGGCTTCACGCTGCTCATAAGCTTTTTTATATGCATCTTTTGGAATAAAATTATTAGGATACATTCTCTGTTCATAAAACCATTTCTCTCGCTGGAAAGCTTTTCTGCTCTTAATTATGTCATCTGCCTTATCGTATGGGTTGTCTTTTATAACAAGCTCTTGGGGGAAAGTAATTGATGAAGTTAAGAGGATTAAAAAAATAAATAAAATTTTCATAGGATTAAAAATTAAGGTTTGAATTATTTAATGTGACTAAATTAACCAAATAAATTTTAGAATGAATCGGATAAAGTTAACTTTTCCACTAGAAGTTGTGAAAGCTTAAGTAAAAATAAAGTAAGTATTTTATAAAAAAAAGCCGGCATTAAACCGGCTTAATAAAACATAAATATGTAAAGTGCTCTTATTTTATCAGAACCATTTTTTTTGTCTGAACAAATGATCCTGCCTTAATTCTGTAAAAATAAATTCCACTTGAAAGCTGTGAAGCATTCCATGTGTAGCTATAACTTCCGGGCTCTAAAGTTTCATTGACAAGAAGAGCAATTTCTCTTCCTGTCAGGTCATAAACGGCTAATTTAACTTCTGATAAATTAGGAATGTCAAACTTTATGCTTGTTGACGGATTAAATGGATTCGGATAATTCTGGGCAATTGCATATTCCTTAGGAATTTCCGTATTTGTTGTATTACCGGGGATTTGAAGATTGTCTGTAGAAACCTCTGCCTGATTTGTTATGTCAACTATTTTATTATCAGCATATGAGAAAATTTTTGTATATGGATTCTCAGGTCCACCTCTATTTACCAATTCAAGCGGAACATCCTTCATAGATTCAGCTGATGTTTCCAGTCTCATTCTTGCTATCAATGTTCCCGGTGATTTATCACTTATAACGGGTAGATTTTCTTTACTTCCGACTGCATTCATTGCAAGACGCAACTGATTACCGGAAACGCTGGGATTTCTGGGAATAAAAGCAGCTGGTAATTCTGAACGTACTATTGAATAAGTTAGTTTTCCTCCATTTGCGATATCCGGATTGAAATTGAAAAAATATTGTCCGATTATGTAATTGAATGAAGCTTCTTTAGAATTTGTCTGCTGAAGATAAATATCAAATTCAACCGCATTTGGGGCAACGCTACTTACGTTTTCAAAAGTAAGCTTATATGCAGGCTCCTTGGAAATGCCAGAGTTTAAAGCTAATGCTGTTACTAAAATTACAAGAACTACTTGAAGTTTTGGAATTCTCATTACAACCTCCTTTATGTTTTATTTTGGAAAATATATTTTCATGAATTAAAACCACTCCTTTAATTAGGCCAAAATGAAGTGGCATGAATGTATAAAATTAATGTTCTAGTAGCAGTGATAAAATTAACCCCCATTTCAATTATCAATTTTCAATTATCAATTTTCAATTATCAATTTTCAATTATCAATTATCAATTATCAACTATCAACTATTTCGGTTTCAAGACGCTCACAAAATTTACTGCATTATTTTCAGCGATGGAAACATCTGATCCGTCTACAATGCTGTCACCGTTTAAGTCCGATACTACATATCCGGAAATAAAGTTAAAAGCGTCGTTGTCGATTATAAGAAGATCGGTGCCGTCAATAACTTGATCTTGATCCACATCTCCACTATAGATTGCAAACTTTAAAGGCGAATCATCAATCTGCACCATGTTGTTTCCATATGCTTTGCTTATTGAGTCCGTAAAATCATAACTTCCAAGACTCATAGGGATATAACTCTCCCCATTTAATCTGCTCCAAGTTTCAATGCTGTTTCTATGTTTTAATACAATATAGTATGTACCTGACGGAGCAACATTAAATCTGAAATTTCCTGTTAAACTCAGAGAATCAATAACTTCTTTTGAGGAATCAATTATAATGTACGGGGAGTCAACTGATCTTAAATATGCTGATACTGTATCTCTTAGGTTATGAGTACTTGTAACATTGTTATACAAACCTTCGATCGCAACGCTTATATTGTAATTCGTTTTAAGAACGTACAGACCTGTCTGCCTGTCGGACGCAATTATCTTTCCTGACGGAAACATGTAAACTCCCCAGCAACCATTGTAATTTTGATTATTACTGACTGGATAGGTATCATACCATGCAACTTCAGTCGGAGCTGATGGCACTGAAATATCTACAAATCTGACTCCTGCAGAATAGTGAGCGATGAGTGCATATTTTCCATATGTTTCAACATTATGAATTATTGAGGAAGTAATAGCTGTTGGCTGCCAATATGTAACAAAATTAATATTCGTCAAATTTTCAATATTCCATATTTTTAACCTGTATGGTGCAGTTCCTATTTCGTCTGTTACAAGTAAATGCTTTCTATCATCTGTTACTGCTGTATTATGCGGACCAGAGCCTGGAAGATTAATAAATGAAGTAACCAGCGTCAATAAAGATTTATTAGTTGCATTAATGATAGTAACTCTGCCGTTAGATATGTTGGCAGCATAGATAGTATCATTGACGATTCTGCAATCATGAATGTAATTAACATTATATCCGCCACGCTTTACTGGAGTTTCCGGATCAATTGTCAGATCAAAAACCGTAACACCCTGTCCAAACATTGAATTGGCTCCATTAAGATAAAGATAAGGTCCGGACTGTGATATACTATGGGTTGAGCTGTGACCCGGTGTTAAAAATTTTTTTACATAATGAATAGAATCTGGAAGATACTGAAGATCAACTATCTGAACTCCACTGTTTGCAACCTCCGAAACTATATACGCATAATGAGAATATGTTTTCATCTCGCGCCATGAATTGTTACCGCTATTAGGATTTGTTGATGGTAGAAATCCGACCTCGTGAATATTTGAAACATCAGTAATATCTACAAACTGTGTTCCGTCATGTGAGCCCATTATCGCGTACTCTCTTCCATCAGGTGCACTATATCCCCAGATAGCCGAGTATTGCAGAGTGTGTGTGTTTATATTTGCAAGTAAATACATATTCTTATTTGCCAATTGCGAATATATTTCTGAAGTAAATAGAACACAAACAATAAATAAAGTAAACAAAATATTTTTCATGAATTTAATTTATAAGTTAAGGAAAATGAATAAGTTTTCGGGGAGTTAAAAATTGCTTTGTATAAATATAGGAATTAATTTAGTTATCTCTTTAATATTTTTTGAAGGGAAAAAATTCCTTATTAATGTATTATTTAGTATTTTATTTATTGAAAAATAAATTTATAGACAATCCACCAACTATTAGGATAATATTATCTTTCGTTATATAATATTATATGGTTTTTATCCCTTAAAAATATTCACTTTGTTATTGGAACATATGTCCTATGCATTTTTATTCTCTTACAACTCCCGCAAATGAAATGATACCTGACCAATGAATGCAATCATAAAACCGGCTGAGTCTCTGCGAATTTTCGCGAGCCCAGCCAGTTATTTATTAACTCTAAATATTTTGACCATTAGCACATACTTACAAACCCCATGTAGTTGCGCCAGGAGCGGCGGTTAAAGAGCCTCCTGGTATAAATACATTGACCGCGCCATCAATAATTCTTGCAGAAACACATCCCCAAAAATTAGAAGCAGCACCTGTACCTCTGCCTGATAATGGCGGCAAAAGCCAGGATCCAGATATTGTATTGAATATGTAAATACTGTCTTGCCTATTCGGAGCGGGAGCAGTTTCAGCACCTATTACATAAAAATGTCCGTCAATACCAACTCCACCTGGTCTTGACATTCCAGTCCCTCTGCTAGGTACAGCCGGTCCCAATGCCCATGTAATTGAATTAGCATTGGCACCTATTGTTCCCAATATACATATCTTCTCTGAACGCACCGGAAAAACCGCAGGCTACATAAATCTTATTTCCAACAATCCCACCTGCAAAACTTCTTCGACAGTTGAATTTTCAGGAAAACTATTTATAATTTATGATATAGTCAATAAAAAAATATATAGTTTAAGGCTATATAATAAAAAGACAAGGGGACGAGCCCCTTGTCAAAATGGTAATTGAATTTTGCTTTAGACTATAATTATTGAGATTAAGGTCTTATTACCTGAACGAAATTAAATACATTATTATCGGCAAAGGCGGCATCGGATCCATCCACAACATCGTCACAATTTAAATCTGTATCCACATATCCGGTAACGAAATTAAAAGCATCATTATCAATCAACGCTGCATCCGCTCCATCAACTATACCATCCTGGTTTACATCCCCTGTGTAAAATGACCATTCACCTCCGACATTCACCATATTACCTCCGAATGCTTGTGTTTGCAATGAAGTAAAGTCATAAGATAATGCTCCACCAGTAAACATTTCGCCACCCAATTTACTCCATGTTTCAATAGAGTTTCTATGTTTGACGACTATATAATACGATGTTCCATTAACTGCATTTGCAAATTGAAACGTTCTTGGTATACTTTGTCCACCTAATCCAACTTGAGATTCAACTAATGCAAAAGGTGATGTCACACTTCGAAGTTCCACAGTTATAGCATCCGTTTCATTACACGCTTCCAGGTTAATTGTTAATGTTAGCGTGGAGCTAAGAGCAGAACCGAGACATAACCATTCATTAACTGTAGTAGCCGCGGATCCATTCCATCCTCCGGCATTAACCATGAACAATGAATCAGACCTAATTACACCTACAAAACTATTAATGTTATTGGACTTTGTCGGCTTTGAAGGTACAATTGTCCAGGCATTTGTATTTACATTATATCCCCACGTTCTGTCTGTTGCTGTAGCCCCTGTGCTAGTAGAATCACCTCCAGTAAAAAATACATATGGGAAACTAGGATTACTGTTGTAAGGTACACCTGCACCTAATCTGGCAATTGCTCCACCCGGGTATTTTACGTTTGCGCTCCAACTAATCAGACTTGAATTACTAGGATCTATTGTTCCAACATAGGCACTATCGAAACTTGCACCCTGTAGCTGATTGTAACCACCAGCCACAACAATTTTATTTCCATGAATTCCTCCGCGTATGGCAGCGCAAGGTGCTCCAGGCTTGGAAGTGCCAGTGGTCCAAGTATTCAAGACCACATTATATATTTGCACTATATTAAAATCAGTTCCTCCATAGCCTGCAATTGCATATATTAAACTATCTCTGTACACTCCTATTGCAAAATCTCCAACGGCTGTTGGAAGGGGAGTACCTGTACTCCAGGTATTGCTTATCGGATCATAAATATCATTTCGGTTTAACGCGGTGAAATTGGGATTATAGCCACCCATTACATAAATCTTATTTCTGGCAGTAACCGCTTGCGCGTGGTATCTGCTTAAAGGTATTGGAGCCGCATCCGTCCATGTATTAGTTCGAGTGTTAAATCTTTTATTTTCAGTAGTAAATCCCGTAAACGTTGGATTAGCACCTCCGATTACATAGAGAAATCCTGTGTCATTAGGAGATGTACCAGCTCTCCAAAATGCATTTGCAGATGTGCCTCTGGGTGTCGGCATTGGGGTTTGGAATGTCCATCCGCAATTTGCCGTATTAGCAAAAATTCTTATAGTTGTTCTTAATGTATCGTTATTTGGATTTACATCTCCAACAAGTTGTGTATAAACAGTAACAAGGTGAGACCCCGGGGCTGCATTCCAGTTTGCAAATGTAACTTGTTGAGTTGCACCTGGTGCTAAGTTTGTAACTGTTTGTTGATCAGAATAACCTCCTGATATTGTCATCGTTACAGGAAATGTTTGAGCGACGGAGCCAAAGTTTTTTACTGTTACTTTTGGAGCCTGGTTACCAACAGGTGATGGATTTGAAATATCTATCGAAACCGTACCTACATCATTTGGTGGAGGAGTACCTATTGAGACATCATCTATTCTTATTCCATCGCCATCAAGATCTCCATGTCTGAATGCGATATAAATATTTTGTCCCGCAAAAGCGTTTAAACTTACCGCATAACGCTGATAAACATTAACAACTGTTGGATAACCGCTTCCATCAGCGATATAAAGTAATCGAGTTGGATAAGTTGTGATATCCGCAGGTAGTTGTGTAGTTGTTGATATTCTTATCGCAAGAGAATCAGGTGGAAAATTAACAAACCGAAGTGCAAGCCAAAATATCATTGAATCGCCTGCAGTGACATTAAATTGGGGAGTAATTAACCAATCTTCTCCACCTGTTATTTGATAATCCATCAATGCATCGGCTACTCCAGTTCTGGGAAAGGCTGTTGACCTTTGCCATTCAAGCGTTCCTGTAATATTTACACGAACCCATCCAGGAGGAGGAAATGTAGTTGATTCAAACCCTTCTTCGAGATATGCAAGCGAATTATCAGTGTTGTAAATTATTGAACCTTGATCATTATAAGTCTTATCAGAAAAATTAGAATTATTCAAATCAAGTGTGTTGCCGGGAGCAACTGAAGAAGGATCATCAAATATCATTTTAGGTTTTGTGTCCATCATGTTAAAACCTATAAAAATTAGAAAGATTAATGATGAAACAACTACAGTGGAAAATTTCCTTTTCATTTCTTTTCTCCTTGGAATTTAGTTTAATAAATGAATTGATTGTTTATGAAATTGTTGTCGATGAATTATTTTTTTTCATTCTTTTCTCATTAAATTTAGTTTTAGTAAATGAATAGTAATTTGTGAAATTTATGGGGGATCAGTTTATATCAAGCTATTTATAATTTTACCTATAATCAATAAAGTAATATATGGTAAGAACCTACCATTGAAGTAGAATTAAACCTTATAAAAAGATCCAGGTGGCAAGCCTCGTTATCGAATTTAGATTGTAATGTTAGATGATGTTACCTATGCGTAATTTCCAATTGATAATTGAAATTGAATCATGGTCTTTCTAAGTCACAAAGTTAAGGGCATTATTATCAGCAAAAGCTGAATCCGATCCATCTACTATTTGATCACAATTTAAATCCGTTATAACGTAAACTGTTACAAAGTTAAATGCGTCATTATCAATAGCAGCAGCATCTGCTCCATCAACTGTTCCAACTGGATTGATATCGCCCGTGTTAAGCGACCACTAACCTCAGACGTTCACCATTGTATCCAAATGCCTGTGAACCCGCAGTTGTGAAATCATAAGTTAATGTGCCTCCTGTGAAAATTTCACTACCTTGCTTATTCGAAGTTTCAATAGAATTTCTATGACGAACAACTAAATAATAATTAATGATGAATGGTCAGGGTCATTGCGGTCAGTCAATGACGAATTTTTAATAAAACAAGGAAGCTAAGCTCCCTTGTTAGTTTTTAATGTTAAATGTAAAATTTAATCTGCTTCAATCCTAAAACGATTAGCCGAAGAATTGACACAGAAAATTGAATCACGGTCTTTGCACCTGGACAAAATCAAATGCATTATTGTCTGCATATGCAGCATCCGTCCCATCAACAATAGAGTCACAATTTAGGTCTGTTGGAACATATCCTGTTACAAAATTAAATGCATCATTGTCGATAAGAGACAAATCTCCTCCATCCACAATCCCATCCTGATTTACATCTCCTGTAAAAATCGACCACTCACCTCCGACGTTTACCATATTGTTTCCAAATGCCTGTGAAGCTGCAGTTGTGAAATCGTAAGTTAATGTGCCTCCCGTAAAGACTTCTCCGCCTGCTTTACTCCATGTTTCGATCGAGTTTCTGTGACGAACAACCAAATAATAATTCACACCATTGACGACATTCTCAAAACTCAAGGATGCATTTCCTGATGCGTCTAATACTATCCTCGAAGAATCAACAACAGCAAAAGGACTTGTCGCATTTCTTACAATAACTGTAATTGTATCTGTGTGAGGAGAACATGCTTCAAGATTTACAGTAAGATACAATGCATTGAAAGGAGTGCTTTCATCAGCGCCTATATAAGGATAAGTTATGCTTCTCTTAAAATTATCAATATCTGTTGTAATTCCTGAGACGGGTCTTCCTATCAAGTTAAGATCTCCTATTGAACCACCTGCCAGATGAAGATTTCCGACAACCGGATCTGCAAAGGCAACTGAAACTGATTTTGAATTTGCATCCCGCGGTGCGACTCTCGTTTGATATGTAGCTAAGGTCTGATCGCTATTTGTCCCATCAAAAAATATAAGCCGGTTTGTTGATGATGCACCTGCATAGAAGTTATTATAATTCGAGGTGGAAGAATAATTTGCAAGATTTACCGAACTCCTGCGATAAGCGGTTGTAACTCCGCTGGTGCTTCCGGGTGTAGAAAGATTTATGATTATGTTATTCCTCAAATCCAAAGCTGCTGTTGTAGCTGTTGCGCTTGCGATTACTGAAACCCCGGATGAACCAAAGGTTGAACTTCCGCTAGCTGTAAGATATATAGAGTTAAAATAAACTGCTACTGTGCTGTTTGTTGTCAGGCTTGGGATATTGATTCCAACAACCCCGTTTACATTTGTAGAATTAGGAGCTTTAATTTCGGAAATAAAATTATTATAAAGACGGACGGTTGTTCCTGATGAAACATAGCATCCGGAAGCCGATCCTGAAGGTGTATTATTTGTGATGTTGTGAATTTTATTTCTGTAAATATGAGTTGTTGAGGATGTGCCGGCGCTGGAGCGAATTCCTGCTACAATGGTGGCTGATGAATTTGATCCATCCATACTTAAATCAAAAAAAACATTGTCATAAACTCTTTGTATTACCGGAGTACCACTGTTTATATATCCATACAAAAAACTTGAAGTGGCTGCTGAAGTGTTTGTAATTAAATTATTGTAAATGATATTGTTGTAACACTCGACCGAAGCATCTGCCGCCTGAATACAGTTCATAGTGCCGCTGGCGCCCGTTTTTTGATTTCCAAAAACTGCATTGGAATGTAAAACCAGAGATGTTATTGCTCCCCCTCCGGCTCCTGCAAGAAGAGTGGTTGTCCCTGTTCCTGAATGAGTGTTGAATCGGACAACATTATTATCTATAAATGCTGCATTAGTTGTGCCTGTTGGATCATGAGTTATTGCGGTGAAAGCCGACGTATTCGAATTAGCATTACAATTTTCCACTCTGTTAGATTGAATATGAACTGTATCACCGGTTGCTAGCGCTCTTATACCATGAGTCATACTGGATGAGGGACTTGAAGCAACTGTCACAGCGTTAAAATTTATTTCGTAGTTCGGAGCGCTTCCTGTTGCTCCAAAAAGAGTCGCTATAATTCCAACGACTGCATTTGTTGTTCCCTCACCACCATTAATGATATTGCCGCTTATTTTGACATTTATCTGTCCTTCACAACGAATGCCTTCAGCCGATACATTACTTCCGCCCCAATTATAGATCTGATTACTAAACCCAATCACATTATCAACATCTCTTGCAGTGGATGATGAAAGTACAGTAATACCTTTATAAATGTCTGTTATTAAATTGCCGGATACTTGATTAAAACTATTCTGACCGGCAGGCCCTGTTGCATTTACTGTAGTCCCGGCAATGTCACGATTAGCTATATAAATTCCAACCGAGGATGTATTTATTTTTTGCAGTGTAACATAATTATTAGAGATCACAACGTTTTGACAGCCGTCACTGGCAGAAGCTCTCAGAAGAGCAAATCCCCATTCCATCATTGCGTTTCCTGTATTGGACACTGGATCAACAAGTTCAAATCCGTTAAAAGTGATAAAATCCGCACCCGAAAGTTTTATTATTCCGTCAGCAGTTGTAGACCCGCCCGGAGCCGCAGTGATCAGTGGATTTGCTCCAATCGTCCCATTTTTTGTAAACACAACAGGATTTGCTGTTGTTGGAGGGTTGATAGAAAAAGCAATCACTAAGTTAGATGCAATTTCAGAATGTCCGGGATTTACATTAAAGGTTACCCCGCCGCTTCCTACTCCATTGGAATTCAATGCAGTTATTGCCGCAGAGACAGTTGGATAATCGCCGGGGATTATCTTTGTTCCCGTTAATTGTGCATAGGTATTGAAATTTATTCCAACAAAAAACAGGAATATAAAGAATGAAATTAATTTTTTCATAGTTTGTATTTAGTTATAATTTAAAATAATTTAATATTTTTCACTTATTCATTCAAGTTAGTGAAAAGTTATTCACAGTTTAAAGGAACCTAAAACCTGTGGAATCTATAACTCCTTTTAGCAAATAATGACATGTAACTTTTACAAATCTAATCTTAATCAGTTACAAAACTTAACATCTAAATTCTAAAACAAAAAAGCCGATAAATTATTTATCGGCCTTTATAAAACAATTAAGAAGTTATTATAGACTTCAAGGTCTTATCTCAGTCACAAAATTAGCGGCATTATTATCACCTATAGCTGCGTCCGAGCCGTCTACAATTAAATCTCCATTAAGATCCTGAACTACATAGCCCGTAAGAAAATTAAAAGATGCATTATCAATTAAGGACAAATCAGCACCATCTACTACTCCATCTTTATTCACATCACCGCTGTATATAGCATACCTCGATCCTTTCAATACAAGATTATTTCCGAAAGCCTGGGAAGCTGACGTGGTAAAATCATAATCTAATGTATCCTCCGTAAAACTTTTACCTGAATCACTCCAGGTATTAATTGAGTTCCTTTGATCAACAACTAAGTAATACTTCACATCGTTAACAGCATTCAAAAATCTAAATGAACCCCTCCCGTTTGTATCCAAAACCGAAACTGCAGAGTCAACAATATCATAAGGAGTAAAATCATTTCTGAGGTAAACTTTTGCAGTATCACTTACCATAATGTTAGTTCCTCCATTATATAGTCCTTCGATCAAAGCAGTAAGCCGAAGTGTAAGAGCCGCATTCAGTTTGATGATCGTGAAGTTTGCTTGACCACCTACAGTTCCCGTATAACTAGCTGTCCAACATCCACTGATTAGAGTACCGTATCCGCCGGTTGAAGTTGAAATCGCATCTGTACTTCTTGAAGTGCCTGTGAAACCAGGGTGACGAATTTCCACAAGCAAATTACCTCCTGAATAAAGCCATGGAGTATTGAACGTTATCTCAGGTCCAAACGCGTTCGGACTGGCGCCAAAGGTATATGAATTAGTCGGAATGGTTAATGGTCCGGATCGAACCTGAGTCCGTGGTCCTACTACATTACTATCAAATGTCAGGCTTCTATTACTCGGTTCTCTACTTCCGCTGAGATAAATATCATAGTTGGTGTAAGTTACAACTGTTAACGGCCAGTTGGCGGTTGCAGAAGCCGGAATCCTCATATGAAATCCCGTCAGGTTTCTACCTATCAGTCCGGTAAGCTGGCTTGCTTGTATCAGAAGTTGATAAGTCCTCGGAGCATTTGCAAGCGGACCTAGAAATGTTGCAGTTCCCGGAATAGCCGCATAAGCATTAGGAACAACCTGAGTTGATGGTGAACCACCTAATATAGTAATAGTTCCGGCCCGTCTAAATTGAAGATGAGTGTTAAGAACCATCCCGTTAGAATTAACTTCGTCGCTTGCAAAAAAGTATGGAAGTGATGCAAGATTTGTAGCTAATAATTGAAGTTGGTCAATAGAACTTGTATTTGGAGGTATTGTTACCATGATTTGTATTTTCAGGGGTATGTTCGAAGGTATCAATTGTTGGATATCCGAAAAAAACCCTTTCCAGTTTCCAGGCTGATGTGAATTAAAACTTGGACCGGTATTAGGATTAAAAACAAAAGGAAAACCTGGAATAGGTACATTATTGGTATCCGTAATTAATACAGCATCGACCGAAATAATCGGATTTACTGAGTTTAATGCACATCCGCAGAAGTTTGTAGAATCTGCTCCAAAGCTTGTATAACGATATATAATTATGCAAGCTGTCGTTGGAGAATATCTCTGTAACGTTACTGAAGGAGTATCAGGTGGTGGTTGAGTGCAAGCCTTAAACTCTTCAAATCTTAAAGAAAATAGAATGACCAGAAAAAAAATGGAAATTAGTTTTTTCATCTCTTTTAAATTTTAATTAATAAAGTCGAATTTAAAAAAACAGTTATTCAATTTCAATATTAATTTCAAAAACCGAAAGGGCACGCATTGACTCATATTAAATGTAACCATGAGCAGATGAAAAACTAGGTCGTTTACTCATATTAAATGTAACCGTAAAA
>Ga0180121_10000919_pt1 | contig 12470 bp, 11 predicted proteins | sample AntDrymUQ5402106_2_FD_129676 | JGI IMG/M metagenome (GOLD analysis project Ga0180121, IMG submission 129676) | Polar desert sand microbial communities from Dry Valleys, Antarctica - metaG UQ540 (21.06) (version 2) (version 2) | ecosystem: Environmental > Terrestrial > Soil > Desert | place...
CATCACGATCCCGACTGCGACGTCCTCGACGTACTGCATCCAGAGCGCCGTCGGCGGCAAGACCTGGAACAAGAGCGGCCCGGCCTCCGACCTGGCGACCGGCACCTGCTAGTTCAGAGCGTTTCAGCATGACGAAAGAGGGCGCCGAAAGGCGCCCTCTTTCTTTTTCAAGACGCACGCTCGGCCCGCCGATAGACCCAGTGTGGTTGCGGCGCCCACCTCCTTGCCTGCTCGCGCGCTCCCGCGCGGCCGCGCGGCCGCCCGCGTGGACGCGGCGGGGCTCCATCTCCTCGCAGGTCTGATCGGGATCTCGTTCGCGGCCCGGCTGGTCGCGGGCTGGTTCCGGTCGACGCCGAACTACTTCCCGGACGAGTACCTGTACGCAGAGCTCGCCCGGTCGCTTATCGAGTCGGGTCGCCCGTCCGTTCGCGGTATCGAGATCGGCTTCCCGTCGCTCCTCCAACCTCTCCTGACCGCGCCGACCTGGCTGGCGAACGACGTCGTCGTTTCGTACCGCCTGACGCAGGCCCTCGGCGCGCTTGCGATGTCGCTGGTCGCCGTTCCCGTCTTCGCACTCGGACTGAGGCTCGGCTTGGGTCGCCCCCTGGCGCTCGCCGCCGCCGGCCTTTCGCTGGCCGTGCCGGACCTGATGTTCGCCTCGTGGGTCATGGCGGAGCCGTTCGCCTACCCGATCTTCGTCGCCGTCGTGCTCGCGGGTACCGCGGCGCTCTCCCAGCCGAGCAGGCGCCGCGGCCTCGTCTTCGTCGCCCTCGTCGCCCTCGCTGCTTTCGCGCGGGCGCAGTTCGCGATCCTCCCGCTCTGCTTCGTCGCCTCGGTCTTCCTCGTCGGACTCCGGGAGCGGCGCCTCCGTGCCGTTCTGCGGGAGCAGGCGCTTCCGCTCGGCGTCTTTGCCGGAGCGGGCCTCGCCGTCGTGCTCGTCGGCGTCGGCCGGGTGCTCGGGCTGTACCGGAGCGCCCTCGACGGGCGCGCCGATCCTGTCGAGCTGATCGAGCGCATCGGCGTGAACGCTCTCGTCCTCGCGTATGCCTCCGGGTGGATTCTCGTGCCGGGTGCGCTGCTCGGGCTCGCACTCGTCCTCGGCCGCCCGCGCTCGCGAGCCGAGCTCGCGTTCGGCGCGCTCTTCTTGACGACCGCGGTCGCCCTTCTGTTGGAGGCCGGTCTCGCGGGGGCGGTGGAGGGCGCCCAGGAGCGCTACGTCTTCTACGTCCTTCCGCTCGTGGCCGTGGCCTTCTGCGTCTACGCATCGCGAGGTTGGCCGGCCCGGACGCCTCTCGCCCTCGTCACCTCGCTCCTGATCGCCGCTTCCTCGCAGGTGCCCCTCGCCGGGCTGACTGCCGCCGAAGGCAAGGCGCAGTCGCCGTTCCTGCTTGCCGCCTTCAGGCTCGAGGAGGCTCTTGGCAGTCCCGGGACGGGCTCCCTCGCGCTCGCCGCCGCGGCAGCCATCCTCGGGATCGGTGCAATCGTCCTCTCGGCGCGACCTGCGCTCGCCACCTCGATCGTGCTGGGCCTTGCGCTCGCCGCCTCGGTGGCGGCATCCGTCGGCGCCGTCGCCTTCGACAACCGGAACTCGGCCTCCGTTCGCGCGGCATTCCTTCCCGCCGAGCGGTCGTGGATCGACCGTGCCGGCTTCAACGACGTCACGCTCGTGCGCGGCGCCGACGGCATCCGCACGGAGGCGCTCGAACAGCTCTTCTGGAACCGCTCGGTCGACCGGGTCGTGCTTCTTCCCGGAGCCGAGGAGGTCGACCACTTCCAGTCCTCCGCTCTCAGCCTCGGAAGCGAGGGAAGCCTCCGCGCCGAAGGACGTCCGCTCACCGGACCGGTGCTCGTCGACGGCTACGGAGGGACGATCGTGCTCTCCGACGCCCAGCGGGTCGCCTCGTCCCAGTCCTACACCCTCTGGCGGCCGAACGGCCAGGCCCGCCTCGCGCTCTACCTCGCCGGCCGCTACAGCGACGGGTGGCTGGCAGGGATCGGCCGTATGTACCTCTGGCCGGATCAACGCGGCGGGACGATCGCGCGCCGCGTGAGCTTGACCCTGACCGCGCCTGCGGGCGCGGAGGGGATGGTCATCCGCTTCCAGGAGCCAGGGAAGCGCCGCAGAGACGTGGGCCTCGTTCCCGGCCGGCCCGAGACAGTCGTGTTCGACGTGTGCTCGCGCGGGCCCTGGCACATCACCTACGTCTCGAGCATCCGAGGGTTCGTCGACAGCCGGGTCGTCAGCGCACGGGCGAGCGAGCCCCGACTCGGCTCCACGTCGTGCCCGGCCGATTCGCTGCGTACGCCGCCCGCCTTGCCCGTGGAAACCGCATGAGCGTCCAGACTCTCGAACGGCCGGCCAACCGGTCTCCGGAGCCGGCGGCCCAGCCGCTGCTTGGCCGCGGCCGCTCGCGACGCTGGCCGCTCGCGCTCGTGGCGGTCTTCTGCGTGGCGACCGTCTATCACTGGCTCCAGTCACGCGGCCATGTCACACCCGCAGTCTTCACGGACGAGCTGATGTTCTCGGAGCTCGCCCGCAGCGTGGCAGAGGGCAACGGCCTCACGATCCGTGGCCGCGACTTCTTCTTCCCGGCCGTCGTCCCGGTGCTGCTCCAGGCTCCTGCGTGGCTTCTGGGCGGAGCCTCTGCCTATGCGGTCGCAAAGTCGCTGAACGCCGTCCTGATGTGTCTCGCCGTCTTCCCCGCATGGGGACTCGCGCGGCTCGTTCTGCGCCCGAGCCACGCGTTCGGCGTCGCGGTCGCGACGGTCGCGGGCGGCGCCATGCTCTACCACTCGTACCTGACCTCTGAGGCGGTCGCCTACCCGATTTACCTGCTGGCCATCGCCGTCTGCGTCCGCGCTCTGGCTGAGCCGTCGCGCCGCTTCGACATCGCAGCCGTGCTCGTGCTGGTGCTCGCCGTGCTCACGCGGGCGCAGTTCGTCGCGCTTCCGATCGCGTTCCTGGTCGCCGTATTCGTCCTTGGACGGCCGTTGCGCCGCCACGCGGTCGCGCTTGCGGCCCTCGGCGCTCTCGCCGTCGGCGCGGCGGTGCAGGGCGTGTCAGGCCTCGGGTTCTACGCAGGTGCGGGGCAGCTCGACTACTCGGTGCTCGAAACCCTGCACTGGGCGGGATGGACGGCAGGGCTGCTCCCGTTTGCCGCGGGAATGCTCGTCGTCCCGGGCGCGCTGATGGGACTCGGATACGCGGTCGCGAAGCCGCGCAGCCGGGCGGAAGGAGCCTTCGGCGTCATGGCGCTCCTGCTGCTCGTCGCCGGACCACTGCAGGCAGGGTTGATCGCCTCCGGCGAGGCTGACCGGCCGCTGGAGCGCTACGCCTTCTACGCCGTTCCGCTCCTCTTCGCCTCGTTCTTCCTCTACGTCGAGCGAGGGGCGCCCCGGCGGATGCTCTACGCCGCCGTCGCGCTCGCCGTCGGTGGTCTCACGCTCGCGGTGCCCTTGGCTTCGCTCGCGGTGGATCCGTTCTCCTTCGACTCCACGACGCTTTCAGCCGTGGCCGATCTCGGCCGCCGCCTCGCGCTCGGAGATGCGGTTGCCCTGTTCATGACCGCCGGCCTCGCTGCCGCGCTGCTGGCGGCGGCTCTCCCGCTCAGGCGGGTCGCCGTCCCGGTTGCCGCGCTCTCCATCGTGCTGGCCTTCGCTGTCGGCGTCGCCGCATACTCGGGCGACCGTCGCATGACCCGGCGGGCGCTCGACTCGCTCACGGCCGTGAATCCTGACTGGCTGGACCGACTCGGCCTTCCGGATGCAGATGTACTGGTCCTCCCGGGCAGCTCGCTCCACCCAGGCTGGAACCTGGAGGCGTGGAACCGAAACGTGGGCCGGACACTCCATCTGGGCGCGGTCCACGTCGATCCCCTTCCGTATACCGAGGTCGGGCTCAGGCAGGACGGGTCGGTCGCCGAGGCCGGCGGCGAGCCGATTCGGAGCAGGCACCTCGTCGTCACCGAGGTCGCAAGCCAGATCGAGCTCAATGGTGAGCGGCTCGCGAGCCCGGTTCCGGGCCTGACGCTGTACCGGACGGATGGAGCCCTCAAGCTGCGCTCGTACGCTGAGGGTCTCTACGCAGACCGGTGGGCCCGTGCGGTGCTGAGCTACCGGGCGTGGCCCGCGGGAGGCCCCGCAGGCTGGTACCGCGTCCGGCTGGAGCTGCCGGCGGGGAGGACGCCCCGCGAGGTCGAGCTCAAGGCCGGCGCGTTCCGCCACAGTGCGCAACTCAGCTCTGAGACACCGCTCGAGCTTCGAATTCCCGTTTCCGGACGGCCGCTTCCACGCCTCGAGATCCGAATCGAGCGCGCCGACCTGATCGGTGCGAAAACCGTGCGTCCGCGCCTCGTCGGAGCCCGCGTCACCCGGCTCGATTTTCTCCCGAAACCCGGTTCAAGAAACGGATGAAAGCTGCCGATAGCTCATTTGAGGGATCACCATGACTGCGGCCTTTTCAATCGACACCCTGCTCGAGCAGATGGTGGCGCACAGCGCCTCCGATCTGCACGTAACCGTCGGATCGAAGCCGGTCCTGCGGCTACGTGGCCATCTTCATCGCCTCGAGGAGCTTCCGGTGCTTTCCGCAGAGGACACACGGGACCTCCTGTACCGGATCACGTCGACGGAGCAGCAGAAGAAGCTCGAGATCGAGCGGCAGCTCGACATGTCGTACTCGATTCCCGGCGTCGCACGCTTCCGCGTGAACATCTACTCGCAGCGCGAAAGTCTCGCCGGCGCGTTCCGCCTGATCCCGACCGAGCTCAAGACCCTCGAGGAGCTCGGGATGCCCAAGTCGCTGTACGAGTTCTGCGAGAAGCCCCGCGGCCTGATCCTGGTCACCGGCCCGACGGGCTCGGGCAAGTCGACGACGCTCTCCGCGCTGATCGACGAGATCAACCGGACCCGCGCCGATCACATCATCACGATCGAGGACCCGATCGAGTTTCTGCACAAGCACAAGAACTGTGTCGTCAACCAGCGAGAGCTGGGGCCTGACGCCACGAGCTTCGCGGACGCTCTCCGCGGCGCGCTCCGCCAGGACCCCGACGTGATCCTCCTCGGCGAGATGCGCGACCTCGAGACGATCTCCACCGCGCTCACGGCGGCCGAGACCGGCCACCTCGTCTTCGCCACGCTGCACACCCAGGACGCCTCGTCGACGGTCGACCGGCTGATCGACGTCTTCCCGGCCGCCCAGCAGGGCCAGATCCGCACCCAGATCGCAGGCTCGCTCCAGGGGGTCGTGACCCAGACGCTCGTACCGACCATCGACGGTACCGGCCGTGTCCCCGCTGTCGAGCTCCTCTTTCCGGACGACGCCGTCCGGAACCTGATCCGGCAGGCGAAGGTCGAGCAGGTCTACTCGATCATGCAGACCGGCACCGCCCGCGGGATGATGACGCTTGAGCAGTCCCTCGCCGAACTCGTTCTGCGCGGCGTGATCGACCAGGAGACCGCCATCTCTCGCTCCAGCAGGCCCGACCAGTTGCTGGGATTGATCGAGCGCAACACCCTCGATCCCGAGCAGGCGGAGCAGTTGGCGGCTGTGAGCGGCTTGCGCGTGGCGGGAAGCTGACATGGACCTGAAGAAAGAGATCAAGTTCTCCGACCTGCTCCCGAAGCGCGGCAAGAAGACCGCAGCTGCCGAGACCGCCGTCGCCGCCGAGCCGAAGGCCGAGACGCCGAAGCGTGAGCGCCCTTTCAGCCGCTCGAAGGCCGAGAAGACTCCGAGCGAGCCGAAGGCCGCGAAGGCCGCAAAGGCACCGAAGACCAAGAAGGCGGCGCGCGTGTCCCACGGCCGCAAGAGGAAGTTCATCGGGCTGAAGATCGGCGCGTCCCAGATCTCCGCTGCGCAGGTCGTGAACAACGGCGGAGCGCACGTCATGCAGCTTGCCCAGGGCAGGCTTGACGCCGGCATCGTCGTCGGCGGGGAGCTCCGCGAGCCCGAGGCGCTCGCCACTGCGCTGCGCGACTTCTTCAAGAAGAACGGGCTCTCGCGCCAGAACGTGCGGCTCGGGATCTCCAACAACCGAATCGGCGTCCGTATGTTCGAGATCGGCGGGATCGACGATCCCAAGCAGCTCACGAATGCGATCCGCTACAGGGCGCAGGAAGTCCTCCCGATCCCGATCGAGGAGGCGGTGCTCGACTACCAGATCCTCAGCGAGTACACAGACGGTGAGGGCCATCTCAAGCGCCGCGTGCTGCTCGTCGTCGCCTACCGCGACCTGGTCGACCGCTACACCGCGGCCTGCAAGAAGGCAGGCATCAAGCTCGCGGGCATCGATCTGGAGGCGTTCGCGATCCTGCGGGCACTCGCGCCGCTCGCCGAAGGCGGCGCTGAGCCCGGAAGCGCGGCTCTCGTCGTCGTCAGCGTAGGCCACGACCGGACGACGTTCGCGGTCTCGGACGGCAACGCCTGCCAGTTCACGCGTGTGCTGGACTGGGGCGGAGCGTCCCTCAACTCGGGCATCGCCAGGGCGCTCGACCTCGCGCCCTCCGAGGCCGAGCCGATCAAGCTTTCCCTCTCCCTCGCCGAGCCCTCCATCCCGGCGGGACTGACGAGCGAGCAGGCCGAAAAGGTTCGAGAGGCAGTAATGCACGAGCTGCAGGCCTTCGCCCGTGAGCTCGTCTCCTCGCTCCAGTTCTACCAGTCTCAGACCGGCTCTCTCGGGATCGGCGAGATCATCCTCACGGGCGGCACCGCGCACCTTCCCGGGTTCGCCGCGGAGCTCGCCAAGCTGATCGGGGTCCGCGTTCGCGTCGGCGACCCACTCGCCAACGTCAAGGTTTCCAAGAAGGTCGACCGGGATCAGCCCCTGGGCTCGATGGCCGCAGCGATCGGCCTGGGGATCGAGACCGTCTGATGCGAGCCGTCAACCTCCTCCCGCGAGACGAGAGTCGGACCCGCCGCCAGCCCGGCGCCGTGTCGCTGACCGCCGTCCTCGGCGCAGTGCTTCTCACCGCCGTCATGTGCGGGTGGTTCCTGATGGCGAGCTCCGGCGTGAGCGACCGCCAGGGCGAGCTCGACGGGCTTCGTGCCGAGCTGGCCGCGATCCCGCCGCCGCCGCCGCCCCCCGAGAACCAGTCGAACCTCGTCGCCGAGAAGGACGCTCGAGTGACCCTGCTCGGCAAGGCGCTCGCGAGCCGCATCGCGTGGGACCGCGTCCTTCGCGAGGTCTCGCTCGTCATCCCCGACGACGTCTGGCTCGAAGCCATGAACACGAACGGGCCGGATCCGGCCGCCGCAGCCCCGCTGCCCGGCCAAACCGCGGCGCCCGTCGGCGGCTTCAACATCACGGGCTACACCTATTCCCACGACGGAGTCGCCCGCCTCCTCGCCCGTCTCTCCGTGATTCCCCACCTGGCAAACGTCAAGCTCGGATCGAGCGTCCTCGACACCCAGGGCCCGCGCCCCACGGTCAAGTTTGCGATCTCCGCGAACCTCCGCACGGCAGCGGGGGTTTCATGAGCGCCAAGCAGCGCATCCCGAAGCCGGCTGCGATCGCCCTGGTCGTCGTCTGCCTTCTCGTCGCAGCGGGGCTCGGCTACTTCGTCCTCATCTCTCCGAAGCGCTCGGCGGCCACGGAGCTCACGGCCCAGATCGAGCTGACGGAGACGGAGATCCAGACCCGCCGTATCGAGCAGCGCACGGCTCCAACAGCGGAGCCGATCCGCGCAGCCGACCTCTTTCGCGTCACGAAGGCGATGCCGAGCAAGTCCGACATGCCCGGGGTCCTTCTCGAGCTCAACCGCATCGCGCGAGAGACCGGCATTCGCTTCGAATCGATCACTCCGCAGGACGGAACCGACGCGGGCGGGTACCTCCGCCAGCCCATCGACCTGGTGTTCGAGGGGAACTTCTACGAGCTCTCGGACTTCCTCTACCGCGTGAGGACACTCGTCGCCGTCCACAACGGCGAGCTACGCGCCAAGGGACGGCTCTTCACGGTTCGCACGCTCAGCTTCGTCGAGGGAGAGCGCTCCTTCCCACAGATCAAGGCCACCCTCGGCGTGGACGCGTATGTCTTCGGAACCGGCGATCCTTCCGCCGCTGCCGCTGCTGGTGCCGCTCCTGCGCCGGCTCCGGCACCTGAGCCTGCACCCGCGCCGCCGCCCGCGGAAGCCCCGCCCGCCGCGAGCGCGATGGAGGCTTCCTGATGGCCAAGTTCGATCCCAAGGCAAAGGCCAAGCGCCAGAAGGTGATTGCCGGCGTGCTCGGCCTCGCACTCGTCGGCGTGCTGGTCTTCCAGGCACCGAAGATCATGAGCATGTTCGGAGGTGGCTCGACCGCGGCTTCCGAGCCGGTGACAACGCCGGCCCCGGCCTCGACGGCGCCCGTACCGACTCCGCTTGCGGGCTCACCGGCACCGGCACCGGTCCCGGTTGCCGGATCGGCGCAGCTCGTCGACTCGGATCCCGTGCTCGTGCCCTCCGACGGCCAGCTCGTGACCTTCGACCGGTTCGAGAGCAAGGATCCGTTTGCGCCGCAGGTCTCGGATGAGCCGGCCGCTCCGAGTGCCGCTGCCGCCGTGCCGGTGGAAGCCGACGCGAAATCCCAGGAGCCTCAGGGCGACGGCCGGCTACCCGCACCCGACGACGGCCCGTCGACCCGGCAAGCAGATCCTGCGGAAGCGACGATCTCCGTGAACGGCGCCAGGCAGGACGTCGAGGTCGGAGCGACCTTCCCCGAGAGCGATCCGATCTTCAAGCTCGTCTCGGTCAAGGGGAACACGATCAGGATCGGGATCGTCGGAGGCGGCTACGCGAACGGCTCGCCCACCGTGACCCTGAAACAGGGCGGCAAGCCCGTCACGCTGATGAACACAGCCGACGGTACGACCTACGTGCTTCGCCTGGTCGGCGTCGGATAAAGATCGCGGTCCCTTCTGCCGATAGGAACGGGGTGCGCAAGCGGCTTCGCGCGGACCCGGGCTTTGGCCTGATCGAGCTTCTGATCGCGATGGTGATCCTGAACGTGGGAATCCTCGCGATCGTGGCGTCGTTCAACGCCGGGATCATCACGCTCAACAGGGCGAGCCGGATCACGACGGCGGCCGTCCTCGCCGACCAGCAGATGGAGCTGTACCGGGCCATCACGTACGACTCGATCCGCATCGCCCCGGCCACGATCCCGAGCGTGCCCCCGTACACGACCGACCCGGCATACACCTGCAGCGGCTGCTCCACGCAGATCGTCCTCCCTTCGTGCGGATCAGGCCCCTCGTATCCCGACGAGTGCACTGCCAGCCGGCAGGCGACCGGCGCTGACGACAAGCTCTATCGCGTGAACACCTACATCCGCGAGAGCACCCCGACCGGCGGCCGGCCGCTCAAGCGCGTGACGATCGTCGTGCGCGACGACGCCGACCAGAGCAGGGTCTACGTCCGGCAGTCGTCCTCCTTCGACCTCTCGACGGGCTAAGGCGACCGCGGCCGGAAGCCGATAACAAACCGGAATGGCGGCGTACAACTACAGCGCGATCAACTCGCAGGGCATCGAGCTCACGGGGAGCATCCATGCCCCGGACCGCGACGCCGCCCGTGAGCAGCTTCGCGTTCGCGGCCTGCTCGCGCAGAATCTCCATGAGCTGGCGGCGAGCGGCGAGCAGGGAGTCGCCACCGTCTTCAAGAAGGTCAAGCCGAAGTCGCTCCAGATCTTCTCGCGCCAGTTCGCGACGATGATCGACGCGGGCCTCTCGGTGGTCGGCGCCCTCGTCATCCTCGAGGAGCAGACCGATGACAAGTACCTCTCCCAGGTCGTCACGGAGCTCCGTGCCGACGTCGAGGGGGGACTGCTCCTCTCCGAGGCGCTGTCTCGCCACCCGAAGGTCTTCAGCCGGCTCTATGTCGCGATGGTCGAGGCGGGCGAGGCGGCAGGAATCCTCGACCAGGTTCTCGACCGCGTCGCCTTCCAGATCGAGAAGGAGACCGCGATCAAGCGCCGCGTCAAGGGCGCCATGATCTACCCGACGATGGTCCTGCTCTTCGCAACCCTCGTCCTCGCCGGAATGTTGATGTTCCTCGTCCCGGTCTTCGTCAAGATCTTCGCGTCCCTGGGCGGAGACCTGCCGACGCTGACCCAGTACGTCGTCAACTTCTCGAACTTCCTCCGGGGCAACTACTACATCGTGTTCCCTGCGCTCGCCGGGGTCTTCTTCGGCATCCGGAGGTTCAAGCGCACCGAGCAGGGCCGCCGGGTCTGGGATCGGATCAAGCTCAAGATCCCGATGAAGATCGGGCAGGTCGTCCTCAAGGTGACACTGGCGCGTTTCTCGCGCACCCTCTCGACGCTGATCGCCGCCGGCGTCGACATCATCAAGGCGCTCGAGATCACCGGCCAGACTGCCGGAAACTGGGTCGTCGAGGACGCATTGAACGACGTGCGAACCCGCGTCCACGAAGGTGTCCCGATCGCGACGCCGTTGAGCGAGAACCCCGTGTTCCCGCCCATGGTCTCGCACATGGTCAAGATCGGTGAAGAGACCGGAGAGCTCGAGAAGATGCTCGGGAAGATCGCCGACTTCTACGAGGACGAGGTCGACGCGTCGATCACGTCGCTGACCTCGATCATCGAGCCGCTGATGATGATCGGTGTCGGACTGATGGTCGGAGTGATCATCATCTCGATGTACCTCCCGATGTTCAAGATGCTCTCGCTCGTCAAGTAGGCGACGACGCGCCCGCTACGGGCGGATGTTCTGGTTCAGCCGAAAGACGTTGTCCGGGTCCCAGGCGCGCTTGAGCGCGACGAGCCGCTCGTACTTCGCGTCCCCGTAGATCGAGCGCCCGTCCTCCTGCGTCTCGGCGACATCGTTGACGTACCTGCCGGGCGTTGAGAACGGCTCGACGGCGGCGACCGTTTCCCGAGCCCATTCTCGGCTGCGATCGTCAAGCGCGGGATCGTCCCATTGAATCTCTGCCGCCATCCAGAACCGGGCTTCGCGACCGGTGAACGCAGTCGCCTCCTCGGGAACCCTTGCAATCGCACGACCCCAGCACCAGATGGAGAACTCGCCCGCGGCTCCCGGAGGAATCAGGTGAGCGTGCTCGACGCCGAGCTCGACGAGCTCGTCCGGCAGAGCGGGAAGGAACGCGCTCTTCATGTAGAAGCGGTGGCCCCAAGCCGTGGCCTCGTCCGCGACATGCTGCGAAACGACGTAGGGCTTGACCTCGATCGAATCCTCGAGCACCGGTCCGAGGCTCCTGAGCTCCGCGAGGTCTCGTTCGGCCTGCTGCGGTGTTCCGCAGTGCAGAACCGAGACCGACGCGACCGGTCCATCGCCGGGCTCGGCCCGAAGGTAGAAGCCCATCCAGAGCTCGTCGGGGCCGTCCTCGAGAGTTTCTCGAAACAGGGCGGCGAGCTCGCCTGCGCGCTCGATGGGATGGACGACCGTTCCGTGGGTGATCGGACCGGCGAGCGGGTGGAGCCCGAACTCGAACGACGTCGCGATCCCGAAGTTCGCGCCCGCGCCGCGGAGGCCCCAGAAAAGGTCGGCGTTCTCGTCCTCAGAAGCACGGACAAGCGAGCCGTCGGCCGTCACGAGCTCGACGGAGCGCAGGTTGTCGATCGTAAGGCCGAACTTCCGCTGCAGGCGACCCATGCCTCCGCCGAGCGTGAGGCCCGCGACGCCCGTGTGCGAGACGACCCCGACGGGGCACACGAGGCCGTACGCCTGCGCCGCGTCGTCGAGCTCAGCGAGGAGTGAGCCGCCGGCAGCTACGGCGACCCGCCGCTCCGGATCCGCGGTTGCACCACGCATCCGCAAGAGGTCGATGACGATTCCGTCGTCGCACGTCGAGAGACCGGGAATGCTGTGGCCGCCGCATCGCACTGCGACGACCAGATCCTCTTCCCTCGCGAAGCGGAGCGCCTCGATCACGTCCGACGCGCCGGTGGGCCGGACGACGAGAGCGGGACGCTTGTCGACCATCCCGTTCCAGACCCTGCGGGCAGCTTCGTAGTCGGGGTCGCCCGGCCGGATGACCTCGCCGGCGAAGGCGCCTAGGCTCACGGAAGGATCAGGTGGTCGCGTACCGCTTCTCGCCCGCGGCCCGGCGCTTCTCGGCCTCGACGTCACGGTCCTTCGGCGGCGCGTTCGTCACGAGCTCGGCGAGCAGGTGCCTCGATGCGTGCGCGACCTCGTCGACCGCGCGGTTGAACACATCCTCGTTCGCCTGCGAAGGCTTCGTGAAGCCGCTGATCTTGCGGACGTATTGGAGCGCCGCGGCGTGAACCTCGTCATGGGTGACGGGAGGCTCGAAGTTGTAGAGCGTTCGGATATTTCTGCACATGGCGGCAATCTTAGAGACGGCACCCGAAATCCTGGGCTTGTGGAAGATCTACGGAACCAGTCCGACAACAGATGCCGTTCCCCGGCGCTCTTACGAGATGTACGTGGAAGACGCGAGCATCACCATCACCCCTTAAAAAAGGACAGCTCGGCTACATCGTGTCGAGGGTC
>Ga0180121_10000920_pt1 | contig 12469 bp, 13 predicted proteins | sample AntDrymUQ5402106_2_FD_129676 | JGI IMG/M metagenome (GOLD analysis project Ga0180121, IMG submission 129676) | Polar desert sand microbial communities from Dry Valleys, Antarctica - metaG UQ540 (21.06) (version 2) (version 2) | ecosystem: Environmental > Terrestrial > Soil > Desert | place...
CGGGATGCGTCGTCGTCTTGACCTGGCGCTGGCGCTCGTGCACCAACCCCGCATCCTCTTTCTCGACGAGCCGACCACGGGCCTCGATCCGCAGAGCCGCAGCTCCCTCTGGGAGGAGGTCGAGCGCCTCGCCGACGACGAGGGCATGACGGTCTTCCTGACCACGCAGTACCTCGAGGAGGCCGACCGCCTCGCCGACCGGGTCGGGATCATCGACCGCGGCAAGATCGTCGCCGAAGGCACCCCCGCGGCGCTCAAGTCGGCGATCGGCGAGCCCACGGTGGAGGCGACGCCTGCCAACCCCGCCGATCGAGACAGGCTGATCGACGTGATGTGCCGCTTCGGCGAGGGCGGCCAGCAGCTGGAGACGAGCGGCGACGTCGTCTCCGTACGCCTTGCCCCGGGCCACGACGGCCTGCAGGGCGTCCTCCGCGAGCTCGATTCGGAGGGGATCGACCTGGCCGACCTCCAGCTCCACGCGCCGACGCTCGACGACGTCTTCCTGGTCAAGACCGGTCGCAAGCTTGAGGGATCGGGGGACGGTCCCGACGCCGAGGACGCGACCGGCGAACACGAGACCGTGCCGGCCTGATCCGGTGAGCTCGTTCCGCGCCGAGCAGATCCTCGAAGTCGCCCGCCGGTCATTCCTGCGGTCGATTCGCCAGCCCGCGACCGTGGTCCCCTCGCTGATCTTCCCGCTCTTCCTGCTCGCGGTGAATACCGCCGGGTTGGACGCCACGACCGAGATTCCGGGCTTTCCGACCGACTCCTACCTGAGCTTCGCGCTCGCGGTGCCCTTCATCCAGGGCGGGATCTTCTCGCTGCTGAACGCGGGGACCGATCTCGCGACCGACATCGAGAGCGGGTTCCTCAACCGGCTCGCGCTGACCCCCCTGGGTGGGGCGTCGCTGCTCGCCGGAACGTTAGGCGGCGCGATGGCGCTCGGGCTGGTCCAGGCGTTCGCCTTCATGGCCGTCGGGTTCGCCGCCGGAGCGGAGTTCGCGGCAGGGATCGCCGGCATCCCGGTCCTGATCGCGCTCTCGCTCGCGATCTCGTTCTCATTCGGCTGCATCGGCACCTTCTTCGCCCTGAGGGTCGGGACCGGAGAGGCGATGCAGAGCCTCTTCCCGATCTTCTTCGTCTTCCTCTTTTTCTCCTCGATGGCGCTGCCGCGCGACCTGATCGAGCAGGGCTGGTTCCGCACGATCGCCGACCTCAACCCGGTCTCGTATCTGATCGAGGGGGTCCGGAGTCTCTACATCATCGGCTTCGACGCCGAGGCGCTCGGCCTTGCATTCGGGGTCGCGTTCACCCTCGCGGTCGTCTTCCTCAGCTCCGCCGCCGTCAGCCTCCGGACCAGGCTGGTGCGGACGTGACCGCGGATCGGGGTCTGGCTCGGTTTCGGTCCGTCGCGCTCGGGGTCGCCTGGCGCAATCTCCACAACTTCCTCACGAACCCGTCGCTGCTGCTGCCCGCGCTGCTCTTTCCGCTGTTCTTCTTCACCGCGTTCGCGGGTGGCCTCTCGCGGATCGACCAGGCGCCGGGGTTCGACTACACGAACGGCTATACCGCCTTCGAGTTCGCCTTCGTGGTCCTCCAGGCGTCGGCCTTCGGCGGCGTCTTCACCGGCTTCGGCATCGCCCGCGACTTCGAGAGCGGCTTCGGTCGCCGCCTGATGCTCGCCGCGCCGAACCGCTACGCGATCGTCGTCGGCTACGCGATGTCGGCGCTCGTGCGCGCGTCTCTCGTCGTCGCGCTCCTCTTCGCGATCGCGATGCTCAGCGGGATGGACGTCTCCAGCGACGCCGTGCAGCTCGGCGGCCTGATCGGCCTCGCCATGCTGGTCAACGTGGCGGCGACCATGTGGTCGACTGGCGTCGCACTCCGCTTCCGGTCCATTCAGGCCGGGCCGCTGATGCAGACGCCGACCTTCCTCATCCTCTTCCTCGCTCCGGTCTACGTGCCGCTCGACCTGCTGACCTCGTGGATTCACGCCGTGGCCAGCGTCAACCCGATCACCCCGATCGTCGAGGCGAATCGCAACCTGATCGCCGGGAACTGGGACGGGATCGGCATCGCGGTCCTCGCCGGATTCGGGATGCTCGCCTTCTTCCTGATCTGGGCCGTGACCGGCATGCGCCGCGCCGAGGCCGCGGGCGGCTAGCGCTCGGCTCGGTCCTACCTGCGCGAGCTGACGGCGAGCAGGTACTCCATCTCGAAGCGGGCTCGCTGAGGCTCGCCGCGGTTCCACTCGTCGCAGAAGCGATCGAGCGCGTCGTCGAGCTCGGCCTCGCGGCCGGAGCGCTCCGCATTGGCCCGGGCCGCGATCGTCGGTCCGTAGCGCGCCTTGAAGTGCTCGCCATAGTCGCGCGGCTGCTCGAAGGCGGTGACCGGCAGCACGTCGCGCTCGAGGGTCCGCAGCTCGAGCGCGTCGCCGAAGAGCTCGCGCAGGTGCTCTTCGCTGCCCCACAACGGCGGCGGCTGGGCGCCGGGCGGCGGGGCCGGCATGAAGGAACCCATCGTCCGGAACAGGGAGCCGATCATCCCCTCCGGAGTCCAGCACAGCAGGCCCACGGTGCCGCCCGGGCAAGCTACCCGCACCATCTCGTCGGCGGCGCGCCGGTGGTTCGGCGCGAACATCACCCCGATCGACGAGATGACGACGTCGAACGACGCGTCCTCGAATGGCAGGTTCTCGGCGTCGGCCTCGACCCACTCGAGCTCGAGCTCGTCCGCCTCCGCCTCCTTGCGGCCGACCTCGAGCAACTCTGGTGTGAGATCACTGGCCGTCACCTGCGCGCCGAGCTTGGCGGCGGGGATCGAGGCATTGCCGGTCCCGGCAGCAACGTCCAGGACTCGCATCCCCGGACCGATCCCGCAAGCGTCGACGAGGCGGGGGCCAAGGGGCAGCAGGAACGTCTCGACCATCGATGGATAGTCGCCCGATGCCCACATCGAGCGATGTCGGCTCTTCAATTCCTGGTCAGGGCTCGGGTCTGGAGTCATCGGCCTTCCTCCCGTTGGCGAAACTTGTCGCGTCGCGTCCATCATGGTTGAGTTCGGATCAGTATGCAAGCCAGGGATCGCAACCGATGAATCGAGGCCGATCGTGCCGCGGCCGGTGCTACCGCGAACCCCTCAGCGCTTCAAGTCGAAGAGATCCGTAAGCCGCATTCCCAGGCGGATGTCGCCGACCGCCCGCAGCCGCCCGCTGAACGCAAGGCGCTTCGGCCCGGCGTCGCCGGCGACGATCTTGCGCAGGTCGCCGGGCCGTACCTTGAGCGTCAGGTCGGGCTCCTCGCTCGGGGTGGCCGTCGCGTTGCAGCGACCGTCGCGAATCACCAGCTCGCGATGGTCGTAGCCACCGCCCGGCCGGTCCCAGAGCTTCACGTGGATGACGGCATCGAGGTCCCCGGCCTGCTCGGGTCGAAGGCTGCTCGCCAGATGAACCACCAGCGCGTCGATGATCCGCTCGCGGCTCGCGGGCTGCGACATCAACTCCTCGAACGCCGCCTCGTCCACCTCGACGATCCCGCCGAAGACCTCGCCAGGAGGGCCGTCGAGGTCGATCACCGATGCCTCGCCTCGCTCAGCTCGCCTCGAGCAACCGCGGTGGCAACGTGTTGCGCCGGACCTCGTCGAGGCGATCGGCCCGGTCCTCCATCCCGAGGCGATCGAGCACCTCCGCCGCCAGAGAGATGTAGTCCACGCCGCGCTCTGGGCGGTAGTCGAGGATCGGGCGGGCGCGCTCGGCCGACTCCGCGTAGGCGATCGACTGGCGGATGACGGTCGAGTAGACCTTGCCGGGAAAGCGCTCCTCGAGCGCCGCGAGCGTCTGGCGCGCGTGCTTGGTCCGCATGTTGGCGATGTTGAGCAGGATCCCGAGCAACTCGACCTCCGGGTTGAGGGTGTCCCTCGCGAGGTCGAAGATCTGCAGCGCCTGCTCGACTCCCTGCAGCGAGAAGTGCTGTGCCTGGGTCGAGAGCATCGCGTGGGTTGAGGCTACGAGCGCATTGACGGTAAGCAGGCCCAGCGTCGGCGGGCAGTCGATCAGGAGGACGTCGTAGCGGCGCTTCACGTCCCGCAGGGCGTTCCGCATCGTCACCTCGCGCCCGATCTTCCCGGCCAGGACGAGCTCGGCCTCCGCCAGGCCGAGATTCGCCGGAATCACCGAGCCGTGAACCGCGTCGACCGCTCGTGCCTGCCCCGCGAGCACCTCGCCGAGCGTCGGCTGCGCCCCGGGATCGACGTCGAAGTAGTCGGAGAGGTTGCCTTGCGGGTCGGCGTCGACCGAGAGCACCTCCAGCCCGACCCGCTCGAGCACGTCATGGAGCGAGCGCACCGTCGTCGTCTTCCCGGTTCCGCCCTTCTGGGAAAGGACCGCGATCGTCACCGCCACGGGTACCCCCGGACGTCGTTGTTCACCCAATGACCGCGCACGCGGCGACTATAGGAGACAGGGTGCGCTGACGAGGCTGGCTGCGCTCGCGGCCCGTCAGGCCGCGCGCCGCACGTTCGCGGCGCCGCCCAGGGACCGCACCCTGTCCCTGTCGGTGGGCGTGCCGAGCCGCTGGGCCCGGCCGCCGCTCTCACAGGTCTCGCAGGACCAGAGGCGCTCCGCGCTTCCGCTTCCGTAGCCGATGACCCATTCGCCGACGAGGGGGAACCGGCCGCAGCAGGCGCACCGCGCGGCGCCGTCGATCGGATGCTCGAGGTGCATCGTCGCGGCGTGCGTGGGGGAGGGGCTCGCGCTCGCCCGGGCGATCATTGGTGTGCCACCTGCCGATGCCGCCTCCATTCCCGGCGGAGTTCGACGCGAACGCGCCCGTTCCTGCCCGCCTGCCGACCCGGGTCTCGCGGATATGATCGCCGCCGATGGGTCCAGTCATGGCGGAGATCACGATCGACGCGCCGCGAGAGCGCGTCTACGCGGTGATCGCCGACCTCGCGATGCGCCCGACCTTCTGCGACCACTTCCAGCGCGAATTCCGGCTCCAGCGGATCGAGTCGCGGGGAATCGGGGCCGCCGCCCGCTTTCACGTCAGCGCTCCCCGGTTCCCGCTCTGGATGGAGACGGTCGTCGCTGCGCTCGAGGAGCCGCACATGGTGATCGAGCGGGGTCGCGGCGGGCGGATCGACCGGATCCCGATCGGGACCGCCTGGGAGCTGGTCGAGGGGGCCGGGATGATGTGCGAGGTCACGGTCAGCTTCTGGACCGAGCCCGAGACCCTCGCCGACAGGATCGGGGATCGGATGACGTCGGCCGGCTGGTATGGGCGGCAGTGGAAGCGGGCGCTGACCAGGCTGCGCGACCAGGTCGAGGGCGAGGCCGCGATCGAGCCGCTTCGAGTCGCCGGGGCGAGCCACCTCTGAGCGCTCCGGGAGCCCGCTTCCGTCGCGCCGGGCTCCAACTCCGCCGGTAGACTTCCGCCGCCGATGACCCGCCGCCCGCCCCGTTTCGTGCTTCTTCTCGCCGTGCTGCTTGCGTTCGCGGCCGCCGCGCTCCCGCTGGCCGGTTGCGGGTCTGAGGAGCCCGAGACGGATGTCCCCGAGGGCGAGCCGCTCGAGCTCGGCGAGCTCGAGTTCGACGTTCAGATCACCCGCTTCCTCAATCCCGACGCGCCCGACGACTCCAACTACCTCGAGGGGGCACCATCGGCCGGCGAGGATCAGCAGTACCTGGCCGTCTTCATGGAGATCGCCAACGAGGGTGAGGAGCCGAACGTCGTCCCCTACCCGTTCAAGATCGTTGATACGCGAGGCGAGATCACGCTTCAGACGGAGGTCGACAACCCGTTCTCCCTCGTCGCGGGGACGCCGATCCTGCCTGATCAGGCCGTGCCCGGAGCCGAGACGCCCGCCGCCAACGGGCCGATCGAGGGCGCGGCCCTCCTCTTCCTGCTCGACGAGACCGCGAACGAGAACCGCCCGCTGAAGCTCGTCGTGCCCGGGCCCACGGGCCCCGGCGAGGTGGAGCTCGACCTCTGAGCGTCGGATGACCGAGCGAGCCGGGCACGCCGCCGAGCGCGATCGCCCGAGACCGCGAGTGAGCCGGCCGGCGCTGCTGCTGGCCGCAGCGGGCTCGATCGTCGTCATGGTCGGGCTGGTCGGCGTCGTCGGGATCGTGGGCCTGGCGGCGATCTTCCTCGGAACCGTGCTCGCGGCACCCGCCGCCCGCGGACCGAATGGCGGCTGGTGGAACCTGATGGCGAGCGGGGCGGTGATCTCGGCAGCCGGCGCGATCGTCGCGATTCCGAGCGACACGGTCGGTGGCCTCCTGGCGGTGATCGGTGGCGCGGCGGTTCTCATCGCCGCCGCTCTCGGCTTCAACTAGGCGAGGCCGCCTAGAGGCCGGCGTCGAGGATGGCGCGGACGATCGGCGCCGCGACTGTGCCGCCGTCGCCGTCGGCCTGGACGATGAGCACCGCGACCGCGATCTCAGGGTTCTTGGCGGGTGCGAAGGCAGCGAACCATGCGTCGACGTCGTAGACGGGATCAGCGTCGGGGTCGGTGGACTGTTCTCCGCTGACCGTGCCCAGCTCGGCCGTGCCCGTCTTGCCGGCGACCGTCACATCCGGCAGCGCCGCCGCCGATCCGGTCCCGGCAGCGACCACCTCGATCATCATCTCCTTGACCTGCTCGGCCACCTCACCCGAGACAACGTCGACGTCGGGATACTCGCCGGCCAGCGTCGGGTCACGGACGATCGAGGTAGGCGAGCGGACCCCGCCGTTGCCGATCGTCTGCGCAACGGAGGCCATCTGGAGCGGAGTGGCGAGGACCTCCCCCTGGCCGATCGCGCTCACCCCGGCGGTGAGGTCATCAGAGATGTCGGTCGGGATAGTGCTCTCGGGGAGACCGACGGCCGCGATCGCCCTCTTGTTGTAGAGGCTCGGAGGCGAGTTGAACCCGAAGCGCTCGCTGATGTCGACCAGCTTCGGGCCTCCGAGCTCCGCGCCGAGCGGCGCAAAGACGCTGTTGCAGGACTCGGCGAAGCTCTCGACGAGATCCCCGCCGCAGGCCTCGTCGTAGGCGTTGGAGATCTCGCGTCCGCCGACGACCGCGGACGTCTGAACCGGGAACTCCTCGCCGGGCCTGGTGATGCCCGCCTCGAGCGCCCCGGAGGTCGTGATCATCTTGAACGTGGATCCCGGCGGCTGCGGCGCGGAGAACGCGATGCCGGCGAGCGCCATGACGTCGCCGTTCCTGGCGTCGAGCACCGCTGCGCCGCCGAAGGTGTCGCCGAGGGCGGCGGCGGCGGCGTCCTGCAGGTCGGGATCGATCGTCGTCCGAACCGGCTCCCCGGCTATCGGCTCGGTCGCGGCGAGCACCCTCGGTTCGCCGCTTCCGACGGCCAGCAGCTCGCCGCCCGGTGTGCCGGCGAGGGTGGAGTCGAACGCGAGCTCGAGCCCGCTCGTGCCGGCCAGCGCCCCGTCGGGGAAGCCCCGCGAGACCATCTGCTCCGCCTGATCGGCAGCGGGCTTCGAGATCTCACCGGTGATGATCCCTCCCGTGCCCACGGTCGCGCGCGCGTCCGCCGGGCCCTCGGCGAGCGGAGTGCGGTCCTCGGCGAGGATCGGCGCCCGCTTCGGCAACCTCGTCCTTCGATCCAGCTTCTCGCCCTCCCTCAGTCCCGGGAAGACCAGATCGGGACGCCACTCGATGGCCCCGTCGGAGACCGGGACGGCGATCTCGCCGTCGATCGTTCCGAACGCAATCGTCTCGATCGTGACCGGCATTGCGACGACGGTCTCCCCATCCTCCTCGAGTGGTCCGCGGCTCTCGCCGACCGCGAGGGCGGTCGTTGTCGCGGTGCGCGCGGCGCCCTCGTACGCCCGGCTGAGGGTCGTTGCGTCGACGCTGTCCTGCGCCCCGGGGCTGAGCTCGGCCAGCATCGCGTCGTAGTCGCCGGCGGACCAGGCCAGGCCGAAGCGGGTGACCGCGTCACGGTCGGCGGAGCCGCCGGCGAAGATGATGCCGCCGCCGAAGGCGACGACTGCGATCAGCGCGAGCGGAAGCGCCCGCGCCAGCAGGCGCTTCCTTCTGTCCGCCATGGAGGAGGTCCGGTTCAACTGATCGAGTAGCTTGAGCGGCCGGCCGGAGGGTCGAGGAGCCCCAGGAACGTGGAGGCTACCCCCCACGGCGGACCGCCGGACACCATGAACCCCACGCCGGCACACCGGTGCACCAACGGATATGACCACGATCGACTGGGCAATCGTCGCGCTCGCGGCCGTGATGGCTCCGGTCGGCTACCGGCAGGGGCTGCTCGTCGCCGGACTCGGGCTCGGCGGCTTCGTCGTCGGCGCCGTGCTCGGCACCCGCCTGGCGCCGCTACTTCTCTCGGACGGCTCCGCCTCTCCCTATGCCCCGGGCTTCGCCCTGGTTGCGGGACTGATCGTCGGCGGGACCTTCGCGCTCGTCCTCGAGGGCCTCGCTTTCAGGATTCGCGAGCGTCTTCCCCGCGGGTTCTCGTCACTCGACTCAGTCGGCGGCGCCGTCGCGTTCGCGGGTCTTGCGCTGGTTGTCGCCTGGGTCGCGGGAGCGCTCGCGCTGAACGCTCCCGCCCTGAGCGGCATCCGTGCCGACGTCCAGCGGTCGGTGATCCTCGGCGAGGTCAACGAAGTCCTGCCGCCGTCGGGGCCGATCCTCAACGTGCTCAACCGGATCAATCCGACGCCGACGCTGTCGGGGCCGAGCGCGAACGTCGCGGCGCCCGCCGAGGGAATCCTCAGCGAGCCCGGCGTCCTCGCCGCCGGCGAGTCCGTGGTCAAAGTCCTGGGCACGGCCTGCGGGCTCAACCTCTCGGGCTCCGGATGGGTCGGGGAGCCAGGGCTGGTGGTCACCAACGCTCATGTGATCGCCGGCCAGAGCGATACCTTCGTCCTCACCCGCGACGGGGCGGAGCTCGATGCCGAGCCGCTGGTCTACCGACCGGACGACGATGTCGCGGTCCTGCGGGTGGACGGCCTCGAGCAGCCTCCGCTGCCGCTCGCGAACGAACCGCAGTCAGGGGCCGCGGCCGCGGTCCTCGGCTACCCGAGTTCGGGAGACTTCCAGAGTGTCGCCGCGCGGCTGGGGTCGACGGAAGAGGTGACGAGCCAGGACTCCTACGGGCGCGGCCCGGTCCAGCGCGGGATGACCTCCTTCCGCGGGGCCGTGATCGGCGGCAACTCCGGGGGGCCGGTCGTCGACGCGAGCGGCAGCGTCGTGACCACGGTCTTCGCGGCGACGGTCGACGCGAGGCCGCCCGAGGGGCTCGGAGTTCCGAACCGGATCGTGCGCGAGGCGCTCGACGCCGCCGGCTCCGAGCCGACGGGCACCGGCGCCTGCGGCTAGATGTCAGCCCGGCGCCCGAGCCCGCACGGCGCCTTCGCTACCCTCAATCGCGTGGGAGGCAGCTCTTTCGAGAGAGGCCCTAGGGGAGAGCCGGCCACGGTCGTCGGGGCCGTTTGTCCGCGCTTCCACGAAGCCGTCGAGCTGGTCGGGCGCCGCTGGGCGGGGGCGATCTTGTTCAGCCTGATCGACGGCCCGTTGTTCTTTCGCGAGCTGCTGAGCGCGGTCCCCGGCCTGTCCGATCGGCTGCTCTCGCAGCGCTTGCGCGAGCTCGAAGCGGAGGGTCTGGTCGAACGCTCGGTCCACGAGGGATCACCGGCGCGGGTCTCCTACAGGCTGAGCGACGCGGGCGAGGCCCTGAAGCCTCCCCTGGGGGCCCTCTACGACTGGGCACACGACTGGCGGGATTGAGGCCTTGGGCGGGCCTCGGGCTCACCAGTCGCGCGGGTTCCCGGGCGCGATCGCGTCGCGGACGAGGATGGCGTCGATGATCTCGACCGCGGGGACGTCGGTCGAGGCTCGGTAGCGCTCGAGCTCGTCGGGGCCGAGATCGGCGAATGCCGCTTCGACGGTCTCGGTGTAGCGCCGCAGGATCACGGCACCCGCAGGCGCTGACGGCGCGTGATGCTCGGGGCGGGCGACGTAGGTGTAGACGAGATCGAAGTTCGGAGCGCCCGTGCCGGTAGATCCGACGGCGGCACTGACGTCGCGGCGCAGGTAGCGCAGCTCGCGCCGGTCCAGCCGCTCGCGTCCGGCGGCGCTCAGCTCGATCAGCGCGCCGTTCACCCAGGCATCAGCGTGCGCCGGCTCGACGTTCAGGCCCAGCACCCACTCCGGGATCTCGCCGTCTCCGCGACGGGCGAACGTCTTCTCGCAGAGGCGGTTGCGGCGCGCCTGGGTGAATCGACGTCGCCGGCCGGCGAGCTCGGCCGGCCAGAGGCCCAGGATCGGTTCGTCGAGCGTAGCCTCGCAGCTCGCCCGCGAGACGAGCGAGCCGTAGGCGAAGACGGCAACCCGGCCCTCAGCCTTCCGGCTCATCCCGATGGGCTCGCCCTGCCCGTCAGCTCCTTGGGGTGCGGGCAGAGGCGGTCGCGCGCCGGGCAGTCGTGGCAGAGCGCCATGTGCGGGTTTGGCGTCGGCTCGAAGCGGCTCGCCCTGATCTCGCCGACGACGGCCTCGATCCGGCTCCTTCCCGAGGCGATCGCCTCGGCAGCGAGATCCTCGACGAGCGGCTCGCCGGGCCGCTCGAGGAAGACGTAGGCGCTGCGAACGCAGCCCTCTCCCGTCGCTTCGGCGACCGCCCCCGCGTAGATGGAGCGCTGGAGCTCGTAGGCGGGCGCGAGCTCGGCCGGAGGCGACCCGCCGATCGAGTCGGTCTTGTAGTCGACGATCGTCTGAGCCGTTCCGCCGTTCTGATCGGGAGTGGAAACGAGCAGGTCGATCGTCCCCCGCAGAATCGTTCCCTCCGCGACGGCGATGCGGAACGAGACCTCGGGGCGGAAGCTGACGCCCGCCGTCGATCGAAGCTCCTCGAGCAGGGGGGAGGAGAGCCAGCCGGCGAGCATCTCCGACGCCCGCCGCGCCGCGGCGGGATCGGCCGACTCGCGGTGGAGCGCCGCTGCGACGGCATCGTCTCCCGGGGTCCGCCACTCGTTCCTCGCGCTCCATTCGAGCAGCTCGTGTACGGCGCGACCGAACCCCAACCGGGCGCGCCCGGGGTCGACGCCGTCGTCGGTGGGGCCGCGACCGGATTTGGGGACCTCGGCAGCGAGCTCGGCGCCGAGCCCCACCACCCGCTCGACGAGAAAGCGGTACGGGCACCGGCCGTAGTCGGCGAGGGCTGCGTACGAGAGGCTGCGCGCCGCGGCCGCCCCGCCCTCGGCGAGGCCGGCGAGCGGCGGCGTCCCCTCGAGCGCCCGGGGGTCGTCGGACCGCGAGCGACGGCGATCGATGGAGAGCCGCGCCCTGCTCTCGGGACCGGCGCCGATCACGCGGACGGTGATCGGGACCTCGTCGAAGGAGGCCTCGAGGCCCGCACGCGGCTCGGGCGCCGGCACGGTCACGACCTGCCCGTCGGACCCGTCGACGCCGAGGGCTGGCAGCAGGCAGCCGAGAGCCGTCCGCTGGCGCCGCGGCTTCTCGGAGGGCTCGAGGTCGCGCTGTGCGAAGACGCCGCTGAGGATCAGCCGCCGCTCGGCGCGACTCGCCGCGACGTAGGCGAGCCGCCCCGACTCCTCCGCCTCGCTGTCGGCGGCATCCTCGCCCAGGCTCCCGTAGCCCTCGGTGTCGATCGAGCCAGCACCGGCGCGGGCCAGTCGCAGGCCGACGCGAGCGGGTGGCGGTCCCTCCCCCGAGGCGACCGCGATCGTCTCGGCGTCGAAGGCCAGCCGGAGCTCGGGCGGTTGCCCGCCCGTGCAGAGGCCACGACCGAGGTCGGCGACGGCGACAGTCTCGAACTCGAGCCCCTTCGCGGCATGGATCGTCATCACTCGCACGCCAGCGTGCGGCTCGGTGGCCGTGGCCGCCTCTGCCTCGCGGTCGGAGAAGGCGGCACGGGTGGCGGCATGGTCGAGGAAGCCGCGCAGGTCGCGACCATCGTGCGCCTCGTACTCGGTTGCGATCCGGACCAGCTTGTGGAGATTGGCGGTGCGACGCCGCCCCTCGTCGGCGAGCAGCGTCGTCAGGTCGTAGTCGAAGGTCTCGAGCGTGCGCTCGACCAGCGTGTCGAGCGGCAGCAGCGCGGCACCGGCCCGCAGCTCCCGCAGCCGCTCGCAGAAGCGGCGGAGGCGCTGGCCGTCGGCCCCCGGGATCCTCGCCGACCAGACCACGGCGACCCGGCGGCGCTCGACCTCGGCCTCGTCGAGGGACTCGGTCGGCGCCTCGGTCTCCCGATCCTCGTCATCGGGGGTTGAATCGGGATCTCGCGGAGCCGGGTAGAGCTCGTCCAGCGCCGGCCAGAGGTGGCGGCGTCGCCCGGCGATCCGGCGCAGCATCCAGAGGGCGTCGGGGCTCGCGGCGCACGCCGGTGAGGCGAGGGCGCCGAGCAGGGACTCATCGTCCAGCGGGTTGGCGACGCAGGCCAGCAGGCGGAGCGCGTCAGCGACCTGCTGCGCGGACCAGTAGCCGCGGCCAC
>Ga0180121_10000921_pt1 | contig 12465 bp, 10 predicted proteins | sample AntDrymUQ5402106_2_FD_129676 | JGI IMG/M metagenome (GOLD analysis project Ga0180121, IMG submission 129676) | Polar desert sand microbial communities from Dry Valleys, Antarctica - metaG UQ540 (21.06) (version 2) (version 2) | ecosystem: Environmental > Terrestrial > Soil > Desert | place...
AACCATGGTAGAAAAGAGATAAGCCTTTTCAGAAAAGGTTTTGATTATTTAAGACATATAGCAATATTTATTGAAGATAAAGTCAATGAGTTCAATTTTCTTGCTAATTTTTTATCGTGTACAAAGTTTATGTCCAGACACTGAATAATGAAATTGAATACAAACTCAAAATTGAGTAATTTTCTGGAATTAGAAAAAATTTACGAAGGAGTAAATATTTAGTATGGCAATTATGATAACAACGGAGTGTATTAATTGTGGAGCATGCGAGCCTGAGTGTCCCAATACGGCAATTTACGAAGGTGGAGCTAATTGGGTCTTAGCAGGGAAGTCTTATGGGGAAGGAGAACCCGCTCCTTCTGGTGCAGAAGGTTTTTACTCAAGCGAGTTTTTTTATATTGTTCCGGATAAATGCACGGAATGTGTTGGGTTTCATGACGAACCTCAATGCGCAGCAGTGTGTCCGGTGGATTGCTGCGTTCCGGATCCTGCACATGTGGAGGACAAAGAAACTTTACTTAAAAGAAAAGAAGTGCTGGATGTTGATGGGAGATAGGAGAAGATATTAGTACAGATCGATTGAATGTATAAAGGTGTTAATCGATTTTTTTTTCTGAATTAGGATTATCCGGACTCACATTGTCTGAAGGCAGTATTTTCGAATAAATCTTCGACTCATCAATCAAACCATTGTTATTGGAAATCAAGCTGTTATTGTTTGATATAATTTTTTCTTCCTGCGGCTCGTAAACATTTTCCAAAGATTCATTTTTGTCTGCCGGGTCATTCCGGAAGATTTTCTTGTATCCGAATAAGATCATCAAAAATCCTATCGTAACAAATACATCAGCAACATTAAATATTGGCCAGGAATATATTGTCTTTCCGAAAATAGTAAAGTTTGGAAAATCAAAGTGAAGAAAGTCAACAACCTTTCCGTAAAAATAAGGAGCATAATCATAGATCTTTCCGTAAAATACTCGATCGAGCAGGTTGCCAATTGCCCCTCCTAATATAAATGAAAGAGCTATTCTTAACATCAAACCTTCATTCCGATTTTTGAATAAGAAGAAAATTAAAAGAATCGTTGCGAAGATTGTGAATAAGGAAAGGAAAAGCTTCCCGCCGATCTGAAGACCGAAAGCCATTCCCGGATTTTCGATAAAGGTTATTTTGAAGAAATCGCCAATGACATTTTTTGAAGCCTGATATGGCATCCCGGGAATATCTAATCCGAGTGAGGCGACCTTTATGCCTTTTACATACAACTTTGTGAGCTGATCTAAAAGAACGATAAAAAAAGTTATTATTAAAACTTTCAAATTAAATTTAACCTCTTAAGTTTTTACACTCAATACAATGCTGCGTGATTGGAACAAGTTCCAGTCTTTCTTTCTGTACCAACGGACATGTCCTGCATAAATTTTTCGGTTCATCTTTACAGTCAACGCATATGCCGTAAGTGCCCTGATCAATTCTCATTAAGGCATCCTGCAAATATCCTAAATATTTTTCATCTCTTTGAACAAACAGATAATTTTTTTCTCTTTCCATCTCATCAGTACCCTGTTCGGCCATATGAGTAGAATATGTAAGATCGTCACCTTTGTATTCTCCTGAATCCTTATCAACAAGTGCATCCATATTCGCCTTCGCGCTCTCTAAAATGGCTTTTCTTTCCTTTAGAATTATATCTCTGAAATGTTTTAGTTCTGATAATGTATATTTTACTTTTTTATTGGGCTTATATTTTTTGATTTTCTTTTCAATGACTGGAGTGACATTGACAGGCGGGATTTTTTTTGCAATTAGTGTTGGCTTTTTTACCTCGACTTTCTTTTGTACTGCTTTTGTATTTACAGCTCTCTTCATTACAGGTTTTTTATCCAAAGATTTCTTGTTCATAACTTTCGGTTTGCTTTTTTTATTCTTGAATACTTTGTTTTTAACAGATGCATTTTTTTTAGTGGAAATTTTGGATTTTACCTTTGCCAAATTTAATACTCCTTTATATGTATATGTTATGAATTAATTAATTTTTTGAAGATAAATATCACACTGTTCACCGTTTATGTCGGTATTGTAGTATACAAAGTCTTGACCGTTTGCACTGACGATATTTTCGCTTAATGTTTCCGATTTTATGTAATCTATATTTTTGTTCAATACAGAGCTGATATTCTCAGTAGTCTTAAAAAAGATCTTAACTTTATCTCTGACATCAAATTCATTTGACCTTCTAAAATTCTGAACACGATTAATGAATTCACGTACAATGCCTTCTTCTTTTAGCGTAACATCGAGCTTCGTATCCAGCGCAACTGTGATTCCATTATATGTTTCCACGATCCAACCTTCAATGTTTTCAGTGTAAATCGAAATATCATTTATATCAAGATCAAAGCCATCGACATTTAATTTGCCCGTCTTTTCAATCGTGGATATCTGTTGGGATGTAAGATTATTTATTATATGCTGAACTTTTTTTACATCTTTACCAAACTTTGGACCGATTGATTTAAATTCCGGCTTTGTTTTTTTAACAATTATATCCGAATCTCCTTCTATGATTTTTAATTCCTTTACATTCACTTCTTCCAGAATAACATCTCGCATGTTGAGAAGCCTTTGCTTATCCTCATTATTAAGAACAGGTACAAGTATTTGTCTCAATGGTTGCCTGACTTTAAGCGTATTTTTAACTCTTATTGATCGGATCAGATAAACTATATCTTGAGCCATTTTCATTTCAGACTCAAGTTCTGTATTTATCAAAGACAAATTTGCATCGGTAAATTCCGAAAGATGAACAGAATCTCCATTTTTTGTGAGAGTTCTGTAAAGGTACTCAGTGAGAAACGGAGAAATAGGTGCAATCATTTTTAATAAATCAATTGTTACTTCATAAAGTGTCTGGTATCCGGATAGCCTGTCCGTCTCATTTTCAGGATTTCTAAGTCTCTTCCTATTTCTTCGAATGTACCAGTTAGATAATTCATCGATAGTAAAATCATATAATATTCTTGCAGATTTTGTAATATCATAATCATCCATTAGCTCATAGTATTTCTGCTTAACCGAATTCAGTTTTGACAATATCCATTTATCGATCGTTGTTCTTTCGGAATATTGTGTGATTCTTGAATTTGAATAATCAAACCCTGAAAGATTTGAATAGATAATAAAAAATCTGACCGTATTAATTAAAGTATCAAAAAATTTATTCTGAACCTCAACGAGCTCATCTTCATTAAACAGTTTTGAATTTCCTACAGGTGAGGAATAAATTGAATACCATCGTAGCACGTCCGCTCCGTATCTTTTCATGATGTCAAAAGGACTGACTACATTGCCCATAGACTTGCTCATTTTTTTTCCGTGCTTATCAAGTATTAAACCGTTAACCACAATATTCTTAAAAGCCGGCTTATCGAAAAGAAATGTACCAATTGCATGAAGTGAATAAAACCATCCGCGTGTCTGATCCAGTCCTTCTGCTATAAAATCTGCCGGATAATTTCTTTCAAATAATTCTTTATTTTCAAATGGATAATGATGCTGCGCGAAAGGCATGGAGCCACTGTCAAACCAGCAGTCAATAACTTCCTCAACTCTTTTCATATCCCTGCCGTCTTTGGACTTAATTATGATTTCATCTATGTAAGGTTTATGAAGATCAAGATTTGAATTATTAATGAGATTTTTATCTTCGATGTCAACTTCTTTGTAAACTTCTTTAAAGTTTGTCGAGCGGTTGATTAATTCTTCCACGCTTCCTATACATTCATAATGCTGCACTCCGTTTTCATCTGTATAATACCAAACAGGAAGGGGAGTTCCCCAAAACCTGTTTCTTGATAAAGCCCAGTCTTTATTTTCTTCAAGCCATTTTCCAAACCTTCCCGTGCCGATCGATTCGGGATACCAGTGAATTGTATTATTGAGCTCGATCATTTTCTGTTTGTAATCCGTCGTTTTTATGAACCAAGAATCTGTCGCATAATACATCAGCGGTACGTGATGCCTCCAACAATGTGGATATGAGTGAATAAACATTTCTTTCCTGTACAATCTTCCGTGGCGTTTCAGGTTCTGTATTATTTCAGGATCGGCTTCCTTGAAATTTTTACCTTTAAAAGGAAGAACACTGTCTATAAATAATCCATTTTTACCGACTGCTTTGAAAACAGGTAAGTTATATTTTAAACCCATTTGATAATCATCTTCGCCAAATCCAGGAGCGATATGCACTATGCCCGTTCCGTCTTCAATTGTAACAAAATCACCGAGAGTCACAAAAAACGATTTCTTATCATCTTTTAAAAAATTAAATAACGGTTCGTAGTCAACGAACTCCAGATCAATTCCCTTAATTTCTTTTTCAATAATGTAATCTTCCTGAATTACTCCAAGTCTTTCTTTGGCTAATATTAATTTATCGCCTTTCTTTGTGTTTATTTTCACATAATCAAATTCAGGATTAACACTTAAAGCGGCATTTGACGGAAGAGTCCAGGGGGTCGTCGTCCATACGAGAAAATCAGAATCCTTAAATTCCCCGGATGTTATTTTGAACTTTACATAAACGGAAGGGTCCTTAAGATCCTGGTATCCCTGAGCGACTTCGTGAGTCGAAAGAGGTGATTCGCATACCGGACAGAATGGAAGTATCTTGAAACCTTTGAAAACATATCCTTCATCGAAGAATTTTTTTAACGCCCACCAAACGGATTCTATATAGTCATTGTGAAATGTAACATATGCTTCATCGAGATTGAGCCAATATCCCATTCTTTCTGTTAGCTCTTCCCATTCTTTCAGATAAAGAAAAATTGATTCCTTACATTTTTGATTGAATTCAATCGCTCCGAATTTTTCTATTTCATCCTTTGACTTAGTGCCAAGCTGTTTCTCAACTTCAACTTCAACCGGCAATCCCTGCGTATCCCATCCTGCCTTTCGATAGACTTGGAATCCTTTCATTGCTTTATATCTGCAGATCAGGTCTTTGATTGCACGGGAAATTACGTGATGAATACCCGGATGACCGTTTGCTGTAGGAGGCCCCTCATAAAAAGTAAACGTTCTTTTACCATCCTTTGATGAAATACTTTTTTCAAATGTGTTGTCTTTTTTCCAGAAATCTAGTATTTCTTTCTCAAGATCGGGTAAAATTATATTTTCGGGTAAACTTTTGTACATTGCTTTAAATAAGTTGGTAAACTAAAAAAATAGACTTATAATATCAATGCAAGAAGCAGTTTTGCGATAAATTGCGATAAAGTGCTATGCTAGTGATAAAAAAAATCATGTGTTAAAGGAAGAAAGGTAAACCGATGATAAAAAATTCCTTTTTGCAGGTCAAAAGGGGGAAGAAAAAAGTTCAAATTAGTTTTATTGCAATTACTAGCCTGTTGAGACCAGCTAGGTTGGGGATTACATTAAAAATCAAAATTAAATTTATAAATAACATAAAAAAATTGCTTCCATTACATCGATAATAAATTTCATTTCAACAAAAGCATCCCTTTAGTCTCAACTAAATTATTATCTGCATAAAAAGAATAAAAATAACAGCCGCTTGGATAATTATGTGCATCCCATTCAATTGAATATGTTCCTGTGTTTTGTTTTTCGTTCACCAAAGTTACAATCTCTTTCCCGATTATATCATATACTTTTAGTGTTGTGTATTGGGTATTGAGTATTGAGTATTTGATTGTTGTTTTTGGATTAAATGGATTTGGATAATTCTGATTGAGTTTAAACGAAGACGGAATTGTTGAATTATTATTTTCAATTCGAACAAGAGGTAATAAAATTTTAAATGCGCTTCTTCCATGAGTCCATGCAATTAAAGTTCGTGTAGGTTTATGCAGCGTCAAATCATGACAGGGGACATTAGACGGAATTCCGGTGCCTAAAATATTCCAGCTTATTCCGAGATTTGTAGTGAACATAACGGCTATATCGGTTCCAATATAAAGAGTATTTGTGTTACCGGGGTCTATTACAATATCATTGATTGGTGCGTCGGGCAAGTTGCCTCCAATGGAGGCCCAGTTTGCTCCGTAATTGACTGTTCTGAAAATATGTGAACCCGCGGTGTCAAGTTTGTATCCGGATAAAGTTACATAACAAACGTTTGCAGAATCGGGATGAACAGCAACCCTTGTTATCCATCTGTAAGGAAGGCCTGCATTAATCTTTGTCCAGTTGGTTCCGGCATTAGTCGTTGCCCAAACATTAGCATCGTCTGTGCCGCAATAGATTACATTCGGATCTGATTTAGCTGCGTCGAGAGTTGTAATAGTCCCGAAACCCAGGACGTGACCATTCGCAAGGTCCGGGCTTATGACTGTCCACGACTCCATCGCATTGGTTGTCTTATGTATTTTATAAGTTCCGCAATACAATGTTAAAGGATTATTTTTATCCATTACAAATGGAGTCATCCAGTTTGTATACTGCAAGTCAAGTCCCGTGGTTGCAAGAATAAATCCACCTCCGCTGTTTCCTCCATTCGTTGATCTGACAAGTCTTCCATTCTGCGATGAGGCATAAACTCTTTGAGGATTATTATAATCAATCAGGCAATAAAACCCGTCATTTCCATAAATTAAAGTCCAGTTGTTTAATCCTCCGTTAGTTGTTCTATATGTTCCGTTGTCTTGTGTCCCGCCTAAAATTTTTTGAGGATTGTTAAAATCAATTTCACCGGCATAAAACTGAGTGATCGGAAGAGAATTACTGTATTGCCAATTAGAACCTCCGTTAGTAGAGTAATCAATTCCGCCGTCATTTCCGATGACCACAAAATCCGGATTCGAAGTAGAAATTGCAATCGCGTGCTGATCAACATGTGAAGTCTGTATATAATTATTAAAAGTTATTCCACCGTCTAAAGATAGATCCATTACAAGAGATCCACAAAAAACCTTATCTGAATTATCCGGGGCGACTTTACAGATTCTATTAAACCATGCATAGTTGGCTGAATTTCCTATATAAGGATGAATTACAGCCCAGCTCAATCCTCCGTCCGTAGATTTATACAAACCCCTTGTATAACCAGCTGAAGATGCAAGCAGTGCATAAATAATTTCAGAATTCGATTTCGAAATGTCGAATGAAATCCTTCCGAGGTTTGCGTCATTAGCAGGAAATCCTCCACTGACCAGAGACCAGTTATCACCGGAATCAGTGGTAACGTACAAGCCGGATTTCGTTCCTCCATACTTAATATAATCACTTCTTCGTTGTCTCTCCCACATTGCAGCAAAAACTTTTGCCGGATTGTTCTTGTCAATTGCAACGTCTATTGCACCCACGGAATCTGCTATGAAGAGAGACCGTATCCAGTTTAATCCTCCGTTTATTGATTTATAAATTCCTCTCTGCTCATTTTTTTTTCTTACCGAGCCCAATGATGCAACATAAATTTCCTGATTGTTAATAGGATTTATCGATATATTTCCTGTGCAATATGTACTGTCTAATCCAGTGTATACCCAGTTAGTACCGCCATTTGTAGATTTATAAATTCCCGTACCCGGATAATAAGTTCCTAAAGTATTCGCTTCTCCTGTTCCGCAATAAATTGTTTCAGGATTTACAGGATCAATTGCAAGCGCTCCTATAGAAGATGTATTTTGATCATCAAAAATACTTGTCCAGCTTTGACAGAAGTTTGTCGATTTCCAAACGCCGCCGTTTGCCGCCCCTGCATAAACTATCTGAGGATTCACGGGATGAATTGCTACTGTTGTTATCCTTCCTTCCACGTTTGTAGGACCTGCAAGAGTCCACACAGAAGAGTTATCCGGTTCTTTCACGGTCATATTATTTTTTACATACTCGATTGATTTTAGATGTTCTTCCTGTGGTATTTCATCGAAAGGAAACGCACGCTGTCTTTCAAACCATTCATCTGCAGGGGAATGACCTTTATTAAGTTCAGATGCAGGTTGATAGGTGTCTACATTACTCTTCCTGTCTTGCGAATAAAACAAAAATGCGGCGAAGATTATTGAGTATATAATTACTAAAAATGTTTTTTTCATAATATAAACTTATAAAATCTATTTATAATAATTTTTCCAATGTTTAAAAATGTCTTCCCAATACTTAATAATTATAAACTTCTGAATCCTATTTTGTCATTTCTGATTCTTTTGCCCGGGTATCTTTTATTTGTCCAATCAACTAATGACAACCTCTGAGAGTTGAGTTTCTCAGAAGTCTCAGTTATTATCTAATTTATTCTTTTCGCTATCTTTATCATTAGGTTTATCACGTTTTCGTTGTTTGCCCATCTGTTTTCTCAATTCTTTATGAAAATTCTTTCTTAATATTAATGTCTGGGCTATCTGCTGAGGAGTGAGGAATGTTTTGAGTTCAGTGAAAAAGCTTTTTCTGAGTTCCGCCATCTTTGTCTCGTTCTCTACCATTTTATCGAGCTTAGTTTCAATATCGGCTGAACCCGGGTCGAGTTCAATACTTTCCATAATATCTTTTCGCTCTTTATTTATAATTCGCATCTGCTTGTTGTTTTCCTTATAAGCTGAAATGAGCTTGTCGGCAGTTGGTTCGTCAAAGCTAAGTTTTTCCATGACTTTCTGCTTCAGTACCCTGTTCAGTTCGTCCGATTTTTTCTTCTTGCCGTCTCTTTGTGCAAAAGAAAATCCTGCGCTAAAGAGGAAAAGGATTAACAAGATGCCAGTAAAGTTTTTCATATTTTAAATTAAATTTGTGCCTTAAGTAAGTTATCTATAATTTCTTTTTGTTGTTCGGGAGTTAAATTCAAAAATTCGTCATCAAGACTTTCCACTTCGTTTTCATCATCATCACCTGAATACATAACATCAACTCGTTCATCTGAATTAGAATCTTCAATAATTTCAATATTATCTGCAAGCAGTTCACTGAGCTGTTCTTTTATTTCAGGTATTACAACAGATTCATATTCTTTTATACTACTCTGATTTTCTACATTATTCTGATCTTCCTCAACATTATTTTTATGAAGCTTGCGGAATGTCTTAGGGATATTGTTGTCTTTCTTTACAATCTTCGTCAAAGGGATTTTGTTCTTTGAATCATTTCCATTAATTTCGTTTGAGACATTATTCTTATTTTCAACAGGTTCCGGTTTCTTCTGACGTAATTCATTTTTGTTTGAATCTGCATTAGTGGTCTGAATTTTATCTGTATCGTTTTTTGAACTGTTAAATAAAAGAATCACAATAAGAATAACAGTTATTGCAGGTATTAGGATTTTCCAGAATAAGCTGAGACGATCAAGGAAACTTCGATCGACTTCAGTCGTCTGTATCCTTTCATTGATCTTTACGGGAAGATTCGCAAAATAATTATCCGGGGGAACTTGAAATCCGGAAGTCTTAAGAAAACCGAATGTACTCTTAAGTTCTTCAAGATCTTCGCGTAATTCCGAATTAGTTTTTAATTCTTTTTCAATTGAGCAAATCAATTCTTTGTCGGCTATATTATTGGAAATATAGTCAGGAAGATTACATTTTATTTCCTCTAAATTATATTTGGTTTTCATAATTTTTAAATTAGTTTTGTTCCATTAACTCTGACAATCTATGTTTCTTTACAAACTTCTGAATATTCTTAATTGCATGGAAATAATTTGCCTTCATTCCGCCTGTTGATTTATTCATAATTACTGAAATTTCTTCGTAGCTTAGATTTTCATAATACCTCATATTGAATACCGCTCTCTGTTGTTCCGGCAATGACCCTATAGCTTCTTCAAGCAATTTAGTTCGCTCAAACGCATCCATTTCTTCGTCGGCTTTTTTATCTTTTGAGCTGACATCTGTATTATCTAAACATACGGTTTTATGAACGGTTTTCTTAACTTTAGCTATATGATTGAGCGAAAAATTAATTGCTATCCTGTAAATATATGTAAAAAACTTCGACTCGCCTCTAAACTCTTTTAAAGAGCTGTATATTTTGATAAATACTTCCTGTGTAAGGTCATCCGCATCATAGTGATCGAGAACCATCTTCCTTATAACCCAGTAAACCCTTTCCTGGTATTTTCTTACTATTAAGTTAAAAGCATTCTGATTTCCTTTATTAAACGCTTCGATTATTTCGGCATCATCGGAATTTATATTTAAATTAACTTTAGACAATCGGTAAAATATTTTCTGCTTAATTTAAATATAAAGAAAGAAAATTGCATCGAAGTTTTATTTCTTACCCAAACCTACAATTTATAATTATAATTACGGGTTTTAGACAATAGGTAATACAATAAGTTTAATAGAGGTTTTAGAGTGGCATGAGAAACCATTCATATTTAACAACTCAAGATACTCTACACACTCAACTCATCTATAAATTCATTCTATATATCTTCCACTCCTTTAGATCCTTAGCTCCAAGCTTGTCATAAAACTTAATTGCATTACTATTCCAATCTAAGACTACCCATTCCATTCTCCCACATATATTTTTCTTTGCGATTTTCAACATTTCTTTGTAAAACAGTTGACCAATACCTTTGCTTCTGAATTTTTCAGAAATGAATATATCTTCGAGATATAAAGTTTTTCTCGCGCGGAAAGAAGAATATGTAAAAAAGTAAAATGAATAACCTGCTATGCCCGTTTCTGTTTCCGCTAATAATATTTGAAAAGGCGGGTTCTTTGAAAATGCGTCTCTGATTAATCTTCTTCTTGCCTTCAGATCCGGCAGAGGAAGTTTTTCAAATACAGCTAGCTCGATTAGTAAATCTAAAATTTGTTTGGTGTCAGACTTTTTAGCAGATCTTATTTTATATCTATCCAATTTTGTTTTTAACATTTAAAATAAAATTAATAATGGTTAAGTTGAATTTGTTAAAAATTAAAACACAAAAGACACAAAGAACACAAAATCTTTCTTCAAAATTAAAGAACTTATGTTTAAAAATGGTTACTGTACAAATTAATAAAATTCTTAAGAAAATGAACTCGACATTTAAATTTAGTTTAATAATTTTTGTTATTGCGTTTTCTCTTTGGAATAATTTTACCGAAGCAAAGTACAGTATTCTGAAATCTAATCCTGAAGACTTTATGAATGGATTCCCGCCAGGAGCATGCCTGCCTGAGCAGACAGGCGGGAATGACAATGTAGTGGGAGCACGCTTTTTTCGCTCAACACACTCAACACACTCAACACACTCAACACACTCGACTAAAAACGACGATTACGAAAATATGAAATGTCAAAAGAAGCTTTCTTCTTTTGATGCATCGCTGAAAGACCTTCCTCTTAATGAATTGATCGCTGAAGTTGGAAAGACGTTTATGGGTACGCCTTATGTCGCAGGTACATTAGAGGAAAATCCTGATTCGGAAGAGCTTGTCATAAAAATTACCGGACTAGACTGCGTGACGTTTGTTGAGAACTGCATTATCTTTTCAAGACTTATCAAAGAGGGTAAAAACAGTTTTGAAGATTATAAGGCTGAACTTGAAAAGATCAGATATAGGGATGGAAAAAATTACGGTTATGCTTCGCGGCTTCATTACTTTACCGACTGGATCTATGACAATGAGCAAAAGGGAATTATAAAAGATATTACAAAAGATATTGGAGGCGCGATTTATCCAAAGACCATCAGCTTTATGACTTCTCACAGAAATTCTTATAAACAGCTTGCAAATGATAACGTTAATTATTCTTTAATAAATGAGGTTGAAAACAATATTAATATGAGAGAACGTTACTTCATCCCAAAAGAAGAGATTTCAAATTATTATGATAAGCTGCAGACAGGTGACATAGTCGGTCTAACTTCAACTCTCGACGGACTTGACATTGCGCACACTGGGTTTGTTTACAAAAAAGACGGGATGACTTATCTTATGCACGCCTCTCTAAAAAACAAAAAAGTTGAAATTTCAAACGTTGAACTTCAGGTCTATCTGATGGCAAATGCAAAGCAGAGCGGAATTGTTGTTGCAAGAGCAATTAGTAATGAATAATGAGTAATGAGTAAAGAGTAATGAGTAATGAACAAGAGTAGATTAAACATTTAATGATAATAAATTATATTCTCCTTTGTATTGCATTCTATCTGATCGGCTCTATTCCGACAGCATACATTCTTGTTAAATTTAAATACAAAAAAAATTTAGTCATCGAAGGCACGGGCAACATCGGCGCTAGAAATACATTCGACGTAACAAATTCAAAGCTTGACGGAATAATAGTTTTAATTTTAGATTTTTTAAAAGGCCTGTTGCCTGTGCTATGGTTAATTAGTAGTGTTAAAGTTAAATTCGGATCTTTGGTCTTTCCAATTTTGTGTCTTATCATTGGGCATAACTATTCCGTTTGGTTGAAGTTCAAAGGCGGGAGGGGACTCTCAACGAGCGCGGGAATAATGGCTGCTGTAAATTTTACATTAGTAATATTATGGCTTGTGTTTTATTTTAT
>Ga0180121_10000922_pt1 | contig 12463 bp, 10 predicted proteins | sample AntDrymUQ5402106_2_FD_129676 | JGI IMG/M metagenome (GOLD analysis project Ga0180121, IMG submission 129676) | Polar desert sand microbial communities from Dry Valleys, Antarctica - metaG UQ540 (21.06) (version 2) (version 2) | ecosystem: Environmental > Terrestrial > Soil > Desert | place...
CCATTCAGGGTGACCTTTCTGGCGACCAGGTTCATGCCCTGCTTTGTATCGGACCACCTGAGCATTACCATGGGCGCCCGAGGCATTACACAGGCGGTAAAGGTCTTGCGCTTGTATACGTCACACTTGTGGCCTGCCACGGTTTCCGATCCCACCTTGTCACCGGTAAGCGTTATGAACGCGTCCATGTCGTCGGACGCAGACGAGTTGTCCGCGGCGGTGCCCAACCTCAGGTTTTCCTTGAAGCGGGCCTTTCCTCCGGCATCGAGTGCGGCGTATTCACGGGCCAGGTGAAAGCGGAGCGTGGGGCTGACCTCGGCCTCGCCACCTTGTGAGCCCATGGTGTTGTACTTGTACTGTGAATCCCGGGTGACGATCACCAGGCTGCGCATCGTGTCTTTCTTTCCGCCCAGGTCCACAGGCATGACCAGGCGCACGATCCAGCGGTCGGGGGCCACTCCCGACTCCCACGTGGCCCCCTGCACCGCGCCTTCCTTGTTCTTTAAGTCGTACACGATGTAGGCGGACTTCACTGCTCCGCCGGTAAACGCAAAGGGATTGTCCTGGGCGGCCGATGGGCTCGCGGCCATGAGTACGCCGAAGGCAACAACGAAAATGCGTCGCATGTGAAAAGCTCCAAAACGGGTGGGGCCCCGAGAGGCTGGACCCAAGATGGTGTCTCCCACGAGGCCAGCGCAATACCCCCGCCGTGGGTCTTGGCCGGAGGAATCCGGCGGAAGTAAGTTGGATTTCCCGTAGGAACCTTTTACTGACGACCGGAGATCCATCACCATGCGTCATAGCGTGAAGCAGCTTCTGCCCGCGGCGATTCTGGCACTGGCGGCCTGCGGTAAGGGCGATACGGAGGCGAAGACGGCGGACGGGGAAAGCGCGGTCCAGGTACCCCAGGGGAGCGGCGGAACGGCAACGACCATCCACCTGGTGGTAGAGGGGGGACCACATGCCGGCACCTACGACGCCAAATCGAGCGACCTCACCTGTACCTACGGCTTTGCCGGCAAGGGGTCGTGGGGCAATCAGTACAGCGTCATGGGGAAGCCCGCCAACGAGTTCAGCTCGCTTCAGCTGATCGTCCCCGACGCGAAAGATGCTGCCGACGGGACCGACAAGTTTCTGATTACCGTGGGCTTTGGCGAGCTCATGAAGCCGAGCTGGAGTGAGCACACTATCAACACCGGCGCCACCCTGCACGGAGTCTCTGACGACGTGAAGAAGGAAGGGACCGGGACGATAACGGTGGAGGACAAGGGCAAGACCGGGAAGGTGACGTTCAAGGGGAAGACGAAGGACAATGTTGGACTGGAGGGAACCATCGACTGCCAGCAGCTGATGCGCAGCGAGTAGGGGTCGAGTTGGGAGACAGGAGTCGGGAGTCGTGAGTCGAGCTGACTCCTGACCCCTGACTCCCGACCCTTCCTCAGCTTTTCTCCTCGATCCGCGACACCGGGATCACCGGGCCGGTGTAAGCCCGGTCCCGATCTTCCATCCGGCGCTGCCGGGCGCCATAATTCACCATTCCACCTTAGCCCGGCCCGAAGCGTGACCCCATTCCTGAAGACCACCCAGATCGCCATCGACGGGGCCCGGACCCTGCCCCGCCGCTACTACGCCGCACCCGAGATCTTCGCGGAGGAAACCGAGCGGATCTTCAACCGTCGATGGCTGTGCGTGGGGCGGGAGGACCGCATTGCCGGGCCTGGGGACTACTTCGTCCAGCAGATCGGCGTCGAGAGCATCATCGTGCTGCGGGACCAGGGCGGCGCGCCCCGGGCCTACTACAACGTGTGCCGGCACCGGGGGACCCGCCTTTGCGAGGAGCATACCGGTCGATTCTCCGAGACGATTCAGTGCCCGTATCATGCCTGGACGTATGCTCTGGATGGACGGCTGATCGGTGCACCGTCGGCCTCGGAGATCGACGGCTTTGCCAAGGCGGACTACCCGCTGCATCCGGTGACCATACAGAGCTGGGAAGGCTTCCTCTTCATCAATCTGGCGGACGAGCCCGAGCTGTTCGCGGAGGCCTACCAATCGCTGATCGGCCGGTTCGACCGGTTCAACATGTCGAACCTTGTGATGGCCCGCACCATTGAATACGACGTAAAGGCCAACTGGAAGCTTCTCTTTCAGAACTATTCCGAGTGCTATCACTGCGGTCCGGTCCATCCCACTCTGGCCAGGCTGACTCCCCCCACCAGCGGAGAGAACGACCTCACACACGGCCCGGTGACCGGTGGGTTCATGGTGATCAACGAGGGGCACCAAAGCCTGACAATGAGCGGCCGGTCGTGCGGCGTCATGGTGGGCGACCTGCCCGATGAAGATCTGAACCGGGTCTATTACTACGCCGTCTTTCCCAACATGCTGCTGAGCCTGCATCCGGACTACGTGATGTTCCACACGCTGTGGCCCGAGGCTCCCGATCGCACCCGGATCTTCTGCTCCTGGCTCTTTCACCCCGACACGCTGAGCAACCCGGGGCACAATCCCGAAGACGGTATTGAGTTCTGGGACATGACCAACCGGCAGGACTGGCACATCTGCGAGCAGAGTCAGCTGGGGGTTCAGTCCCGTGCCTACCAGCCGGGGCCGTATTCCAAGCGGGAGAGCCTGTCCGTTCAGTTCGATCGAGAGGTGCTGAAGGCGCTAGGGCATCGCTAGCTCACTGCATCTCCTGAATCACCCCCGAATACAGCCGCAGGCCGAAGCCCAGATTCTCGATCGAGACTCGCTCGTCGTTGCCGTGGACGCCCCGCCTGACTTCTTCAATATCCACGAGAACCGGGTCGATCCCATAACAGATGAGTCCGGCCCCCGCGTAATAGGGGCGATCAGTCGCACCCGTACTGGTGGTGGTAGCGAAGGGGACTCCCGGCAGGAGGCGGGCAGCGGTGCGCTGAATGGCCTGGGACATCTCTGTATCCAGCGGGGCGGAGAAGCGGGGTGCCATGTCTCCGATCGACGTCAGCGTGACGCCAGTGTCTCCGATTACTCGAAGGAGCTCTCGCCGGAAAGCCACCGTGTCCTGGTCGGGAAGCAGGCGGATGTCCAGCTCCGCGGAGGCCTCGGGGGGTATGGTGTTGGTCTTGTTGGATCCGACCAGGACGGTTGGAGAAATCGTGTTCCGCAACAGTGCATTGCGTTCGGGGTCGCTGAGAAGCCAGGCTCGCCCCCGGACAGACTTGAGGGCCCGTGCCGGGTCGGCGAGCCAGCGGCGGTGCTCACCGGTTTCGGCCAGGGCCTGCGCCTTGAGGTAACGGTCTACGGCGGGGGTCAGTCGTAGTGGCGTTTCCCAGGCTGCAACGCGCGTCAGTATCCGTGCGAGCCGAGGCACCGGGTTGTAGGGAGTCGGCCTGGAGCCATGGGACGCCTTGCCCCTCACCACCAGCTTCTGCCAATAGACCTGCTTCTCCCCCACATTCAGGCCGAACCAGCGAACTTTCCCCTCCTCAACGCGACTTCCGCCGCTCTCGGTCAGCAGGTACTCGACGTCCTTGATAAGATCGGGATGCCGGGAGATGAAGGTCTGGGCCCCCGATCCGCCCGACTCCTCGTCGGCGTTGCCGATGTAGACCAGGTCGCGGTCGAGCTGGATGCCCGCCCGCTTGATGGCGATCAGAGTCATCAGCTGGATGATGCCGTGGCCCTTCATGTCCAGGGCTCCGCGGCCCCAGACGTACCCGTCCTTGATCAACCCCGCGAATGGATCCTCGGACCAGAACTCCCGCGACACCGGCACCACATCCATATGGTGCACCAGGGCGATCGCCTTCCCGGAGCCGTTTCCCCTGAGACGAGCATAGAAATTTGCTCGCCCTGGACCCAGCTCGGCCGTGTCGAGGATCTGTCCCTCGATCCCCTCCCTGGCCAGCACCTCCTTGAGCCAGCGGGCAGTGGCCAGTTCGTTTCCGGGCGGATTGCTGGTATTGATCCGGATATACTCGGACAGTCGCTGGGCGGTTTCCTTACGGAGGCTGTCGTAATCGAGGGCGGGTGCCTGGGCGGCGGCGGGAACCGAGAGAGCGCAAAGCAGTGCGGCGGGGCGGGCGAGCCGGCGGACGAGGCAAATCATAAGGTCTCCACGAGCATGCGGGCGGCCAGCTCCTTGACCAGCTTGGCGCTGACCGCCGCGGTGACACCGGTCCGATCGGCGGATGGATTGAACTCCACGAAATCGGCACCGACTACCGGTGCGGTAAGCGACTGTACCAACGCGAGCGCCTGGCGGACCGAGAAGCCCCCCGCCTCACGGTGCGAAATGCCCGGCGCCAGCCCGGGCTCGATGACGTCAAGGTCGAATGACACGTAGACCGGCGTGCTGAACTCGAGCTTCATGCCGTCGCGCCAGTCCTTCATCTCGATCACCTCCACCCCAAAGCGCCTTCCCTGCTCTCGCTGGTGCCCCGTCATCGTGCGGATACCCACCTGAACCAGCCGGTCGGTCAATCCTTCCTCCATGATCCGGGCAAACGGGCAGGCGTGGGAATACCGGTCTCCCTGAAACTCATCCCAGAGATCTCCGTGGGCATCGAAGTGGAGGATGCTGAGCCGTGGATGGAACGGTCGAAAGCCGCGAAGGATGGGATAGGTTATCGAGTGATCGCCGCCGAGTACGAGGGGTCGCCGGCCCGATTCCGCTATCCCCTTGACCGCGGCCTCGATGGAGCGCCGAACCTGCTCGGGATCCTCGTCCGCAGCGGGAGCCAGGTCGCCCTCATCATCCAACGCGGCGGCGCTGAGATCGATCCCGAGCTCTGTCCATGGGTTCCCGGCCTCGGACCAGAGGGCCTGGCGGATGGCGGGGGGCGCGCCGGCCGTGCCCCGCAGATACGAGGAGCTGCCGTCGTAACAGACCCCGAGCAACGCCACCCGGGGAGAGGCCACCGCCACCGGGCTCATTCGGCCGGGCTCCCCAGATGGGTCTGACGCTCGAGTCGCGTGAACTCCGCCGCCGCCGCCGGTTCAGGCGCCAGGAGCGATACCAGGATGCCGGCAAGGAACGACAGTGGAATGGTGACCAACGCCGGGTTCTTGAGCGGGAACCATGCAGTCCCCTGGCCCAGAATGTCCACCTGAATCGTGGGCGAGAGGTAGATCAAGGCCAGGGTGGCGATGGTGCCGGTGGCCATGCTGGTCACGGCGCCTGCGGTGGTATAGCGCCGCCAGAAGATCGCGAGAAGAAGGGCCGGAAAGTTTGCACTTGCCGCGATCGCGAATGCCAGCGACACCATGAAGGCCACGTTCTGACCCTTGAAGGTGATACCGAGTCCCACCGCCACGATACCGAGCGCCAGGGTGGCAATCCGGGCCACCCGCAGCTGCTCCCCAGCGTCGGCGTGCCCCTTACGCACTACGCTGACCCAGAGATCGTGGGAGAGGGCCGCAGCGCCCGAGAGCGTGAGACCGGCCACGACCGCGAGAATGGTGGCGAAGGCCACTGCAGCGATGAAGCCGAGAAACGGAGTTCCTCCCAGCAGCTCGGCGAGCAGGGGCGCAGCCATGTTGCCGCCCTTGTCGACGGCCCTGATGGCATCGGGACCTATCAGCACCATCGCCCCGAAGCCAAGGATGAAAGTGAGCAGATAGAAGAGCCCGATCAGGCCGGTGGCAATGAACACCGAGGTCCGCGCCGCGCGGGCATCCGGCACGGTGTAGAACCGCATCAGGATGTGGGGCAGCCCGGCGGTGCCGAACATCAGGGCCATCCCCAGCGAAACGGCATCGAGTGGGTTCGACACCAGCTTACCCGGCGCGAGTACACCGGCGCCGTAGCGCTCCGCGGCGGCGGCGAAGAGCGCGGCAGGGCTCAGGTGAAACCGAAGCAGGACCAGCAGTGCCAGCAGCAGCGCGCCGCTCATGAGCAGCACCGCCTTCACAATCTGGACCCAGGTCGTCGCGATCATGCCTCCGAAGAGCACATACCCGATCATGACGATTCCGACCAGGATGATGGCGTGCTCGTAGCTGAAGCCGAACATCAGCCGGATCAGTCCGCCGGCGCCAACCATCTGGGCGATCAGGTAGAGTGTTACCGTCGCCAGAGTCCCGAGCGCCGCAGCGATCCGCACCGGAGTCTGGCGCATGCGCATCGCTACCACATCGGCAAAGGTGTAGCGGCCCAGATTTCTGAGCGGCTCGGCAATCAGAAAGAGCACCACGGGCCAGCCGACCAGCCAACCAGTTGAATAGATGAGCCCATCGAACCCGGTGGTGGAAACCAGACCGGCGATACCGAGGAATGACGCCGCGCTCATGTAGTCGCCCGCCAGGGCAAAGCCGTTCTGCCCGGCGCTGATCGTCCGGCCCGCGGCGTAGAACTGTTCCGTGGTCCGGGTCCGCTTGGCCGCCCAGAAAGTGATCCCGAGGGTGATGCTGATGAAGACGAAGAAAAATGCCATGGCCACGGCGTTGGGCTGCCCGATGGCGGTATCGGCCGCGGCCTGGGTCATCGGTCCGACTCCAGCGCCCGGACCTGGGGATCGTAGACGGCGTTGGCCCACCTGACATAGATCCAGGTGAGGATCCACGAGGCCACGATCACCAGCGCGCCCAGCAGGATTCCCAGGCTGAGTCCTGGTATCAGCTGGATGGCCAGAAGCGACCGCCCAAACGCTACCAGGGCGATGAAGCCGAAGTAGAGCAAGACTGTCGCGCCGGTGAGAGTGAGCGCCATCCTCCAGCGAGCCCGGTCCAGGTCACGCAGCCGGGAGTCAGGCCCGGGCATATTCCCTCCGGGTGCCGAGGAAGTAGACCAGCGCCCCGCAGGCCACCAGAAGGATCGTGAGGCCGGCGACCTTGGCAACGGCGAGCGCCTTGTTGGGCTCGTCCGCGGCGGGGATGAGCGCCAGCCCGATCGAGACGGTTGTGACGGCGAAGCCGAGTCCAGCAAGCGCTATCGCGACCGGTCGTCCGCCGGGCACCCGAATGACATCCGGACCGGCCGGCTCTCGCTGGAGCCTGATCATCGAGGCGAACATGAGGAGATAGGGAATGAAGTAGGATATGATGGCCATGCTGACCAGCACGTCATAGGCCCCTTTCACGGTGGTGCCGGCCTGACCCAGCAGAATGAACAGCGCCGCGACTCCGGCCTGGGTGGTCAGGCTGATATGGGGAGAGCCGTACCGGGGGTGAATCCTGCCGAATGCCGCGGGAAGGAACCGGTCAAGACCGGCGACAAACGGAAGCCGGGCCCCAGCCGCGAACCATGCTCCTGCCTGCCCCAGTCCTCCGACCACGATCAGCAGCGCGACGAGCGGGACCAGCTGTCCCACGCCCAGACGATCGCTCACCGTCGCAATGGCCTTCATGAAGCCCTGCAGGTGGAGGATGTCGGTGGCGGGCAGTGCCACGAGCATCGCGACGGTACAGAGAACATAGAGCGCTGTGATCAGCGCTCCAGCCAACAGCAGGGCTCGCGGGATGTTGCGGCGCGGGTTTTCGATCTCCTCTCCCATCATCGAAGCGCTCTCGAGGCCGCTCAGGGAGAACGCGATGGTGGACCAGAACACGATGTCCTTGAGGTCCGTGCTCGGGACCATGGTCTCGGAAGTAAATGGTGTCGCCGAGCCGAATCGGAGCCAGGCGGCGAGACCCAGGCCCAGGAGCAGGATCCCGGGGATCCAGAGCCCCACGGCTCCCAGATTGTGAAGCCACTTGCCGACGGCGAGACCGCGCACGTTGAGGCCCGCGGCGAGAGCCAGACCCAGCAGCGAAAATGCGATGAAGTAAAACGGCCGCTCCGCCAGATTCTGCCACTTGGGCCCGCCGATGAAGAGCGCCGCGGCCGCGGTGAAGTAGAACAGACCAGGAAAGTACGGCAGGTTACAGGTCCAGTACGTCCACCCGGTGATAAACCCCGCGAAATCCCCGAAGGCCCGCTTGCTCCATACGTAGCAGCCACCCTCATTGGGATAGCGGGACGAAAGCTCCAGAACCGTGAACATCAGCGGGACGTAGAACGCCAGGCATGCCGTCAACCAGATGACGATTGCGCTGGGCCCCGCGGAAGCCGCCGTGCCGATCCAGCGCACGGTAAAGCCGGTGACGAGGTAGAACAGCAGCAGATCGCGAAACCCCATCGCGCGCTGTAGCCGGGCCGGCTCCTCCTGGATTGGAACGGCGGGGGTGGCGGAAACCATCACACCATGTAGTTCCGGGGAGGATTTGCCTGCTTGAGCAAGGCCCGGTCGATTCGGAAGGGCTGGATATTGCGCTCGCTGGCGCCGTCGATGGCCAGCTCGGCCAGTGTGCGCCCGATCAGGGACGCGAACTTGAATCCGTGCCCGCCGCCGATGGCGACAACCACCCCCGGGTGACCCGGTACCGCATCGAGCACGAAGTCACGGTCAGGCGTGAGGGTGTACAAGCAGGACTTGGTGTAGATGATGGGTCCGAGTGCGCTGGGGATGTACCTCCCGAGAAACTCCTGCACCCGCCCGAGGGCCGCCTGATCCGGATCGAAAGTTCGTGTATCGGCCGTGACCTCCCTTCCCCCGGCGTCCTGCCCGACCTTGGGCCCCCGCTCACCGAAGATGGGAAAGCCGTAAAAACAGGGGTCGTCCATCCAGATCCAGATAGGGAAGCGGCCGGGCTCAAAATCGGCTGGCCGCGGAGTAGCAAAATAGGTCACCTGCTCCTGGGTAACCGTGAGTGGCAGCTGAACCCCGAAGGGGGCCAGCGCCCGGTTGGACCAGGAGCCGGCCGCGATCACCAGCCGCCGGCAGCGGTACTGCACGCCGCCCGACTCGATCTCGATCTCGCCCTCCAGCGGCCGGATCGCCTCCACCGGCGACCGCTCCAGCAGGGTGGCCCCGAGCTCGCGCGCCACCCGCTGATGGGCGGCGTTGCCGCGGGCCGCCATGGCGATCCCGCTCTCCGGCTGAAAGAGTCCGTGAATGTCGTCGGTCAGTCGGAAGGGAGGCCAGCGGCGCATGATTTCCCGGGCGTCCAGCGCTTCGTAGCCAACTCCAGCCGCATCCATGCTCCCTGAGTAGTTGCTCAGCGGAATGGCGCTGACCCGGGGAGCGAAGTCGAGCCCGCCGGTCTTGAGCACGATCTGCTCGCCCGCGTCATTCTCCACCTGAGCCCACGCGCGGAAGGCGTGCTTCGCGAGCTCGACGTACGCCGGAGTGTGATAGGAGAGCCGGATGATGCGGGAGTGGTCCTGCGACTCACCCCGAACGTGGCCCAGCTCGAATTGCTCCAGCCCCAGCACTTCGGCCCCGGCTCGCCTGGAGAGCCAGTACGCCGCCGCGCTGCCGAACCCACCCAGGCCGAGAACGATGTACTCGTAGTCTGTCTTCATTGGCCCTTAGCCACAGATGAACACGGATCAAAAGCACGGATCGTCCCGCCCTCTCGAAACCCTCCTTGGCGGTCACGAATTACAGGGCTGCCGTTCAACGGCACACCGCCATGAATCCCTGCCCTGTTGCCAGGCAAAAGGAGCACCTAGGATCGAGGAGCGACCTGTGCTTTTGGTTTGTGTTCATCCGTGGCTAGAGTTCTTCCGTGGCAAGCTTCTCATTTATGTACCGACGGATGTCCAGACTGGCGCTTTCCATGGGTGCGTAATACCCGCGCTGGAAGACCCGCGACTGCATTCCGCGCTGGACGTTTTCGCAGATGGCCCAATCCTGCCGGTTCACCCGGTCCCAGAAGTTCACCGCGTCTGAGGCATCGAAATCATCGGACGCGATCTCGGAGGGGTGAAAGAGAAAGTCACATACTACGGTCGTGTGTCCCGGACTTCTGGGCCAGACCGTGTAGGCGGTAACGTGGTCGGCCGAGAGACTGATCATGAAGTTGGGATAGATCAGCTCTCCCTTATGCCGAACCCGCTCATCCTCGTTGAGGCCATCGAACGGTCTGCGGTTGGTCGTTCCACTCTCAGTGAACGTCCAGGCACCCTCACGGTGCGGAATGCCTCGCTCCCAATCCAGATCGGAGCCGCCCCGCTGCCCGAAGGCCGGAACCAGGCGGCACAGCTCGGGATGCACCGGTCCGCAGTGATAGCACTCGTTATAGTTCTCCAGCAGCACCTTCCAGTTGGCCCTCACCTCGTACTCGACCCGCCGCCCGGAGCGCAGCTCGGCCAGCGGATATCTCCGAAGCCGCTCCGGTATCTCGCCGAGCTGGGACAGCAGACTGTAGCTGCGGCTGGAGGCTTCGGCAGGAGTAAGGTTGAGGAAGAAGAAGCCGCCCCAGCACTCGATACCCACCGGGTGGAGTCCGAGACTGGCCTTGGTGAAGCCATCCGCTTTCTCGAGATGAGGAGCGGTGCGGAGGCCGCCGTCCAGGGTGTACGTCCACGAGTGGTAAGGGCAGCGAATGGTGCCCCCCAGGGAGCCCCGGGAATCCTCGGCCACCAGACGTGACCCGCGGTGCCGGCACACATTGTAGTGGGCTGCGAGCGTGCCGTTCCCCGTCCGCACTACGATGATGCTCTCGCCCGCGACCTCGACGAGGGCGTAGTCACCGGCGGACGGCAGCGTCTCTTCGCGGCCGGCACAGAGCCACTCCCGGCAGAGGATGCGCTCCTTTTCCCGGGCAAAGATCTCCTCCGAGAAGTAGAACTCCCGGCCGAGGGTGCGCTCCATCAGCTCTCCCCACCCTCCGGGCCGTAGAAGAAAACCCAGACCGCCAAGTCGTCGGAGAACTCTTCGAATCGGTGCGGCACCTGCGCGGGCACGAAGAGTACGTCGCCCGGAGCAAAGCGGTGCCGGTCGCCACCGTTCCTGAAATAGCCGGATCCCTGCACCACCACGTAGACCTCATCCCGGGTGTGGGGCGTCTGGTGATCGTCGCCCCGCGGAGCATAGAGCTCCACGGCCAGCGTACCGTGACGGAAAAGCTCGATGAACCGGTCGCCTTCCGGACTGGGAAGCCGGGTCAGGGCCTGGCTGACAGTGAGGTGGTGGCTGGGCACGGATGGCCCGGCTCAGGCCGACTTTGCGCGGCGGCGCATGTCGCGCAGGATCTCGCGGGCAGCGTTGTAGCCACAGGCCCCCATGACCCCGCCGCCCGGGTGGGTGGCGGCACCGCACATGTAGAGGCCGCGGATCGGCGTGCGGTAGTCGGCATAACCCGGCACCGGCCGCATGAATGAGAGGCTGCTCAGCGACATGGAGCCCTGCATGATGTTGCCGCCGGTCAGCCCGAAGCGCTTTTCCAGGTCGGTCGGTGCCAGCACCTGCCTGCCGATCACCGAGCGCCTGAAGTTCGGGGCATACTCGTTCATGAGGTCGAAACAGCGCTCCGCGTACTTTTCCTTTTCTTCCTGGAGCGAAAGCCCCGGCGCCAGCTTGTAGGGGAAGTACTGGGTGAACATCGACATCACGTGGTGCCCCGGCGGCGCCAGGGTGTCGTCCAGCACCGAGGGAATGGTGGCTTCGATGATCGGATGCTCGGAGGGACAGCCGTACTTGGCGTTGTCGTAGGCCCGCTCGATGTATTGCATCGTGGGCGAGATGTGAATCGTGCCCCGGTGCTGTAGACCCGCCGTGGTACCTGGGACCGCCTTGAAATCGGGGAGCTCACTGAGCGAGATGTTGATCTTGAGGCTGGCGCTGCTGTAGTCGATGTTGCGCACCGCTTCCACGAAGTCCTCCGGCAGGTCCTGGCCGCCGAGCAGCTTCAGGAAAGTCATCTGGGCATCTGCTCCGCTGGCCACCCGGCGCGCAGTGATCTCAATGCCATCCTTGAGCACTACCCCGGCCGCCTCACCGTTCTTCACCAGAATGCTGCTGACCTCTGAGCTGGTACGAATCTCCGCACCCGCCTCGAGCGCCGCCGAGGCTATCGCGTTGCTGATCCCGCCCATTCCGCCTCGGACGTAGCCCCACACGCCGCGGATTCCGTCACACTCACCCATGACGTGATGGAAGAGGACGTACGCGGTACCCGGCATGGACGGCGACGCCATGGCCCCGATAATGGCGTCGGTCGCCAGGGTCACCTTCAGCTGCTCCGACTCGAACCAGCGATCGAGAATCGGTGTAGCCGCACCGGTGAGAATCTCGATTGCCTTCTGGCCGTCGGTGCCGAGCCTGGCGAATCCCAGGCCGAGTTTGGCCAGCTGTAGCAGGTTGCGGGGGTTGAACGACCAGGGGCTGGGTGGGGTCTGCATGAGCGTGGGCTCGATGAACGCAGCCACCCGTTCCAGCATCGCCTCGTACTTTGGGAGCGCGTCCGCATCCTTGGCCGAGAATTTCGAGATTTCCCGGTGGGTCATGGCCTTGTTGGGGCCCAGCATGAGCGACCGGCCGTCCGGGAAGGGCGTAAACGATGACGGGTTCCGCGGCAGCATCTTGAAGCCGTGGCGCTTGAGATCCAGGTCCCGAATGATCTCGGGCCGGAGCAGGCTGTTGACGTAGGCTGCCGTGGAGACCTTATAGCCGGGCCACAGCTCCTCGGTGACGCAGGCACCGCCGAGGAGCTC
>Ga0180121_10000923_pt1 | contig 12451 bp, 7 predicted proteins | sample AntDrymUQ5402106_2_FD_129676 | JGI IMG/M metagenome (GOLD analysis project Ga0180121, IMG submission 129676) | Polar desert sand microbial communities from Dry Valleys, Antarctica - metaG UQ540 (21.06) (version 2) (version 2) | ecosystem: Environmental > Terrestrial > Soil > Desert | place...
AAAAATCTCCGTGGTTCTTTTCCTTCATTCATAAAAAATTGTGTTCTTAGAGCCAGCGCAGTCGGAGTGGCTAATCTGATATATTTCCTGTAATCTAAAAATATTGAATAATAATTCATGTTAGAGTTCGTAATATCAGTTGTATATCCCAACGTAAGGTTTAAACGTTCTCCATCAAGTGGTCCTGTCCAGGCCCATAGAGTGTTATCTTTAACATAGCTGATATAATTTGAAAGAAGAAGAGAGCGGGTGTTATCAAGAAAATCAAAATTTCTGATAGACTGTGAAAGACTGGTAGTCATTTCAATTCTTCTGAAAAAGGACAAAGGATAAGCTAAGCTTAAATACCCTCCGTATAGTCTTTCGTAAAATGATGCGTTATCATCACGAAGATCATAACGTCTTCCTGACAAATGATATATACCATAAGCATAGTTCAGACGATTCTCGACCGATATTTTAGAAATTGCAATGTTGAAGCTTTTCCAAAACTCTTCATCGCCATTGGAATTATTAAAAATCAGGAAATAATATTTTTCATTTCCTAAAAGATCGCTGAGTGAAATAATTCCGCCTGTATTTGCTCCGTATACGGGATCGACGGTCAGTGCAGTAGTCGCAATATCCAGGGAAAATTTCTTCTCATACTTTAATGAATTTTTTTTTGGAATGCTTGGAATCTTTCCGATCGTCCAGTTTTCCCCTTTGTTCTGCAGATCGACCTTCTTAATATTTTTACTGCTGTCAAATTTTTCTTTTATATTTCGTAATAATTTTATATCAATTCCGCCTTGTTCGAAAGTAGAAAAAACTACTCTGTCTTTGCCGGCCCATTTAGGATCATAAGCAGCAGTCGTGAAATCCGTGATTTGTCTGACTTCGAGCTGTTCGTAATTTATATTGCTTTTATTAGTAATAGAATTTGTGCCGGTGTTTACGGGCACAGAAGAAAGGGGAGCGCCAAAGTCAAGCATCCATATGTTTTGCGGACCGGCAGCCGTTGAAGTATAGATTATTTTGGACCCGTCATCCGAAAAGTTAGGCGAATAATCAATCTGTTGTCCTATAGTAAGGTAATCAATATCTCCGGTATTCAGATTATAGAGAAACAGATTATAGCCTTTCTCCTCTCCATAGGTTGTTCTATCGGAAGCAAATACAATATAGCTTCCGTCATGCGAAAAATCCGGATCCCTGTCGTCGTAATAATCGTTGGTGAGTCTTTTTAATTCGTTGGTTTGAAGATCAAGAACATACAAATCGCTCCTTCCTCCAAAATCGGAAGCGGGAAATGTTATTTTATTATTATCTTTGCTCCATGATGGAGATCCTATGCTTACAATATCTTTGAATGAGAAATCTGAAACTACTTTTCCTGTTCTTGTATCTAGAATATGTAGCGCATCCGTATTTCCTTTCTGAGTTATAAATGCCAGCCGTCCAGACCCAGATACATCCATACCTGTTCTGAAAAAATGAAACTGCTCAAATTCGTCACTGTTCTCACCTTCAACTACCAGCTCGGGACTTTCTCGGGATCCTAATTTCAATTTATATATACTGGTAAATCCGGTTTTGTTTCCTATAAAATAAACTTCTTTCATTCCGTTGGCATTTGTATAGGTTGGCTTATGAGAAAATGCTTCAGAATAAATATTTTCGGAAACCTTGGAAGGACTGTCTGAATCTTTTAGCTGCGGGAAATATTTTTTTTCAAGATGGTATAAATATTCATTATCAAATTGGACATAATCCTTACCGATAGTTGCTTTCATTACATTTGAAAAATTATCATCTATCCAGAAATTTTCCATTAATAACAAAATTTTATCTTCTCCATAATTATCTGCAATATATTCTAAGATATTCTGTCCTAATTTATACATTAAGTATGTTCCGTAAAATCTCTCCCAGTCATCAAGCCCAACGATATAACCTGAAAGAACAGCATCCTTAAGGACCATGTCCGCCTGAGCATCCCATTTTGTTGACCAGTACTCAGCAAGCCCTTCCGTAAACCATAATGGGGGGGATTGGTCCTGAGTTTTTCTGTGTAAACGTAAGATCGAATTTATTTTGCTTACCATAAAAACGTGAGTCAGCTCGTGCCTGATAACATGCTGGAATTGTGAAAGCGAACCTTCGAAAGGAATAACGACCCGTCCTTTTATAAATTCAAAAAATCCTCCCACACCGTCCGGAATAAGTCCAGGTGTTGTATTCGTCTGTTTGAAATGCAGGGGTGAAGCATAAAAGATCATTGGAATGGTATCCGTAAGAGAGTGGTTAAATTTTTGCTGCAGATATTTATAACTTTCTTCGGCATAATTTGCGCCTATCTCTGCTAACTCTTTTGCCTCTTTATAATAATAAATTTGTAGATGTTCAGTTTCAAGGATTTGCCAGTCAAAGTCGGAATACTGCACTTTATTTCTTCCAAAATCTACGAATTGTGAATTTGAATTTTGTGTGAGAGAAATAAAAAATAAGAGGGTGAGAAAAACTTTTAAGATGTTACCCATACATTCAGAAAATTTAATTTCGTTGGTTAATTTAACAATTGGAATTGAATTTAAATTACAATTGAGAATGAATTCTACGAGGGTTGACGGTTCCTTGCTTTACTTAAAATATAAAACTCTGAAACAAAATTCCATAGTAGATTAGATGCCATCCGGAATTTCTCAAGCTGAATGTATTTTTATAATTTGCTAGTAACGGGAATATCGTCGATACAAAAAATTAATATTAATTAATTTAATTAAACAAAGGAGTATTTATAAATCGGTTTACTCTTGCGGTTCGTTTAAGGAGAAAATCGGAAATTAAAAATAAGATCAGAGGCTCAGAAAAACAGGAAACTCAGGCAAAGCGATTTGACTAACAATTTTAGAGCTTAATAATTCAATTAAAATAGTTTCTCCCCTCATGCTCTAAGAAATAAATAATGTTCTCAGTTTCTCTCCATTATAGAGAAAGTTCTGGCCTCAATAATTAATTAAGTGCTGTAAAATGAAAAATCATAAATTAATAATCTGCTTAACCGTTATAATTCTGAATTTGTTTTTAACAGATATTGTATTCTCTCAGCCGCAGGCACAGTGGGTGCAGAGATATAATAGCCCCGGTAATTACAACGACTACATTTGGGATATGGCTATAGATAAATCAGGAAGTGTATATCTAACAGGTTATATTTTAATAGGTGAAGGAAACAATGATATTGTAACAATGAAATATAATTCAAGCGGAGTTCAGCAATGGGTGAGTTATTATGACGGACCTGATCACAGGACAGATAAACCTTCCGGGGTTGCTGTAGATGATTCCGGAAATGTCTATGTAGCCGGATTAAGTTATAGCTATAGTACTTTTGATGATTATCTTATAATTAAATATAGCTCCAATGGAGATTCTCTCTGGGTTCGAAGATTTAATGGAGCTGCCAACGGTAGTGATGTTGCAAGCTCAATGACTTTAGATAAGTTTGGAGACGTTTATGTTACCGGTTATGGTAGAATCACTACAACTTCTGCAGACATATTAACTCTAAAATATAATTCAGAAGGAAATTTAGAATGGTTTAGATCATATGACGGGCCTTTACATGGTTTTGATAACGCATTGCACATCACTTATGATAAATACAATAATATTTTTGTCAGCGGAAGAAGTTTTGGAGGAAGTGAAAATGTTGGGGTTATATTAAGATATGATATATCGGGAAATCAAACTGTGTTTGCTAAAGACACACAGTTTTTCGGCAATAAATTTCTTATTGATAGTTCACACAATTTATTCCTTGGTTTTGATGCTTATGGCGGAATAACTACCCGAAGTGATATTGCTATTGCCAAGCTTGATTCAATGGGTACATTAAGCTGGATAAGGACTTATCATAACAACAGCTTAAACAATAATGATTATTTCCGTGAAATGTGTCTGGATAATTCCGGAAATATTATCGTTACGGGAGTAAGCGCAAACACCGGTCAACAGGGCTGGGATATAGCAACTATTAAATACAATTCAAACGGAGATACATCATGGATCAGAAGATATAATCCGCCATCAACAACAAATAGCAATGATGAATCTTTTGATATTGCTTCGGATAAATTCGGCAATGTTTATGTAACCGGAACAAGCGATAGCGGATTTATCGCAAGGATGATCACAATAAAATATTCATCAAACGGAACCCGGGCATGGATTGCATACTATAACAATAGTAATCCTTTTAATTGGCATTCGGGAGCAAAAATTTTAACTGACACTTCAGGAAATATTTACGTAACGGGAAGAAGTTTAGGTAATGGAACTGGTGTTGATATAGTAACTATAAAATATTCCACATTAACAAATTATCAGAATTCTGCGACCTCCCTACCTATTGAATTTAAACTTTATCAAAACTATCCAAATCCGTTTAATCCTAAGACAACAATAAGTTATGAATTACCTGTTATGAGTGAAGTTTCTATAAAGATTAGTACAATATTAGGTGGAGAAATTGTGACATTAGTAAATGAAAACCAAAATGCAGGACTGCATAAAGTTGAATTCGGAGGCTCTGACCTACCAAGCGGAATTTATTTTTATACTTTATTTGTAGATGGATTAATTATTGATGCCAAAAAACTAATTTTATTAAAATAAGAAGGAGATTTGATGAACCAGATCAAAAAACGGTTCGATTAAAGCGAATCTTAAATAAAAACAAAAAGGGCATGGGGCTCTCAAAGATTTACCGTGGCTGGTTTTCTCTAACATTATCACTCTATGAATAGCGGTACTGTCTTGCCCTGAATTTTTTGCAATAAAAAAAACTTATTCAAAAAAATTTTTAATAATATTAATTATGAAAATGAATGCCAAAATTAATTTAATTTTTATGAACATATTTTTCTTATTTTTTGTCAATATTGGAAATGTCTGTTCTCAATTTGATGAATGTGGAGCTGAAATCGATGATGGGACTACAAACATTCCAGTTAAAACTCCTTATTCATCGGATTACCTAAGATGTTTAATTATTTATGTTACTTTTCCGGATGATACAACCTCCGGATATGACTATACAATTTGGGAAAAACCAACTATTACCCCAAATTCAAAGCCAATAAACCCATATACCGGAGCAAATGGTCATCTTATTGATTCTTTGCTCGGAAACCAGAGTACATCCTTTATGACGAGATATCATGATTATACAATTTCAGATTTCTTTTGTGAAATGTCAATGGGACAATATGAAGTTATTGGGGATGAAATTTCTATTACTTTACCAGAGGAATCTTCTTTTTATAGTATGGGGGTTACGGTTATGGAAGCTTAAACCGATATGTTTTAAACTATCTGGATTCAACAAGAGATATTAATTGGTCAATATATGATAAGTGGAGCTTCATCAATGAAGAGTGGAAATTTCAAGGGGATGGAACAGCCGAAATGATTTTAATGAATTACAGAACTATTCCCGTTACTGATACCAATTGGTTTTTGCCACAAGGCGTAGGAGGCACATCTACTCTTGGAATTTCATCAATAACCTTTGGGAACACTACGATTGGAAGTTCAAATGGCATTACAGCATTAAACTTATGGCATGCTGTTGGGCGTTCTAAATTAATACTCGAGCATGAATTCTGCCATAAATTATTTGGAGAACATATTCCTTTAACCGGAGTGCATTCTAATATTGGAATGATGACTCCAGGACACAACGGAACTACTTACATAATGACCCCTATGGAAAGATCTGCTCCAATATTGAATTATATTCCGATAAATCTTATTGATCAAACAGGAATTTACACTGATACTTTACCTGATTACACTGAATCGGGAATCAGTTACAAAATAAAAATTCCGGGTACATCGAGTGAATATGTGTGGATCGCTAATCATCAAAAGAAGTCGTTATATGACGGAGTATCCAGAGGAGGAAGCAATTGCTATGATATCAATTTTGCAGAAATAGACCCTTTTTGCCCCGACGGAAAAGGACTATACGTCTATCGTCAAGGTTCAGGTTGTAGTAATTTAAATCAGCCATATGATGTAGTTACTTCAGAAGGAAGATTTGATTGGAGTTTTGATAGGAGTGTAACCGTCCCACTTCAGAATTACCATCACTCAATGGGTGGTAATATATCTATATTCATAACCGATAACGGGTCTAGATACAACGGGAGAGATGAATATGCAAAATACGTTGGTACAAGTTTATCTACACAGATTCTCACAGATGATGTATGTTCATTAGATCCTGATGACTATTCAATTGCATGGAATGAGAGGGGCGATGGCCTTGATGCTTTCAACATCGGATATGAAGAAATATTCAGTCCATATAGCAACCCATCTTCAAGTTCATGTAATTCAGGAAATACAGGATTAACGATAGCATTAACTCATCAAAATTCTACAACAGGAGCTATAATTGTTAAAGTATATTACGATAACAATACTACTGCTCTACATGACCTACCGCCATCAAAACCAAAAAATATAAAAGTAACAGAGGATTTCATTTCCCAATACTCATATCATCCTGAAATTAAATGGGATGCCAATATAGAACCCGATTTCGTAAGTGCAACTTATGGTGTTGAATTAGTTGAACCTGAATATGAAATTTATCGAGGTTATTCCGCAGATTGTAACGTCGAACCGGATTATACATTGTTAACAACTTTGGCATCAAACATAACAGAATACATTGATAATTCTGTCACGTTATATACGCATGAAAGAACTTATCCCGGGCAGGGATGTAACTATTATTTAAGAACTTATTCATATAAAGTAGCAGCAATAGACAATAGAGGGGCGAGATCTTTAAAATCTGAAAGAGGATTAACAACTGGATTCACAATTGCATGTTCTTCAGAAGATCCATTCGAAGATAATATTCTTAACTGCTGTTAAAATAAAATTGCGAATACGTGTGGCGCATTTTAACATGCGCCACAATTTTTTATTCTAATAGTGCAAAAAAACATCCTTACATTACTGCTTCTCAAATTTGCTTTTTATCCCTTCGTTAATTTAAAATCAAGATACCGTGCAATTGTAAAATACACTTTATTTTAAAATTGAAATTGATAATTTGAAATAATTCTAAAAATTCCTTACAATTGAACCTACGCTCTTTCTTTCTGCTTTTTAAAACATCCTTACTGGTTTTGATCTTGTTTTCGGGATGCGAGATAAAGGAACCCAGCGCTCCCCAGTGGGATATCGATCTTAACCTTCCATTCTCTAATAAAAGTTATAACATCTTTGATATCCTAAGGCGAAGCGGCAATGTAGGGTTTGATTCTTCAAACAATAAACTCGCATATTTATTTGGGGAATCAAATTATAAAAGAGTATTTGGCGACGAAATTAAATTTGATGGATTTCCCTTAACAAATATTACTGCAGTAAGTACAGTTCAATTCGATACATCTTTGAAAATAGATGATTCTACTTTCATACGAAGGGCTCATTTTCTTAACGGGATTTTAAATTTTACCTTTTTCAATACATCGAATGAAAAATTTGTAATGACAGCAATTATAAAAAATTTATTCAATACTTCCAACGATGATACAGTAAGAATTCAGAGGGTTGTTAATTCCGGGCAACAGGAAAATATTGTTCTGAATTTGGAAAATTACTATCTCCTAAATTCCAATCTCGATAATACTTTTAAATTAAGATTGATTTTTGAATCATTAAATCCGGTTCCTGTAAATTTTAATTATTCTCTATCGCAATATTCCATTAAGTCTCTAGTGGGGCGGCTGAGGCCGCTCAATACGGGTGTTATAACCGAGGAGGTCATTGATCCTTTTGGCGCTGATGTTCCCGAGGGTGAAGTGAATTTTGCGACTATAACTCCTGATAAAAATTTTATTATTTTAAAAAAATTCACGAACCTCTATCGTGTTGATTTCACACGGTTATCTATTACAGGTGAAAATAAAAGTGGACGCAGGGTAAAATTAAAATATTTAAGCGCTGGTAATCAGAATGATCCACTCGATTCAGTCTTTACACTTATTTTACCTGCTGACAAAGATTCTGCTTTGTTTCCATTAAACCAAAGTAATAGTAATATTCTTGAATTTATTAATAATATTCCTAAAAAAATTACGCTTACAAGAATTGATTTTTTGAATTCTTCTTATCAGGAAGGTTCTGTAAGATATACCGACAGCCTCAGCATAAGACTTTTAATACAGGTTCCGTTGGATGTTAGCGTTAGTGAGCCAATTGTTTTTTCTGATACCTCTGATGCGGGTATTAGTAATGAAGATCAGAGAAAGCAGCTAGATAATGCAAAGGAATTACAGTTCAGTCTTAGAGCAGAGAATGGATTTCCTCTTAAAGCAATTGCAAAAATTCTAATCCTGGATTCAAACTTTACACCTTTGCTGGCAGTTTCAAAAATTTTTGGTAACAATGCGGATTCTTCTGTTACAGTCAGGCCCGCATCCGTTGGTCCCAACGGAATTGTTAACAATATAAATACCACCACTTTCACTGCGGAACTTGACAGCTCCCAAATCAGCAAACTAAAACAAATGGGAAAAATTATCTACGAATATAAACTATATACTGACCCTGACTTTATCCCTTCACCTCTGACCACAGTGAAACTGACAGGCAATAATAGAATACGAATGATAACTGTCGGGAAACTGAAATACAGAGTCAACTTTCAATAACACAAAACTCAATATTGAAAAATTTATTAAACATACTTGGCATCATATTCTTGGTATCACTCAAATTAAGTGCACAAAACTTTTACGATGTCAGAAGCTTATCATTGGGAAAGACAGCTGTTTCAAATTCTTATGAACTGGATGCATTCAATACGAACCCTGCAAATATTATTAAACAAAGAACAAGTAATAATGCTTCGGTTTATTTCCATTTGCTTACAAATTTAAATGTTGTAATTAACAGCGAATATTTCTCAGTCGATTACTACAATAAATATTTCACAAAAAATTCGTCACTTAATCCTGTAGTTCTAACAGACCAGGATAAGGCCGACATTATAGATAAAGCAGGGAACGAACCTGTAAACTTTTCCGGGTACCTTAGAGAACTTGCTCTTGTAATAATCAATCCAAGATTCGGGGCAATCGGAGTTTCCCTGGATGAAAAACTGGCTGGAGATTTTGAAGTAAGCCGTGATGCTCTTGATCTCGGCCTATTTGGAAATGAAATTAACAGGATATACAATTTTATCGGTACAGATATGGAAGGAACCTGGGTAAGGCAGTTAAATTTCACATACGCAAATTATTTAAATGTAAAAAGAAATAAACTTTTTAAAAGTTTAGCATACGGAGTTTCGGTTAAGCCCCAATTTGGTTTGTATTACCTGACTACAAAACGAAATAATTTAGCAATCACAACCAATAAAAATTTTGAAGTCGAGGGATCTGGAGAAATTGAATTTCTTTATTCCGGAATTTCAGATAATAATAAAATTGAAATGTCTATAACCCCTGCAGGATTTGGGTTTGGATTTGACGCGGGTGTAAATTCAGTAATAAGAAATATTTCAAAGAAGGGTCAGCTTAATATTGCCCTCAGTATAAACGATATTGGTTACATTAATTGGTACAAAAATACTAACACATATTTCTATAACGGAAACTATCTCGTAACTGATATCACAGATTCTGATCAGCTTGATTCACTGAATAAAATTATTAAAGGCACAAAGTCACCAGTTCCAAGCTTCAATACTTCTCTTCCGACAAACTTAAGAATCGGCTTAACTTATAAATTATTTCAAAAACCCATTAAGGACTCAGCAAAAAACAAAACTCTCGAGACAGCAAGTTTTTCACTGGAATATATACAAGGATTTTCGAATAAGTTCGGTTCAACCAACCAACCTACTTTAGGTATTGGTAGCGAAGTCAATCTTGGGAATATATTTTCCCCGAGAGTAGGATTTGGGCTCGGTGGAAGAGAAAAGTTTGTAGTGAGCCTGGGTATTGGTATAGACACAGGACCTGTGTTAATTGATGTTGGCACTTATAATATTTCATCCATTTTTAATCCAAAGGGGACGTCTAAAATATCTGGTGGTCTAAGTATAAAGTTTAAGATCAATTAATTTCAAACTGCTTTTTTAAATTTATTTGATTCACGGTATATCATTGCAATCTTTCGTGTTCGACCCCAACGGTATTCCCCAAATTCACCTGTTTTTCTAATGACTCTGTGGCACGGAATAATATAAGCGACAGGATTTTTTCCGATTGCGCTTCCGACAGCTCTAGATGCTTTAACGGTGCAAACTTTATTTGCAATATCAATATAAGAATTTAACTGACCTTCAGGAATGTTTAAAAGAGCTTGCCATACTTTAAGCTGAAATTCTGTTCCTTTTAAGTGGAGTTTTATTTTTTCTGTTTCAGAGAAATCATTTTCAAAAAACCTTTTAACTTTATTTTGATTGGTGTCCGTTGAGTCTTTTATTGTTGCATTAAACCATTGCGATTTAAAATTTTCAATTGCGGAGTTCTTGTCTTCAATAAACTGCAGATTACAAATTCCCTTTGGCGTTGAAGCAATAAGATAAGTGCCAAACGGGCTTTCATTAAAACTGAAGTTTATATTTAAATCTTCTCCCCCATTTTTGTATTCACCCGGAGTCATTCCTTCAATGCTGACAAAAAGGTCATGAAGCCGGCCTGTACCGGATAAGCCCGTTTCAAATGCGGCTTCGCTCAGAGTTGCCTCATGATTATTCAGAATATTTTTTGCGTGATCAAGACTCATGAATTGCAGGAATTTCTTGGGACTCACACCCGCCCATTCGGTAAACACTCTTTGAAAATGGTGCGGACTCAAATAAACATTTTTTGCAACTTCATTAAGATCCGGCTGACTGCGGAAATTTTCTTTTATAAATTCAATTGCTTTGGCAATTCTATAGTAGTTGTTCATAATAAATTTTATTTATACAAAATTACAGCAAATCAATCTTAATCAAAACCCGATTCTTGCTGATTTGTTTCCTCCGACTTATATTTTTTAAGAACACGGATGATTGGGCGAAATTATCCCGCCGTTGTAAACTCCCTGGCTTCCTTGTAATAAAATCCTGCAGATGAATATCTATAATCCTGAGGTTCATGAACGAGATTCCCTTTTGTTTAAAAAGAATTTAATCAATGAGACTTCTCCAGAGATAAAATGTTGAATAGGCATACCATCCCTGCCACTGCGAGGACATCTTTTTAATATCTTCTATAGTAGGTTTTGAATCCAGATTTAAATTGTTCTTTATAGCATTATGAAGGCCTACGTCTTCAATTGGAAAAGCATCCGGATTTCTCATGCATTTCATAATTACATAATTCGCTGTCCAGTTGCCAACTCCCTTTATTTCACAAAGTTTTTCTTTTGCTTGATTAAAAGATAATTTTTGTAAATCTTCTTTGGAAATTTTTTTATCGATAATCGCCTTTGCGGCTTCGATGACATATTCGGCTTTCTGTTTCGAAAACTGTAATTCTAATAAATCCTGTTTATTGATTTTCGAAATCTTATCAGGAGAAGGATAAACATAGTAAAAACTTTTGTCAAATAAAAACTTTTCACCATATTTTTCAACAAAGTTTTTTTTAAGCTTGTATGCGAATGATAAATTAATTTGCTGCCCGATAATTGCCCACGTCATTGCTTCAAACAGATCAGGAATACCGATTAGCCGAGGACCGGAATATTTCAACGCAATTTTTTTTAATAACTTATCTTGTTCTGCAAATTTATAGAATGGTTTTAAATCACACGAGAGGTCAAGCCAGTCGTGTACATAATTTTTCACATAAGAAATTTTTTCGGCTGATGGTTTCGAATTTAGAAATTTAATACCAATCTTATTTTTTGATTTTTCTGTGATCTCAATAAGGAAGAATTTACCAGAAATTTTAAGTAGCTTTCGGATTCTGTTTTGAGAAGCAATGTGGAGACATTCATATAAAGAGCGGTTGATGAAAGTATAACATTCATTGAAGCTGAATTCAGTTGGAGAGTTAATATTTATGGAATGCATATACAAAAATGCAGAGCGATATATTCTACCACTCTGCACAAAAATAAATTATTCTTCTTTCAGTTTATCTTTAAATTTCTTTCTAAACTTATCCAGCTTCGGGTTTATAACAAACTTACAATAGCTTTGATCCGAGTTTTGATTATAATAATTCTGATGATAATCTTCAGCTACATAAAATTTTCCCAACGGAGTTATCTCGGTTACGATTGTTCCATCCCATATCTGCGTTGCAACGTCCTTTTTTGATTTTTCTGCTGCTGCTTTCTGATCATCGTTCTGATAAAATACTCCGGAGCGATATTGAGTTCCTTCATCAGCGCCCTGCTTGTTTAGTGTTGTAGGATCGTGTGTCGTCCAGAAAACTTC
>Ga0180121_10000924_pt1 | contig 12447 bp, 12 predicted proteins | sample AntDrymUQ5402106_2_FD_129676 | JGI IMG/M metagenome (GOLD analysis project Ga0180121, IMG submission 129676) | Polar desert sand microbial communities from Dry Valleys, Antarctica - metaG UQ540 (21.06) (version 2) (version 2) | ecosystem: Environmental > Terrestrial > Soil > Desert | place...
CGGAGCGGTGGTATCCGGTGCTTCACGAATGCCTGGTCAACGAGCATCGGGAGCGCGGACTGAGAACCGGCGTCCGCCGGAGCAGGAAGCCCAATGTCGAGCGCGACGATCTTTCCGCACCGGTCGCGCGCAAGCAGCTGGCCGCGCTTGATCCCGCCGAAGCTGAGCGTCAGGTCGGCGTTCACGCATCGGTCGGAGTGTTCACCTGTCGTCGCATCGAGCCCGCTCGGGACATCGAGCGAAACGACCGCGACTCCCCGCGACCCAAGACCGTTCAGCGCGTCAACCCCAGCGCCCAGTTCACCGCGCGGTTGCCCAGACGATCCGGTACCGAGCAGAGCATCGACGGCAATTCCTGATTCACCAGCCGCGGTCGCCTGGGTAATGACGCCGAGCGCGTCGTTCTTCTCCGCCGAAGCATCCGCGGTCCTGGGCGGTAAACCTTCGATGACCGTCACCACAGCGCCCATAGCCGCCAGCTCGCGCGCGACGACCCAGCCATCTCCGCCGTTGTTTCCGGGCCCCGTGAAAACGGCGACTCCCGCCGCGAGCCGGCCCCCATACCGTCGTGCGATCTCATGAGCCGCGGCCGTGCCGGCGCGCTGCATCAGCACCCGGGAGGAAGTTCCGCTTTCGATCGCCGACCTGTCGCGCTCCGCTGCTTCACCGGCGGTCGTGACCCAGACAGGCATTTCGGGATCGCGACTCTACGCCTGTTGCGCGCAGTTCCAGGGATATTCGTGCTCGAATGCGCGGTCGAAGTCGAACACGCCGACGAACTCGTCGCGCGTGTCCTGCGGCTGGCTGAGGAGAAAGCCGAGCTCGACGAGAGTGAAGACGATGTCGCCGATGTCGGACGTCGAGTTGACGCCCCAGTGCTGGAGGACGACGCGCGCCATCAGCCCATACCGCTCCAGCGCAAGATCACGGCACGTGTGCGCAAGCTCGACGCCGCTGATGTGGCGCCGGACTGTGAGCTGCGACTGGCAGGTCTCGAGCGCGGCGAGGACGAACAGGTATGCCTGTTCGTGGAATCGCGGCTCCCGGGAAAGGATCCGATCCATTATTCCGTCGCGAAACGCCAGCTCCGCCATCCCTACGCAGTCCCCATCATCGATGGCAGGGATTTGTAGAGCGGGAAGCGGCTCGTCAAGTCGAGCACCTCCTCGCGCACGCTGGTCGCGACGGCATCATCGCCGGCGCGAGCGATCACGCGCTCGATCAGGGCGGCGATCTTTTCCATCTCGGCCTCCCCCATTCCGCGCGTCGTCACTGCCGGAGTTCCGAGCCTGATCCCACTCGTGACAAAGGGCGACTGCGTCTCCTTTGGGACGGTGTTCTTGTTCACCGTGATTCCCGCGGCGTCGAGCGATTTCTCGGCAACCTTCCCGGTGATGTTCTTGTTCCTGAGATCCACGAGCATGAGGTGATTGTCGGTACCGCCGGAGACGATGTTGAAGCCGCGCCCGATCAGCGCGTCCGCCAGAGCCTGCGCATTACGGACGATCTGCCCGCAATAATCCCTGAAAGATGGCTCCAGGGCTTCCTTGAAGGCCACCGCCTTGGCAGCGATCACGTGCTCCAGCGGACCACCCTGCGTCCCCGGGAACATCGCCTTGTCGATCGCCTTGGCGTGCGCCTCGCGGCAGAGGATGAGGCCGCCGCGCGGGCCGCGCAGCGTCTTGTGCGTCGTGCTCGTCACCGCATCGGCGTGCGGGACCGGAGACGGGTGGAAGCCGGTCGCGACGAGACCGGCAAAGTGCGCCATGTCGACGACGAACTTCGCGCCGATCTCGCGCGCGACCTCAGCGAACGGCTCGAAGTCGATGATGCGCGCGTAGGCGCTTGCGCCGGCGACGATCATCTTCGGCTTTCGCTCGCGGGCGATGGCCTGCATCTGTGCGTAGTCGATGCGGCCGTCGTCACCAACGCCGTAATGGATCGCGTTGTACAGCAATCCCGAAAAGTTCACCGGAGACCCGTGTGTGAGGTGGCCGCCCTGCGACAGGTCGAGGCCCATCACCATCTCGCCAGGCTTGAGGAACGCCAGATAGACGGCCGCGTTCGCCTGCGCGCCTGAATGGGGCTGCACATTGGCGTGATCGGCCTCGAAGAGCTGCTTCACACGGTCGATCGCCAGCTGTTCCACCCTGTCCACGAACTCGCAGCCGCCGTAGTACCGCTTGCCAGGCAGTCCTTCCGCGTACTTGTTAGTGAGCGCCGTGCCCATCGCTTCGAGCACCGCCGGCGAGACGAAGTTCTCGCTGGCGATCAGCTCGAGTCCCGTTCTCTGCCTGTCGACTTCGTTGTCGATGAGCCTCGCGATCTCCGGATCTGACTCGGCGAGCGTGCCCGCCGGCATGCTGATCGATTTCCGGGCGGTCTCTGCTTTCGCGCCGCTCATCATCGCTCCCTTGCTTCGATTTTGTCCACACGCCGCTGATGCCGTCCGCCCTCGAAATCGGCGCCGAGCCAGGCCTTCATGATCTCGACACCCTGCTCGTCGGATACGAAGCGCGACGGCAGCACGAGCACGTTGGAGTCGTTGTGCTGGCGCGAGAGCGCGGCGATGTCCGGCTGCCAGGCGAGTGCCGCGCGGACGCCCGCATACCTGTTGGCGACGATATCCATCCCGATCCCGCTGCCACAGACGAGAATTCCGCGCTTCGCCTCGCCGGCCGAGATCTCACGCGCAAGGGGATGCGCATAATCGGGGTAGTCGTCCGCCGCCTCCGGGTCCCTGGTGCCGAGGTCGTCCGCGGCATACCCCATCGCCTCTAGCTGCGCAATCAGCTTCTGTTTCAGCTCGAAGCCGGCATGATCGGCGGCAATCGGAATCGTCTCCTTCACGCTGACGCCAGCCGCTGCTCGGCGAGCCGGTCAGCCGCCTCATAGGTGGGAATCTTCTGCGACTCGGCGATTTCGAAAACCTTGAGCACCGTGTCGTAGATGTCGTCGGCCTTGTCGAGGGCGCGTTGCGCATCCCAGCCTGAAACCTCTCCGTAGACGTTGATGACACCGCCCGCATTCGCCACGTAGTCCGGCGCGTAGAGAATTCCCTTCTGGTCGAGCATATCGCCGTGCCGCTCCTCGAGAAGCTGGTTGTTGGCGCCGCCGGAAACGACCTGCACCTTCAGCCTGGGAATCGTGCTGTCGTTGAGAATGCCGCCGAGCGCGCAAGGTGCAAAGATGTCGGCTTCCACGGAGTAGATGTCGTCGCCCTCGACGACTCTGGCGCCGGTGCTGGCGGCAACCTTCGCCGCGCGGTCCGGATCGATGTCAGACACGATCAGCTTCGCGCCGGCTGCGTGGAGCTCGCCGGCCAGGTACCTGCCGACGTTTCCGCAGCCCTGGAGCGACACCACTCTGCCTTCGAGACTGTCGGTGCCCCATTTCTTTTTCGCCGATGCCTGTACCGCCCGAAAAACCCCGTGGGCGGTCACAGGCGACGGATCTCCGGATTTTCCGGCGAGCCCGGCGACGTGGCCCGTCTCCATGTGAACGAAATCCATGTCCTTCGTGCTTGTCCCCACATCCTCAGCCGTGATATAGCGGCCGCCGAGCGTCTCGACGAAACGCCCGTGCGCGCGGAAGATATCCTCGCGGTTCTTGGTGCGGTTGTCACCGATGATGATGGACTTTCCGCCGCCGAGGTTGAGGCCGGCGACAGCGTTCTTGTAGGTCATGCCGCGCGACAGGCGCAAAGCGTCGGTGATCGCCTCATCATCCGATGCGTACGTCCAGAAGCGTGTCCCTCCGAGCGCGGGGCCGAGCTTGGTGCTGTGAACGGCGATGATTCCCCGATAGCCCGAGGCGGGGTCGCTGCAGAGAACCATCTCCTCGTGACCCATCGACGCCAGCGTGTCAAAAAGCTTCATGTCTGTCCGCGTAGTTGTGAAAATGGCCGATCATTGCTCGTAAAGCGCACGCGCAATCACGATGCGCTGGATTTCCGACGTGCCCTCATAAATCTCGGTGACTTTGGCGTCGCGGAACAGCCGCTCGACCGGATAATCCTTGATGTAGCCATAGCCTCCGAAAATCTGTATCGCCTGTGTGGTCACCCACATCGCCGTCTCGCTGGCCATCAGCTTGGCCATCGAGCTGAACTGTCTCACGTTCGCGCCGCGGTCCTTCGCGGCCGCGGCGGCGTGCAGCAGCGTCCGCGAAGCGGTCACGCGCAGCGCCATGTCGGCGAGCTTGAACTGGATGGCCTCGAACTCCTTGATCGCCGCGCCAAACTGTTTCCGCTCGGCCGCATATGCCACCGAGTGCTCGAGCGCGGACCTCGCGATCCCGACTGCCTGCGCCGCGATCCCGAGCCGTCCGTTGTCGAGTGACTGCATCGCGTAGATGAAACCCTGCGTTTCGTCTCCGAGGAGATTCTCGACCGGGACGCGCATGTTGTCGAAGGTCAGCTGCACCGTCGGCGAAGCACGAAGTCCCATCTTGTCCTCCTTCTTCCCAACGCTGAACCCCGGAAGATCGGGAGTGACGATGAACGCTCCGATACCCTTCGCCCCGCGACGCGTGTCGCTGGTGTCGGTGCGAGCCATCGCCAGAATTGCACCGGCAGTGTTGCCGTTCGTCACCCAGCTCTTCGTGCCGTTGAGCACCCACCCATCGCCGTCTTTCTCCGCCTGCGTGCTCAGTGCCGCGGCGTCAGACCCCGCATCAGGCTCCGACAGCGCGAACGCGCCGAGAATTTCTCCGCGCGCCATCGGCTTGAGAAATCGCTCTTTCTGCGAGTCGCTCCCGAACTTGAGGATCATCTGCGTCGGCAGCGAGTTGTGCACACTCATCATGACAGCGACCGAAGCATCGACCGCCGCGATTTCCTCCAGCGCGACGAGATAGGTGGACGTATCAACGCCGAGCCCCTCGTATTCCTCCGGCAGCAGCATGCCGAGGAAGCCGAGCTCACCGAGCTTCCCGACGAGCGATGGCTCGAAGTACGCCTTCTGGTCCCACTCTGCGGAGTGAGGCGCTATCTCGGTCGCCGCGAACTCGCGCGCGACCTTCTGGATTTCAGACTGCTCTTCGCTGAGATCGTGCAATGCCCATGACACCGGCGATCTCCTACGGGTACGTGTAGAAGCCGCGACCCGACTTCCTGCCAAGCCACCCCGCCGCGACGTATTTTTTCAGCAGCGGGCATGGACGGTACTTGGGGTCGCCGAGCCCATCGCGAAGCACCTCGAGAATGGCGACGCAGGTGTCGAGTCCGATGAGATCGGCGAGCGCCAGCGGGCCCATCGGATGATTCATGCCGAGCGTCATTACCTGGTCGATCGCCTCCGCCTCGCCGACGCCTTCCATCAGGCAGTACACGGCCTCGTTGATCATCGGCATGAGCACCCGATTGGACACGAAGCCGGGATAATCGTTCACTTCAACCGGAGTCTTGCCGAGCTCACGACTGAGCTCGACGACGCGGTTCGTCGTCTCGTCGGAGGTGGCGAGCCCACGGATGATCTCGACGAGCTTCATCACCGGCACCGGGTTCATGAAGTGCATGCCGACGACTTTCTCCGGCCGCTTCGTGCGGCGCGCGATCTCGGTGATCGATATCGAACTGGTGTTGGTGGCGAGGATCGCCTCCGGCTTTGCGAAGCGATCGAGATCGCTGAAGATGTGGAACTTGAGCGCGCTGTCTTCGGTTGCCGCCTCGATGATGAGCGCCGCGTCGGCCGCGCTCTTCATCTCGCGGTTCAAGGTGACGCGAGAGAGCGTCTGCTCCTGCGCATCAGCGTCGATGGTGCCCTTTTTCACCTGGCGCTCGAGGTTCTTCCGGATCGTCGCTTTTCCCTTCTCCAGAGCTTCCTGGGAGATGTCGATCATCGTCACGGGAAATCCCGATTGCGCGAATACGTGCGCGATGCCGTTCCCCATCTGACCCGCGCCGATCACGGCAATGGTGTCACTCATTCGTCAAAACTCCATGCGGCGCAGATGGCGCCCGTACAGGAAGAACAAAACGATGAACATCGCCACTACCGCCCCGAAACCACCCTCCGGGCCCCACACGCCGCCAGTGAGCCAGTCCGGACCGGCGTCGACCGTCTTGTAATCGGGTGTTGCCAACGGCAGCCCGCTCACTGGGGTATGCAGTGCGCCGGCCATCATCCAATTCCATGCGAAATGCGCCGCTCCGGCGGCGTAAAGACTCTTCGTCGCGAGAAAGATGGCGCCGAGAAAAAATCCTGCTACTACTACCGCGAGTATGGACTCCGCGTCCGCGCCCGGGTTCCACGCGTGCAAAAGGCCGAACACTACGCTGGTGGCAATGAGCGCGAGCTTCCATCCAGCCGCCCGTCGCAATACAGCAAAGACATAGCCGCGAATCACCAGCTCCTCGAAGAAAGCCGCCGGCAGAAGCACCGCGGCGGATCTCGCCGCCAGGCCCCACCAGCTACCGTCGGGAGTCGCGACGATGCGAAGCTGCTGAATGCCGACGAGGATCAGGCTCGTCGCACCGATCGTAACGGCGCCGATCACAGTCCCTCTCATCAACAGGCGCGGACTCGCGGCGGCCAAATCCAATCCGACCACCGACCACGGCAGATTCTCCAGGCGCAGCATCGCATGTGTAGCGGCAGCAACAGCTGCGAGCGCGACCCACTGGAATGGAACGTCCTCGGGATCGCGCGCCTGCGACCCGAAAATAAACTCCAGCAGGCCGGCACCGACCGAGGCGAAGACAAACGAGAGGGCAAGAAAGGCGAGGACGAGTGCAATCGCTCGCCAGAGGCTGAGCCGCGCGGGCTTTACATCAGTCAACAGGTCCTTAAGTGACCCGCTCGACGCTCAGCGCAACCGCATCACCACCGCCGAGGCAGAGCGTAGCAAGGCCGGTACGCGCGCCGCGCTCCTTCATCGCGTAGAGGAGCGTCGTCAGCACTCGGGCGCCGCTCGCGCCAATCGGGTGTCCGAGCGCAATCGCTCCCCCGTTTACGTTGACGCGGTCCCAATCCCAGCTCAGCCCGGCGCCGTTGGCAAGCGCCTGCGACGCAAAGGCTTCGTTGGCCTCGATCAGATCATAATCGCCGATCGCGGTACCGGTCTTCTTCATCAGGTTCTTCACCGCTTCGATTGGAGCGAAGAACAGGTCCTCTGGTGCTGTGCCGCCCGTCGCGTAACCGGTGATGCGGCCAAGAATGTCGAGCCCGTGCGATTCCGCGTATTCCTCGGAAACGACGACCAGTGCGGCGGCCCCGTCGTTCAGGCTGGAGGCGTTGCCCGCGGTGACGCTCAGCTGCGATGCATCACCGTCCTTGCCCGGAAAAGACGGACGCAGCCTGGCGAGGACCTCGACGGTCGTATCCTCGCGCGGACCTTCGTCCGTATCCACCACAGTCTTTCCCTTCTTCCCGGCGATTTCCACTGCAGCTATCTCGGCCCTGAATCGCCCCTCGTTGCGGGCGGCGATCGCCTTCCGATGAGACCCAGCGGCGAACTCATCCTGCTGCTGTCGCGTGACGCCCGCTTTTTTCGCGGTATACTCGGCGTGTCCGCCCATGTGCACGTCGCACGACGAGCACCAGAGACCATCCTTGATCATGCCGTCGATCATTTTCTGATCGGTGAGCTTGACGCCGGAACGCATGCCGAAGACATAGTAGGGCGCATTGGACATGGACTCCTGCCCGCCGGCGACGACGACCTGGGCGTCGCCTGCCTTGATCGCCTGCGACGCGAGCATGACCGCCTTAAGCCCCGAGCCACAGACTTTGTTGACCGTCAGCGCCGAGACGGTAGGGGGAAGGCCGGCCTTGAGTGCCGCCTGTCGCGCCGGCGCCTGGCCGGTGCCTCCCTGCACCACGTGTCCCATGATCACTTCCTGAACGTCGCCGTCGCTGACGCGTGACCGCCTGAGCGCCTCGCGGATGGCGATCGCGCCGAGCTCGGGCGCGGACAGCGACGACAGACTGCCGAGGAACTTTCCAACCGGCGTGCGGGCCGCGGCGACGATGACCGGTGTGCGGGACTTGTCTGACATTTTCAGGCTCGAGAAACAAGGAAAGTACAGCTCTGCTTCACTGATCAAGGTAATCGGGACCGGAAGCGCGGGACAACAATGGCCGCCGCGCCGCATCGCGACGCGACGTGACTGAGGATAGCTTCCGCTCATGAAGCTGAAACCAGTATCGGACAACAACGATCCCGAGCTCCGCGACAAGGATGCGGCCGCGCCACGCGGCGCGCCCGCCGGTGATGAGCTCGAAGAGGCGACAGACAAACAGCTCAAGCGGCTGGAGAAGCTCCAGCGCGTGTTCTACGCCGACGGGCGCTACGCGCTGCTAGTCGTATTTCAGGGACGCGATGCGTCGGGAAAGGACGGCGTCATCAGAAAGGTCATCGGCGCCGTCAATCCGCTGGGCTGCGAGTTCACCAGCTTCAAGGTGCCGTCCGAGGAGGAGCGCAAGCACGACTTCCTCTGGCGGATACATCGCCGCGTCCCCGCGCACGGGACGATCGGTGTCTTTAACCGCTCCCACTACGAAGAGCTGCTCGTCGTGCGCGTAAACGACATCGTGCCGAAGAAAGTCTGGTCGAAGCGCTTCGACCAGATCAACGACTTCGAGCAGATGCTTTCCCGAAACAAGGTAGTGATTCTCAAGTTCATGCTGCACGTCTCGCGCGACGAGCAGAAGAAGCGGTTCGAGGACAGGCTTGAAGACTCCACCAAGAACTGGAAGTTCAGGGCCGGAGACCTCGAAGACCGCGCGAACTGGGGTGAGTTCACGAAGGCGTATCGCGACGTGCTCACCAAGTGCAGCACGCCGTGGGCGCCCTGGTATGTGGTGCCGGCGGACGACAAGGACGTGCGCGATCTGCTCGTAGCGCGGACGATTGCCGATACGCTCGACTCGCTCGGTCTTCGCTACCCCAAGGCGGAAGATGACGTGAAAAAGATTCGCATCACTTAGGGAGCTGCGCGCTTGCCCGCTGGTTCCGGGCGCCTTAGCTTCGCTCCGCCGGTACGATACCGGCGCCACGGTCTTCCCTTGATTCGGAGGAGTTCATGCGTGCTCACCTCAGGCAGTTCGGCTTCGCGCTCGGCGTGTGCGCGATAGCTCTCACCGGCTGCGCCAAGACCGAGAGTCCGGGAGCGGATTCCACGGCCGTGTCTCCTCCGGTCGTCGAAGCTCCCCTTCCCCCGGCTTTTTCGCTTTCCGACATCGCCGGAACCTGGAATATTCGCTCGACGCCGGAGACGGGAGACAAGACTCCCACCAACCTCGTGCTGACGGCGACGAACACCACGGAAGGGTGGACGTTCAAGTTCCCCAACCGCGACGCAGTTCCCGTTCGTGTCACCGTATCGGGTGACAGCGTTCTGACCGACGCCGGCCCGTATCAGAGCGTGCGGCGCAGGAATGTCCAGGTCAGCACGAAAGGCGTGATGTGGCTTCGCGGGGACACCCTCGTCGGCAAGACCGTAGCGCGCTACGCGACAACCGGTCCGGATTCAGTGCTCACCCTTACGACCGTCGGCACGCGCTCTCGTTAAGGCTGCTTCTGCCTTCTGCAGCGACTTTTTAACAACTTTCCGGATTGGAATCCGGTGGGTTGAGCGCCGCTGCGTCCCATGAAGTAGCGCCCTGGATCGAGCGGTTGGCCAGGGTGGGGTATGCGGCAAAAGCAGTGTTGTACGCGACGATCGGGGTGCTCGCCGCGAGCGCGGCGCTGTCCGGCGGGGCTGGAACGACGGACACACGCGGAGCGATGGGCACCGTCCTGGCGGCGCCTTTTGGCCGGGCGCTGCTCCTGGTGGTCTCGGCCGGACTGTATGGTTACGCGCTGTGGCGGATGGTGGAAGCGGTCAGCGACCCGGAAAAACGTGGCCGTGACGCGAAGGGCATCGCGCTTCGCGTCAGCTTCGCCGCCCGGGCGATCGCGCACGCGGTACTCGGCGCCACGGCGTTCAGCATTGCGACGAATGGCCGTCCCGACAAGGATGCGCCCGACGGACCCGAGCTGTGGGCCGCCAGGGCGCTGGAGATGCCGGGCGGAAGGGGGATCGTGCTCGCAGTCGCCGCCGGAATTATCGGATACGCCCTATACCAGCTCTACCGCGCCGTTGCCGCCAAATTGAGCAAAAAGCTCGAGCTGAATACGCTCAGTCCGTCGGCACAGAGACTGGTTATACGAACCAGCCGTTTCGGTATCGGAGCCCGTGGGCTCGTCTTCGGCATGATCGGGCTGCTAATGGCGAAGGCGGGACAGCAGCGCTCGGCCGACGAGGCCGGAGGAATCGGTGAAGCGCTCAAGGCTTTCTCGAATCTCGGCAAGTGGCCATTCGCCGCAATTGCGCTCGGCCTGATTGCTTACGGTGGCTACGAGCTGCTGAACGCCCGCTTCAGGCGCATTCGAGTCGACTGACCGGTCAGGGGACGAGCGCGCGCGTCGCGAGCTCGTCTTCCACCCGCGCGGTGAAATCGGCGACCGTCAGGATCTCCTGCTTCTTCCCCGCGCCGCGCACGCGCAAAGCGATGGAGTCGGCCTCCGCTTCACGCTTACCCACGACCGCCATGTACGGCACCTTCATCGTTTCGCCGTCGCGAATGCGGTAGTTGAGCGTCTCGGAGCGGTCGTCGAGATGCGCGCGCGCGCCGCGTGCCTTCAACCGCCGCACAACTGAAGCGGCGAACTCCCTGAAGTCGTCGGCAATTGGAATCACCCTCACCTGCTCGGGTGCGAGCCAGAGCGGGAACGCGCCGGCGAAGTGCTCGATAAGCCCGCCGACAAAGCGCTCCATCGACCCGACGAGCACGCGATGCAGCATGATCGGGCGGTGCGCCGCATTGTCGGCGCCGGTGTACTCGAGGCCGAATCGCTCTGGAAGGTTGAAGTCGAGCTGCACTGTCGGTCCCTGCCACTTTCGCCCGATCGCGTCGATGAGCTTGAAGTCGAGCTTGGGGCCGTAGAACGCGCCGCCGCCCTCGTCCATCTCGTAGGCCTGCCCGCGCTTCGTGAGAACATCGGCCAGTGTCGCCTCGGCCTGCTTCCAGAGCTCCGGACTGCCGAGCGCCTTTTCCGGACGAGTCGCGAGCTCGATGGTGTAGGGGTAGCCGAAGGTGCGAAGCATCTCGTCGCACAAATCCATCAGGCGCTCGATCTCGGCAGGTACCTGCTCGAGCGTGCAGAAGACGTGCGCGTCGTCCTGCGTGAAGCCGCGCACGCGCATCATGCCGTGCAGGACGCCGCTCCGCTCGTAGCGGTACACAGCGCCGAATTCCGCGTAGCGGATCGGGAGGTCGCGGTACGATCGCTGCCGCGACTGATAGATGCAGATGTGTCCGGGGCAGTTCATCGGCTTCGGTCGGTAGGCCGCGCCGTCGACGTCCATCGCCCCGAACATGCCTTCCTTGAAGTTTTCGAGGTGACCGGAGATCTGGAACAGCTTTTCGCTGACGATGTGCGGCGTATAGACCAGCTCGTAGCCGTGGCGGAGAATCAGCGCCCGCTCGTAATTCTCGATCTCGTTGCGGACGATCGCACCCTTCGGGTGCCAGAGGATCAGGCCCGGTCCGACGCGCGCATCGGTCGAGTACAGGTCAAGCAGCTGCGACAGCGCGCGATGGTCGCGACGCTTCGCTTCCTCGAGGCGATGCAGGTGTGCTTCCAGATCCTCCTTCCTGAACCAGGCAGTCGCATAGATGCGCTGCAGCATCTGCCGCCGCTCGTCACCTCGCCAGTACGCGCCGGCGGTGTGCAGCAGCTTGAAGTGTTTCAGATACCCGGTGTCGGGAACGTGCGGACCGCGGCAGAGGTCGACGAACGGTCCGTCGGTATAGGTGGAGATGATCTCATCGGAAGAAAATTCACCGAGGCGCTCCAGCTTGAGCGGATCGTCGGCAAATCGCTTCTGAGCCTCGGGCTGCGAAACTTCTTCGCGCACGAACGAAAACTTCTCGGCGATGACCTTCCGCATCTCCGCCTCGAACTTTTCGAGATCCTCCGGCGTGAACGGCTCCTCCACTTCGAAATCGTAGTAGAAGCCATCCTCGATCGAGGGTCCGAATCCGATTTTTGCATCGGGGCGCAAACGCCTGACGGCGGTCGCGAGGATGTGGGCGCCGGAATGCCGGAGCACCGACAGCGATTCGGCGTCTTTTTCGGTTAGGACGCGGAACGCGCCTCCCTTTCTGAGGGGCGTGGTGAGATCCAGAACCTCGCCGTCAACCTCTACCGCAATCGCATCCCGAAGCAGACGCGAACCGATGGATGCGACGATTTCGCGCGGGAGGGCGCCTTCGGGAGCTTCACGGGTGGCGCCGTCGGGGAGCCTCAGCGTCAACATTTTTGGTATAATTTCGGGAGCCGCGAATGGCCTTTATTTTGCTTGCCGTAAGCTATCCACAGCGTATACCCTCCGCCACAGGCACACTACATGTATCCCTTCCGTTATCGTGACGAGCCCACCGTGATCTTCGCTGAAGA
>Ga0180121_10000925_pt1 | contig 12437 bp, 1 predicted proteins | sample AntDrymUQ5402106_2_FD_129676 | JGI IMG/M metagenome (GOLD analysis project Ga0180121, IMG submission 129676) | Polar desert sand microbial communities from Dry Valleys, Antarctica - metaG UQ540 (21.06) (version 2) (version 2) | ecosystem: Environmental > Terrestrial > Soil > Desert | place...
CAGGTTTCAATGGAATTTCTATGGTTCACAACAATATAGTAGCTGGGTCCGTTGGATACATTGCTATAGTTCAATGAAACATTTCCTGTAGAATCTATTATGCCGGTTGCGCAACCTATTACCGGGTATGGTGAAGTTGTGCTTCTCAAACAAACTGATACAGTATCCTCGTTTGGTGAACAAGCTTCCAGGCATATAGTCAAATCTAGCTCGCCAGTTATCAGAGGAAATCCATTACAGGAGCCAGGTACGGGCTGAAATCCCGGAGTACCAGATTGACTATCTGTTCCGTTAGTTAAGAATGGTATATACGTTACAAGTCCATTAATTTTTGAAGCAATAAAGGAAGCATTCGCGGCTCCATACCAGTTACAGGTTGCATCCACTGTATCATTTCCGTAATTACGAATTGCATAAGTAACACTGTTGGTTATACTGTTTTCATTTATTGTAACATTTGCATTACCTGTACCTGCAACGTAAATAACAAATCCCACATCAGTACTATCTACAAAATTATTTGTAGCATTCATTGAAGTGATCACTAACATTGCATCTGATGAATCTCTTGTATCATCTCGACTTTCTGCATCTGCTTCAATTCTAACAGCATCATTGGTTCCCACCGCATCTACCTCAATACCTGCTCCATTTCCACCACCATTAACTGTGTTTTGGCGGACGGTAGTTGTTCCGTCTTCTACATTAATACCGTACCAATAAGGCGTTGTGCCCATATTAACATCATTATACCTCACAATATTGTTATGTATTATCCCACTTGACTGGATATAACAAATACCAACCTGGGCATCATTTATAGTATTACCCGAAGATGTTACCGAATCGGTTGCATCCAAAACTAGTACGCCGGTCGCAACAACAATTGCTGGAGTATAACTAAATCCGGTTATTGTATTATTAGTGATACTCCCTGTGGCTCCGAAAGATAATTGCACACCGTTCTGAGCAGTGAAGCTAACTGCCCCCGCTCCATGAATTGTATTGCTGTCAACACTAGCTGTCAGGTTTGTTCCTGATAAAGCCATTCCGTTCTTTTGGAAATCATGAACATTGTTTCTAATAATATTCAATGTTCTTATAGTACCGCTGTCAGCTAAGGCAAATATTCCTACTCCTGTCGGTGCACCATCTATTGGACTATTTCGGATGTCTTTGATCTCGCAATCTCTCACAATTCCTCCTGCATCGTGATATGCAATTCCTTGGAATCTGGAATTTGCATTTCCTTTTCCTGCTCCGTCTACTGTAAGGTTTTTTATGATAATTCCCGTTGTGTCATGAACATAAATAACCGGCTTATTAATGTTTGAAGTTGTATAGGAGAATAACAATATGTTCGGTGAAAGTATAGTAGTAAGTCCAATTCCCTGACCCATAAGAGTCATAGCTTTGCCTATTAATACCTGCTCTTGGAAAGTATGAGCACTTGCAATCAGCGTATTTCCAGGTGATGCACCATTTACCGACCGCTGGACTCTGCCATAGACTATGTTAATTTGTGATGTGTTATCTACTCTCTTATCATATGTATTTGCTCCGCTTGGAACAAGTGGCGGAGCATTTAACGATACGTGAATATCCTGATTTGAAAAATTATCACCGTTATATGTAACTCCCGCATTTGAATTGTATCCTAAGCCTCCTTCGTCGGCTAACAATCCTACTTCGTTTCCTATCAGGTTATTTGCAAGCGCTCCCCCTCCGCCGATGGTGGTTGTCTTTCCAGTAGGAACATTGAACTGATTTACCCCTACACCGGCAAGTAAAATACCGGTTGCAACGTCTGCTGTGGGACCATTGTAAATATTATTGCTAACTGAATTTCCAGCGATCGTACCATATGCACCATGTCCCAACTTAATTCCGTTCTCTCTGTTTACGTTCTTAATATTTTGTCCTGTGACGATATTGTTTGTAACGATACCCCGAGTATTTATCTCATTGATAAGTATACCTGTTTTTTGATAATCCACGATTACGTTATCTGAAACAGTGACTGTATGATCGACGCTTACATTAAAAGCATGGTTAACAAAGAAAGCATTTCCCGATTGACCACCGCTGAAAATTGTATCTCTGACTTTTGCAATCCTGGAATGTGTAAAGCTTCCGCTTGCTTCATAGTAATAAACACCGTGGAAATTAACACCGCCTCTTCCGTCACCATCTATACCGATATGGTGAATGTTAATCGTATCCCCTACTCCGAATACATAAACAATTGGTAGATGACTGCCGTTGGCATTAACGACAGGAGGAATTACTGCAGGAGCTTTAATTACTGCTGCACTGGTTCCTGCACTGTCGGCTCCGATTATCGTAAGATTTTTATTAATCAAAACTTGTTCAACGTAAGTTCCTGCATCAACATAAATTGTATCATTTGGATTTGACTGCGAAACTGCATAAGTGAGCGTTAAGAAAGGATCAGTGGACGTGCCGGGATTTAAATTATTTCCAACATCTGTAGTAAATGTATCTCCTGATATTGAAGTGTCATTGACATAATGTTTACCTGTCACAGCATTAAACTCATCAGCTCCGATATCCGGCGGACCGATAAGGCTTGTAGAAAATCCTCTGGTTTGACAATCAATGTCGTCGTTTACGGAAACCGAAGTTCCCATTGCATTCAGGTTCGCAATATTTGAAGCATTTGTGGTGACTAAATGCAGGTCTGTAGCGGAAACAAATACCGGAAGCACATTCTTTGAAGCGCCATCACGGCCTGTTTCTGTCTGCCAGTCCGCTAGTGTTGTTTTATCAGTACCGCCAGCGTTAGCAAAACCTCCCACTTTTCCGATGAATCCGGCAGCGCCATTAACAAATAAGTCATTGTTGTTGCTTGTAAGATTTACATAATTGCCCACTGTACTTGTATATGCCAATCCGATCGCAAAGTTCTTTCCTGCGCCTGAAATGAATGTACTATTATGAAGAATATTATTTCGAATATCTACAAAAGGGGTGGCTCCTCCTATTGCTAAAGCATAGCTAGGAGCCGTGCGGGTACTCGCCGTTATTGTACCTAACATTGAAACTGAATTATAATAAATCAAAGTTGTTGAACCGGTTCCACCACCGACTAAAATACCTGCTGCAAGATCACTTGAAGATGCATTAGAGTCGTTAATGCTTGAAATCATATTGTTTGAAATAAGGGTGATGCCTGAAGTAATTGCATTAATAACGATCCCGTAAGCAGAACCTGTTGCAGATTGAACAACATCATCAATGCTATTATAACTTACATTAGCATTGATTACATCGCTACCTGTATAAGCCGTGTAAGTACTTGCTGGCTGAATCCCCAACGCTATACCGGATGCCGGAGGAGTAATACTTGATGTTTGTTTAATATGGGCAATACCATTTCTTAAAATTTCAATCCCATCTTCAAATTTTACCAGCACACCGGAAATTCTTATATTATTTGGTAAGTTAGAATTCATAGTGTTCAGATTTATCTTAGTTCCGGTGTTCTTAGTAGCGGCACTATTACCTCCTGAATAAATTCCATATTGTACCTTACTAATAGCGTTATTGATGTAAGAATTATTGTTATTAGAAGATCCCGCACTTGTATTGCTAATAGTAGAGCTCCCCGAACCAGCACCCACTAAAGTTTGGTTAGGTGCACTACCAACAAGGTTACAATTTTTAATTGCATTATTTGTGGCGCCATCTCCTGCATTTGTTTGAAGCCATATTACAGCGCTACTTGTACTGGTACTAGTATTGGTAATAGTCAATCCACGTGAAGCAGTGGAAACAGGACAGACTGTGTTTGCTGTATTGCTTTGGCTTCCGTCAATAGTGACAAAATCCGCTCCGTTAACAACAAAAATTCCAGAAGCCGATGTGCCGGTGATAGCAGAAGAAGCCGTATCTAACTTAATTGTCAAGGTGTTTGTTGACGAGGCACCTGTCCATGGAGATATAATAATAGGTAATGTTTCCGAAGGATATGTTCCATCTTTGAGCAAGAATCTAACTGAACCACTTGCTCCACTTAGATTAAGATCTGCAATTGCCGCTGTGATGGTTGCATATACTCCACCTCCCGCATCAATCGAAAGATTCGAATTATCTGCTCTCTTCACGTAAAGAGGTCCATCATACACTTTTCCATTCTCCATCGGAATCCATGACACTTCTTCAAACTCCTTCATTACCATTTTTATTTCATCGGGTTCCTTGGAATCCTTATTATCATTATTTATTTTTTCCGCAACTTCCTTCTTCACATTCTTTGCAATACGGTCAAAGGTAATACTCTTTCCTGTAACTCTGTTGAACAACAAAACACCAACAGTATAATCACCGGAAAGAGGAGCGCCAATAATTATATAAAAGTTTATTGTTCCGCCAATTGGAAGCGCGGTTGCAGTCAAAGCTACACTTGAAGGAGTTGCCGCAAACGTTCCGGAATTTATTCCAACATTTGGTGTGGTAGCTGAGTCTTGTGCAACTACAAAATACTGTATAGAGTCTCCAACATTTACACCTCCACCTCCAAATAGCAGTGAATAGTCAATAGTAAAATCAAAGGGCGAACTTGTACCATTTGCTTCTGCAAATTTCCAACCATTCGATCCGCTAGTATTGCCGATAACTGAGTTGGTATCACTTTTTCGTTTGTAATAAACACGTGGACGCGAACCGCTTGCCACTTTAACTCCACTCGGGTCGGTTATTATCACACTCGAAAGGCTTCTGTTGCTCATACTAGTAGTATTGCCAAGTGGGGTATATGAAATACTAGGACCCAATAGGTCCAAAGGAAATCCATCAAATTCATCTGCTCCTACATCTGGAGCAGTTCCCCCTCCGTGAATAGAACCCGGAGGCCCTGGTCGGGTTTGATTATCGATATCAGTTGTAATTCCTGAAATTGGTGTAGCCCCTGACTCATATTGTGTTAATACAGTATCAAGGTGTAAATCATAAGGCAATGTTACAATGTTTATGAAAGGAGCATTCTCATAGAAACTCGATGTTTCAGTTCCGGATGCCGCCTGCCATGCCGGTAATGACTTTTTGACAGCCGTATAGAATCCTATGCTACGATTAGCAATTGTAGTATCTATATATAAACCGTTGTTCGTAGCAGTGAAAAAACCACCCGTCCTATTATAAATATAGTTTATGCTCCCGCCGTTTTGAGCGCTCCTGTTTACAAAAACGTTATTCTTAATTATCAAATTATTTACTGTCGCACTTGCATCGATTCTCATCACCATATTTCCACCTCCTACACCAATCGCCTGGTTATCCAGAAGAATAGTATTATAATACCATTCAACTTTCGTCCCAACGTTTGTGTTACCGTGGTTATAAATGGCATCAATAGCATTTGCACTTGTTCCGTTTGATCGTAAGTTTGAAATGAAATTGTTGTATATTTTTGCCCTCGTATTATTTGTATTTCCGGGTATTCTTATTGCAGTCAGAATTGTTGTACCAGAGCCTGCAGTTTGAATAATTCTTGTAAATTGATTATTATATGCTTCGACATTGACTGTTGAATCACCTGCACTGGTCGATGTACCAAATAATAAAGCGTTCGCTGCACCGCTTGTTACCCAGATAGAATCAAAAAGACAACCATATATTTTTGCTCCGTTTTGTCCGGTTAATGCGACTCCGTTAACACTCCCTGTGCCTCCTCCAATGTCAAAAAATCTTGCAGTACCGCCGTTAACAGAACCGATTTCATTGTTTATATCAAAAAAGGAACCAAAAGCATTGAGAGTACTACCGCCTTGACCTTGAAGTAAAATTCCCTGAAAACCGCACGAGCGTATCTCATTGTTGTAATAATGATTATCACTCGAAGCGCCTGCTGTTGAAGTTAAAATCCAGAATGGAAAATGCCTAATGCCTCGTGAGTTTATATTTGTCTTGCTCATCACAATGAGAGAATTCTGTATCGTATTATTATTCGCGCCATCAGTTGGAAATAATGCCCTGACGTGATACCCCCATTCCGTTCCTGTAAAAGCTCCGTCGTTAGAAACATTTATGCTGTCAAATGCCATAAAATCAGCGCCCCACAGACTAATGACAGCATCATCTGTTCTTGCTATCGTGGTTCCAATAGTGGTGTTTGAAACTAAAGCGCCACGCCTAACTACATTCACCGACCCTCCGGAATTATCAAATCTAACAGTATTGATTGAACTTGCTCCGGGTATTGGAGAAAAAGTTACAGAGTCAGGAAATGTTCCGGCAGAAACATTAATTGTCAATGGACCGTTAACACCAAAGATAGTAAGCCGTCTTGCTGCTTCTGTGAAACTTCCCCACGTTCCGGGAATATTTATAATTCCGCTGTAACCTGAACCTTTTTGATAGACAATAACTTCATCTAACCCAATATCTGTAGTACCAAAATCGCTCTTGGCTTCGAAACGTATTCTGGTAGTGGCGGACGTGCTTGGTATATATGCAAACACTCTTACCCAGGGGCCGCCTGTTAAAGTTACAAATCCAAGATAAGCCGGGTAAGTGACTCCTCCATCGGTTGAAACAAATATTTTCAACGAATCAGTACCATTGGAATTGGTGAACCAAAAACTAACAAAGACTGAATCTGTAGAACTTGAGAGATTGATATCCGGTGTATTCATTTGTCCGATAGTTCCTAGCGGAGCATCGAATGGATGAAATCTTGCCGACATGCCACCCATATATGACACAGGATTATATCCACCGCTATTTGATACCCATCCTGCATTGTAATCTGTTCTATGCCAGGAGTTTAATCCATTAGCAGGTGGAAAGAATGTCCATCCCGGAGGGGCTCCAAATGTCCAACTTTCTTCAAAGCCACTCTGTAAGTAAATATCATTTGCAGCCATGGGCGAAAACCCTTGCGTAGGTGGGTAACTTGTTCTTAAATCTGTCTGAACGCCCCTATTGTCGTTCATCTTCAACAAGACATCACCGCTCTCAAGCTTAATAGCAGTTGGCGCGTTGCTATCTTGACGTTTTGTTTGCGCGTTCGCAAAGTTTGATGCAAATATGCCGACAAATACTATTGCCAACAAAAAAAGTTGAATTAATTTTTTCATTTTATTCCGTCCCCTATTTTTTGATAGAGTTGTTATTTAATAAATAAGTTGAATGAAACTCTTTGCGGGAATTATACTTTAAAGTAATTAAATGTTGAATGTTTTATTAAATGTGAAAAGAAAAGAATTTATTTCATAAATGGTAACTAAATACTGCTAATGCAGGGTTGGGGGATGTACTATCCGAAATTTAAGGAAACAGGTAATTTATAAAATAATAATCTTTATTAGTTTTTTAATAAATTAAATAACTAAAAGAAGTTACAATGGTCATTCGTACATGAATTTTTCGCCATTTAATATATACTTTTAGAATGTCGATAAAATACCTTTTATATTTATAAAATGCTAAACAATAATTCCAATTTGGTTTTTCGCAATGTACACATTGATAAAAGACGACAAATTTCTCACCCGGCTAATTTCTTATATATTCAATCAACATAGTTATATAGTATAAATTCATTGTATTAGACTCATGAAACTATTATACTTCATATAAAAAATTCCAAAAAATAATTAATAAAAATCAAAATTATAAAAGCTATGAAAAAAATTATTATTATCTCAAGCTTTCTATTCTCTAATTTTTTATATTCTCAAGTTACATTTACAGATGTTGCCGCTTCGTTAGGAGTAGCAGATCCCGGAAACGGTCAAGGAACTGTTTTTTTTGATTATAATAATGACGGATTCTTAGATATTTATTTGGTAAATAATGGAAGCAGCAATAAACTTTATATGAATACAACCGGAACAAATTTTACGGAGGTTGGAGTGGTAATGGGAGTTGCAAACAATGGAACGGGCAGGGGGTGTGCAATAGCTGATTTTAATAGCGACGGTTTGTTAGATATTGTTGTAGGCAATTTCAGTCAATCCATCATTCTCTATAAAAATAATTTCTCTTCCTTTTCAAGGTACACAGATACAGCCGGGATGAATTTATTAAGCTATGGGGGTTCTATTAATTGGTTTGATTATAACAGAGATGGAAGAATAGATTGTTATGTGGGTAATAATGGAATTCCTCCCAGAGCTAATTATTTTTTCAGGAATAATAATCTTATAAATTTCACTCAAATAGCTGATAGTGTTGGATTTACAGACGTTACATCAACTTTAAGTACTGCCTGTGCTGATTTTGATAATGATGGAGATGTAGATATCTTTACTGGAAGTCAAACCTTATTTGCTGGTAAAACAAATTTTTTATATAAGAATAATGGTAACGGAACATTTACTGATGTAAGCATTGCATCAGGTCTTTTGGTAATAAATTATTCCTGGGGGGCTGACTGGGGAGATTATGATAATGACGGAGATTTAGATCTTTATGTTGCCAATTTCAATGGAGTTAATAATTTATTTAAGAATAACGGAAACGGAACATTTACAGATGTGGCCTTAGTTTTAGGAGTTGCGAATAATTCCGGATCATTTACTTGCGGATGGGCCGATTATGACAATGACGGTTTGTTAGACCTTTTTCTTGGAAATGATGGCAACGGGTTGGATAAGCTTTTCAAAAATAATGGAACTGCGTTTACTGACGTCGCAGCTGCAGTGGGAATGAGTGACATGCTTTTGTCTAATAGTTGTAGCTGGGGAGATTTTGATAATAACGGTTATCTCGATCTTTATTGTTCAAACAACGGAGTTCCAAACAGGCTTTATAAAAGCAGCGGAGGAACTAACAAATGGCTAATTGTTAAACTGACAGGAACTGATTTAAAAAATGCACCTATAGGTGCAAGAGTTACTCTGAAGGCAGGAGGTAATTCTTTTATGAGAGAAGTGCAGGGCGGCTCAGGACATAACGGTCAGAATTCGCTTCCTTTGGAATTCGGTGTTGGCGGCAGTATTATAATTGATTCATTGATAGTGAGATGGCCCGATGGAGATATCGGCAGACTTTCAAATGTGAGTACAAATCAAATCCTTAATATAAGTGAAGTCAGTACAGGAGTTACAGTGAATGGTAATAATATCCCTAACAAATTCTCCTTATCCCAGAACTTCCCTAATCCTTTTAATCCTGTTACAAAAATAACTTATTCATTGCCAAAGAGTACACAAGTATATATTTCAATTTTCAACTCTCTTGGAAAAAAAATAATGACTCTTGTCAATGCGCATGAGCAAGCAGGTATTTATAACGTAGAAGTTAATGCCAGTGAGTTATCGTCGGGAATTTATTTTTACAAGATCGAGACACCTGATTTTATCGAAAGCAAAAAGATGAATTTAATAAAATAATGTGGACGAATAATCCTGACAGGTTCCAGAACCATAGTATTTTAAAAATAAAAACAATAAACCCTCATAGCTAAAAATTCTTTTTAATTATGAGGGTTGATTTATTTCAACTTTAATCAATAAAATATATCCTATTTAATCAACATAATTTTTTATTTGCATGATTAATTATTGATTTTAGGATAAAATCCTTTCCCAGGCTGGGGCTTGGGAAAGAGAAGAATGTCAAATGGTAATTCAGGCAGCCAGGATTTACTTACAAATCCACAAGATTCATTATGAAGAATCGTACCATCTAATAAATAAGATTAATACGTGCGGCACATTTGGGAATCGTTATTTCTTCAATAACAAATCACAAATGTGGCACAAGTTTTCTACGGAATTATTCTTAACACAAACTGCGCAGCATTATTATCTCCCAACGAGCAATCACTGCCGTCGATTGCCAAATCTCCATTAAGATCAGTTACCAAATATCCCGTTAAAAAATTCGAAGCATCATTCTCAATAAACAGTAAATCACTTCCGTCAATCACACCATCCTGATTTACATCGCCGCTGTAAACAGCAAACCTTGGTGGCGGGGGAGAATTATCAACTTGTTTCATGTTATCTCCATATGCCTGAGTTCTAGCTGTTGAAAAATCATAAGTCATCATAGATGAGTTAAATGTTTGTGTGGTTTTGCTCCACGTTTGTATCGAATTTCTATGCTTGAGATGAAGATAATAGTTTACTCCGTTTGACGCGTTGGTAAAATTTAATGTGGCAAATCCTGCCTGGCTTATAACTCCTTTTGCAGAATCTACAATTGAAAAGGGAGAGAATGAATTTCGCAAATAAACTCTAAGAGTATCCTGAACCATGAGATTGCTGGAGCTATTATAAAAGCCTTCTAAAAACATTCGCAAGGAAAGTGTTTTTATATTGGTTGGTGAGCCATAATACGCATAGGCACCTCCTTCATTTGATTGCCCGTTATCATATAAGTACGCCCCGACAATCACATCCGAGTATCCGTCATTATTAACATCACCTGCTGATGAAACTGAAACGCCGAATAACGAATTTGCCTGATTATTTTCGGCTGTCCAATTAGTTGGAGATAAAAGTCCTGTAAAAGATCCGTAATACACGAATGCTCTTCCTTCATTTGATTCTCCGTTGTCATATTCACTAGCTCCTACAATCACATCAGAGTATCCATCATTATTTATATCACCCGCTGTTGAAACCGAATTACCAAAACGAGCATAAGGCTGATTACTCTCTTCTGTCCAGTTAGCCGCCTGTGGAAGACCGGAGGCAGAACCGTGATAAACGAAAACTTTTCCTTCATCCGGCTCTACATTGTCCCAAGAATAGGCTCCAACAATCACATCTGAATATCCATCGTTGTTTACATCACCCGCAGTTGAAACTGAATTTCCAAAATATACAAAAAATGCCAAAGAATTACTTTCTGATGTCCAATTAGAATTTAATGAAAGTCCCGCAGAGGAGCCGTAATAAACAAACGCTCTTCCTTCATCTAATGTAGGGGTATCATATCGATTAGATCCGATAATTACATCAGAATACCCATCACCGTTTACATCACCCGCTGTTGAAACTGAATATCCGAATAAAGCAGACACCTGGTTACTTTCACCCGTCCAATTAGCAGTAGGAGGAAGTCCGACAGAGGAGCCGTTAAAAACAAAAGCCCTTCCCTCATCTGATGTTCCGTTGTCATAAAGTGGCGCCCCCACAATTACGTCTGAATATCCGTCATTATTTACATCACCGGCAGTTGACACTGATAATCCAAATTGTGAACCTACTTGATTACTCTCTGATGTCCAGTTAGGAATAGGTGAAATTCCCGAGATAGAACCGTAATAAACAAATGCTCGTCCTTCATCTAATTGATCATTATCGTATATGCTAGCTCCGATAATCACATCTGAGTATCCGTCATTATTTACATCGCCTGCAGTGGAAACTGAATAACCAAATTGTGCACTTGCCTGATTACTCTCTGCAGTCCAGTTAGGTTTAGATGAAAGTCCCGAAATAGAACCATAATATGCAAATGCTCTTCCCTCATCTGATTGACCGTTATCATATAAAAAAGCGCCTATTATCACATCTGAGTACCCGTCATTATTTACATCGCCAGCAGTGGAAACTGAATATCCAAACGCTGCATCTACTTGATTACCCTCAGCTGTCCAATTTGGAGAAGTCGAAAGAGGATCGATTGTAATTGGGTAAACGGCATCTTCGTCATTTACTACTATAATGAATTGGTTAATTTGTTGATTAGTTAATTGGTTACTATTTACGATTTTGGATTTTTGATTTTTGATTTGTAATTTTCCATTTTCATTTTTAATATTTAATTTTTCAAAGTGTGCACTTAGCTCTTTTCCATTTGCATCCCATACTTTTAATGAAGAGTACTTCAACATCTCATTTCCCGTTTTATCTTTAAATCGCAGTGCCTCTTTATCCACTACCATTTTTAAAGTTGTCTCTGCTGATAAATTTAATCTTAATTTACCCTCACCACATGGGCCATTCTTAATTAAAAAGTCCTGTCTCATCCCTTTTTCGGTATTAGTGTAATCAATTCTTATATTGTCATCTTCTACTGAAGCTTTATTCTTATCAACTTTTACTTCGCTTCCGGCAAAATCAAATGAATCATCTTCCTTGGTTTCAGTAAGTGCGTAACTCATATTGTTTAATCTCCCTGCACTCACACTTGCTTTGCCGCCAGACTCACGTTCTATACTTGAGGTTTTAAAACGAACACTCCATTCCGGAATCACCTTATACTTCTTTTCCTCTTCGATTATCATCTTATCATTCAAATCGAACATTGGGATTTTATTTTCCCTGGTCTTTGCTGTAAAACCATCACAGTGATAGATAAAACGAATATTGTTTGCACGATTTGGGGATTGATAGGATTTTAAATCCTCGCTGTAGGTAATATTATACTCTTCACCTTTGATATTTTCAACCAACTTTCTATTCCAAGGCTCGTTCAGGTTCCCTGAATTTTTACCAATACCGAGATTTTTAATA
>Ga0180121_10000926_pt1 | contig 12432 bp, 12 predicted proteins | sample AntDrymUQ5402106_2_FD_129676 | JGI IMG/M metagenome (GOLD analysis project Ga0180121, IMG submission 129676) | Polar desert sand microbial communities from Dry Valleys, Antarctica - metaG UQ540 (21.06) (version 2) (version 2) | ecosystem: Environmental > Terrestrial > Soil > Desert | place...
AGGACCCTCATGGCGCTTTCACGATCCCGCACCTACCTCCTCCTGCTCCTCTCGTTCAGCGCCGGTGCTTGCTCCGGTCTTGTCGCCGGTCCTGAAAGCAGCAGCGTAACACCAGTCCCCGCCTCGCGTGACTCGGCCTATGTCCGTTCCCGCAGGGCACTGCAGGGTGAAGCGTTCACCCTGGATGTGGTCGACTCGGCGGGGGGACGACTGACGGGAACCCGCTGGCCCAGTGCGAGCGCTCAGCAAGGCACATCCGCTGCTTGCCACGTCATGGTTGCTCTTCAGATCCAGGGCAATAGGAACAGCTCGGAAGTCACCTCCACCAGTCGTTGGGTTGCTCCAGGGGGCATGAGCGACAAGGCACCGACAGTGTGCGAGAAGGAGCGGAGCGAGGTGCTGGATCGGACGGCGCAGGTGCTGGCTCCGCCTGCAGCGCCGTAAATCCCCCATCGGTTTGTCCTGCGGGCAGGGCAGCCGGTTCCCCACCGCACATCCGTTCTATCTCCGGGGGTCACGAATCGTTACGCTCCCGTGACGTAGGCGACTGGCGCTCACCCGGAACCCGATGGATCATCCAGATCGTCATGACTACTACCAAGAAGCTTTCCGGCCAGCCACGCCTCGCCGCCATTGACGTCGGCACCAACACGATCCGGCTCACTGTGGCTGAAGTCGAGCAGGACGGGACTTACCGCATTCTCGACGAGGAACGGGAGATGGTGCGGCTGGGGCACGACATGGACCGTACCGGCCGTCTGGCGGAGGAGGCTGTGGCACGGGCCTTGGCCGCCATCGGCAAGATGAAGGCGATCGCCGAGGGCTTCGAGGTGACAGAGGTACGGGCTATCGCCACCAGCGCGGTCCGGGAGGCTGCCAATGGCCGCGCGTTCACCCGCGAGGTCTTCCGGCAGCACAAGGTCCGCATCGATGTGATTTCCGGTGAGGAGGAGGCTGAGCTCGCGTTCCGGAGCGCCACGCGGCACTTCACGTTGGACGGACGCTCCTCGGCAGTAGTAGACATCGGCGGCGGCAGCGTGGAGGTCATCCTCGCCGCAGGTACGGTCATCGACCAGATTCACTCGCTTCCGCTGGGAGCAGTTAGAGTCACCGAGCGCCTGGTGCGGTCCGATCCACTGCGCAAGAAGCATTGGAAGGTCATGCGACGGGAGATCGATCGCGGGATCCGGGAAGGCATCGGTCGCCTCCCCCACCGGGCCGAGGTCATGGTCGGAAGTGGTGGCACCTTCACGGCGCTGGCTCACATGGCCAAGTGGCAGCGGGAAGGCCGGCATGGATCGGTTCAGGGCTACACGCTCACGCCGGCCGAGCTGGTCCACCTGCTCGACCGCCTGCGAGAAGCCTCGCTGGATGGACGCCGCCAGATCCCCGGGCTGAGCGCCGACCGGGCCGATATCATCGTGGCCGGAGCGGCGGTCATCGCTCGCCTGGTGAAACGGCTGGGAACCCAGCAGATCATGGTGAACGAGCGCGGCATCCGCGACGGTCTGCTGCTGGGCATGATCGCGGATCTGACCGGCGCATCGGCGGTCGATAAGCAGCAGGTGTCCGACCGGATGGAATGGGTCCGCCTGTTCGCCCGTAAGTGCCGCTCGAATGAGCGACACTGCGAGCACGTGGCGAACCTGTCCCTCCAGATCTTCGATGGCATGAAGGCCCGCTACCAGCTTTCGGCGGCTGGGCGCGATGTCCTGCAAGCGGCCTCACTGCTGCACGACATCGGCTATCTCATCAGCCACTCCAAGCACCACAAGCATACCTATCACCTGATCCTGTACGGCGATCTACCGGCGTTCTCCCCCCGCGAGGTGGAGCTGATTGCCAACGTGGCTCGGTACCACAGGCGGGCATTTCCCAAGAAATCTCACGCGAATCTCGCGGGCGTGTCCGCCGATGACAGAAAGTTGATCGCGCAGTTGAGCGGCATCCTCCGAGTGGCGGATGGTCTGGACCGCACCCATTCACAGGCCGTGTCAGCCATCAGGACACGCGCCCTGCGGAATCGTCTGCGACTGGACATAGAGGCGGACGGCACGCCGGAGGTCGAGCGGGTCGAAGCCGAGCGCAAGTCCGATCTGTTCAGGAAGGCCTTTGATACGGAGCTGGAGCTGGCATGGCGCAATCCACAGGAGCATGGCCGCGTAGCCGGCACGCCGCGGCCGAGGCTGCACGTAGTGGCGGCTGGCTGACGTACGAGGATATGCCCAAGAATCTGGCGCAGTTTCCAACCGACCACTACCTGAACCGCGAGCTGAGCTGGCTCGAGTTCAACGCCCGCGTTCTGGAGGAGGCCGCCGACTCTACCAATCCCTGGCTCGAGCGGCTGAAGTTTCTGTCGATCGTGAGCTCCAACCTCGACGAATTCTTCGAGATCCGGGTGGCGGGCCTTCAGCAGCAGATCTATGCCGGGCTCGAGCCTCAGGATTTCGCCGCCGACGGCCTTGACCCTGCCACCCTGTTGACCAGGATCGCCCACCGGGCGCACGTGCTGGTCGACGAACAGTACCGCCTCCTGCACCAGGAGCTGATCAGCGGCCTCAAGGAACACGGGATCGAGTGGGTACGGCTTCCAGACCTTAGCAAGCCGGAGCGCGAGTATGTCGACACGCTCTTCGCCAACAGTATTTACCCGGTGCTCACCCCGCTCGCGATCGACCCGGGTCACCCCTTCCCCCACGTTCACAACAAGAGCCTCAACATCGTTCTGCTGGTAGAGGGAGGTCAGGCCGACCAGCTCCAGGAGCTGTTCGCGGTGGTGCAGGTGCCCGCGGTGCTGGATCGGGTGGCCATCCTGCCGGGCAGCAAGGACCGCATCAGGTTCGTTCTGCTGGAGGATGTGATCGCTGCTCACCTGGGCACCTTGTTCGGCGGAGTTCGGGTGGTTGGGCATACCGTATTCCGGGTAACCCGCAACACCGATCTCGAGATCGACGAGGACGATGCCGAGGACTTGCTGCAGACGATCGAAGAGACGCTTCGCCAGCGGATGCGGGGTGATGCGGTGCGGCTGGAGATTGCCGCCGGGACCGACGAGCGCTTCGAGCAGATGCTGCGGGACGCCCTCGATCTGAAATCTCCGGACGTCTATCGCGTGGCCGGGCCGGTGGACCTGACCGTCTTCATGGCGCTGCATCGGCTGGATGGCTTCCGAGCGATCAGGGATGAGACGCTGGTCCCCCGGATCCCGCCAGCGTTCTCCGCCGCCACGGATGTGTTCGACCTGATTCGCAGTCAGGACATCCTGGTGCATCACCCCTATGAATCATTTGGCTGTGTGGTGGATTTCATCGAACGGGCGGCGAACGACCCGCAGGTCCTGGCCATCAAGCAAACGCTCTATCGCACCAGTGGGGCGAGCCCGATTCTCCGGGCGCTTGAGCGAGCGGCCCACAACGGGAAACAGGTGACCGCGCTGGTCGAGCTCAAGGCCCGGTTCGACGAGGAGAACAATATCGTCTGGGCCCGATCGCTCGAGCGGGCCGGCGTCCACGTCGTCTATGGCGTGGTGGGACTCAAGACCCACTGCAAGGCGTGCCTCGTGGTGCGGCGGGAGGCGGACGGGATCCGCCGCTATGTCCACCTCTCGACCGGCAACTACAACCAGACGACAGCGCGGCTCTACACCGATTTGGGTCTGTTTACCGCCAACCAGGCGGTCGGTGAAGACACCAGCGAGCTGTTCAATCTGCTCACCGGCTACTCCCAGGGCCGGCGCTGGCGCAAGCTCATTGTCGCTCCGCTCGGAATGCGCGAGCGAGTCCTCGAGCTGATCGAGCGTGAGCGGCGACACGCGGAAGCTGGACGACCCGCCCGGATCATCGTCAAGATGAACGCGCTCGTCGAGCCGTCAGTCATCGATGCGCTGTACCGTGCGTCCCAGGCGGGAGTGAAGATCGAGCTGGTGATCCGCGGAACCTGTTGCCTCCGACCCGGCATACCCGGCTTCTCGACCAACATCCGGGTGATCAGCGTGGTGGACAAGTTCCTGGAGCACAGCCGCATCTTCTACTTCGAGAATGCCGGCACTCCTGACGTGTTCCTCGGCAGCGCCGACTGGATGCCGCGAAACTTCTTCCGCAGGATCGAAGTCATGTTTCCGGTCGAGGATGCCCGGCTCAAGAGCCGGCTCACCGACGAGCTGCTTCAACTGGTGCTCCGGGACAATGTGAAGGCGCGCGAGCTCCAGGCCGACGGCACCTATGTCCGGCTGAGACCAGCGGAGGGAGAAGCGGAGGTACGGTCTCAGACGACCTTCCAGGCGTTGGCTCGCGAGTCCGCCCGGGAGGCCACCGATCCCGCCTTCCGCTTCGTGCCCATATTGGGCCCGCTGACGGAAAAGCGGGCCGCCGCGAACGGTGCCGCGGTCCCCAGTAAGCGCTCCAAGCCGGCCCGGCTCCGGTCTCCCCGGGCACGAAAGAGCCCTGACACCACGTGAAGTTGCTGATTATCCGGCATGGACCTGCGGGGGACAGTGCCGCATGGGAGGCCAAAGGACGCGACGACCGAGTGCGTCCGCTTACGGCCGAAGGCAAAAAGCAGATGCGAAAGGCCGCCGCCGGGCTTGCCGTCCTCGCACCGGACCTCCCGGTGTTAGCCACCAGTTCTCTGACTCGAGCGTTCCAGACCGCCGAGATCGTTGCGGCGGAATACGGGTGTGAAATCGTACCGCTCGAGGCGCTCGAGCCGGATCACGGCCCCGAAGACGCCGTAGGGTGGCTCCGAAAGCAGCAGTTTGACACGATGGGGCTGGTCGGGCACGAGCCACACTTGAGCACCCTGGTCGGATACCTGATCACCGGAAAGCCGGCTTCATTCCTCGACCTGAAAAAGGGAGGAGCCTGTTTGCTGGAGATGACCGAGCCTCTCGAGCCCGGTGGAGGTGCTCTGGAATGGCTACTCACGCCTCGCGCCTTGCGGCGATTGGGAGAGTAGAATGACGGCTCGACTCCCACCCGATGTGCTGGATAGGTCAGCCGACGAATCCTCCCGGCTGCTGGCGTTGCAGTACCTGGATGAGATCGCGGGGGCCGGGCGTCGGCTGGCGGATCCGCTCGATACCGAAGCTCTCCACGATTTCCGGGTGGCGCTCCGGCGCCTTCGGAGCTGCACCCGAGCCTACCGCACCCAGCTCCGGGGCAGTGTCCCGAAACAGATGCGGCGGAAGCTCCGAAAGCTCACCCTGGCGACTAATGCGGGCCGCGATGCCGAGGTCCACCTCAGCTGGCTGCGGAACCAGGCCGGCCGGGTCGGCCCGGGGCACACCCAGGGCCTGGCCTGGCTCATCGGCCGTCTGGAGGGGAGGAAACACGAGACGCTCGACAGCGCCTCGTCGGATGTGGACCGGCGGTTCGTGAAGCTTGCGGCCAAGCTGCGCGCTCGCCTGGGAACCCTTCGCATCCAGATTGGCCGGGGCCGGGGCAGTGAGCGACCTTCATTCCGGGCGGTGACCGGTGAGCTGATCCACGGCCACACTGCCGACTTGAATGAAAAGCTGAGAGCGGTAGGAACCGCGGAGAACATGACGGAAGCCCATCGGGCAAGAATTGCGGCTAAGCGCCTGCGCTATCTGCTGGAGCCGCTTACACGCCGTGCCGCCGGGGCGAAAGGACTCATCGCGCCACTCAAGGGCCTGCAGGATGTGCTTGGCCACTTGCACGACATGCACGTATTATCGGAGGAGATTGCCGCCTCGCTCGCCGATCTGTCCCGAGGTCCCGCCGAGTCTTCATCCGGTGCCGAGTTCGGCCTGCGGGCCCTGGAGCAGGTTGTGCAGCAGGAGGAGTCGGCCGCGTTCGCCAGCTTTCAGGCTCACTGGGGCGAGCAGCGGGGGAGCAAGTTCTTTGCCCGGGCCGATGGGCTGGGTAGATCGCTTGCCTTGACGCGGCGCAATTCCGCTGAGAGTCCTGCCGGCCTCAGTCTGGTACCGAGCCGGCGTTCCACGCCCACCAACGGCACAGAGGAAGAGAAGCCGAAGAAGGCCGCCATTCGCCCGTCCTAGTTCCCGCAGTGTTGCTCTTTGCAGTACACCTTGTTGTATTGGTGTCCAGCCATGTGACAAATTGACTTGATAGCTGCTGACGGGCCCGGCAGCAATGCCTTACACCGCGGCGGCCGGTTACCCGCGGATCAGACGGTCGGGAGGGACGACTCGATGGCACGAGCTCTTCGGAAGACGGCGGGAGTGATGGGCGCCGGTGCCGGTGCTGTGGCGCTCCTCGGTCTGGGTTACGCCGGCATTACCTGGTATCGCTACGGCAAGGTAGGCCGCGGCGGCCCCCGCGATCCCCTCGTCGATCGTTTCATGCCCAAGTATGAGGTCCGTGAGGTCCACCAGACGGGCGTCGCCGCACCGGCGGACGTGACCTTCCTGGCGGCGCACGACCTCGACCTGCAGCGGTCCACGATCGTCCGTGCTCTCTTCACCGGCCGCGAGCTGCTGATGGGCGGAGAGCGGTCGAAGCGGGAGCACCCGCCCGGATTCCTGGCCGAAGTCCTCGCACTGGGGTGGCGAGTGCTGGCCGAGGAGCCGGGGCGCGAGCTGGTGATCGGCGCGGTCACTCAGCCCTGGCAGGCGGAGGTCGAGTTCCTTGGCCTCGCCCCGGATGAGTTCGCCGGGTTTAAGGAGCCCGGTTACGCCAAGATCGTCTGCACCCTGTCGGTCACGCCGTCGGGGGAGAAGGCCTCGATCTTCAGCACCGAGACCAGGGTGGTCACGACCGATCCCCAATCACGGGCCCGCTTCCGGCGTTACTGGTCGGTCTTCTCACCCGGGATTCTGCTGATCCGCTATGAGATACTTCGGCTGGTGAGGCGAGAGGCGGAGCGAATGGCGGCCTTGGAGCCAACCGCGGTACCGGAGCTGGGTGCCCTCTCAGTCAGAAGCTTCGTTGCGGCGCCTCGACCGGTCTCGGCTCCGGAATAGATCCCCCCTGCCTTCGCCCTGGCTGTAGCCCGGATTCTTGATCTTGTACCACGTCGTCGCCGGAGCGTACGCGTCCCTCTTTCGCTTGGCCACAATCCCCTCCAGATCCATCTTCCTGGTCGCGCTGAACAGGGCCCGCCCGTCTTCCTCCAGTGTCAGAATCTTGTAGAGCGGACCAGTATCCTTTGGCAGGAGCTCGCTGAGGGCTTCCTTGCGCTCGGCCAGCGGGCGAACGCGGAGGTCGGTCCCGTCGAGCCACAGGAGGTCGAACGCCGCGAACGCCACGTAGCCGGCGCCGCGAAGCAGGTCGCGAAAGACCGGCTTCCCTTGCCGGTTGAGGGCGACGATTTCCCCGTCGAGGATTGCCTCCCGGCTTCCGAGCACCCCGGAGAGGCGGTCGCAGAGGTCCCCGAAACGGTCAAAGCGGAAGTCACGGCGCGATCGGATCTCGCAGCCGGCGGATGCGTTATAGAGCAGGCCGCGAAATCCGTCGTACTTCGGCTCGAATAGCCATGCGGGGTCGTCGAACGGATCCGCCCTGGCGGTAAGAATGATGGGCTCGATCTGCGGAAGCCTGCTGACCAGGCGGAGATCTGGGGCGAGATGGACCTTCGTGGACATGACGGCTCCGGGGCCGAGTTCACGGCCGGGAGCCCCTCCCACGAGAAGGGCGGTTCGTTGGGGGATGGGTAGCCGACTCTGGCGCCTATCTGTCCCAAGCAGGTTCAGTATTGTATGCACAGAAGATGCCATTGGTAAGGACGGGCGGACGGGCGGACGGGCGGACGGATGGACAGGCGGACAGGCGGACCGGCGGACCGGCGGTATGTTGGTAAGTCTGAAGCCTCGATCTAACTCTCTATGCTCTCGGGATCAGGAGATTTCTTGAGCGACCGACCGACCGCCAGTCCACCCGTCCATCCGTCCGCCCGCGCGCGCGCGGGCGCCGTGCTCGCCCCCGCAGTCTTTGTTCTGCTGCTCGCCCTTCCGATTGGGACGCTGCCGGCCTCGGCCCATCGCCTGGCGGCGGTGCTCGGGGCAGTCGTGGTTCTCTGGGTAACCGAGGCGCTGCCACTTGCGGTTACGGCGCTGCTCGGCGCCGCCATCTGCGTGCTGCTCGGGGTCGCTCCGGCAAAGGAGGTGTTCGCTCCCTTTGCCGACCCGCTCATGTTCCTGTTCATCGGGGCGTTCATCCTGTCCCGCGCCATCTTCCTCCATGGGCTCGACCGCCGGGTGGCCTACGCGGTGCTTTCCCTTCCCTGGGTGGGGGCGCGGCCCAGCCGAATCCTGTTGGCCTTCGGCGCGGTCACGGCCCTGATTTCCTGGTGGATCTCCAACACCGCCACTACCGCAATGATGTTCGGCATCGGGCTCTCCATTCTGGCCGCCCTGCGTGCTCCTGGTGCAACCGTCGCGATCGATCCGCGCTACGCCACGGGGCTCATGCTGATGACGTCGTTCGCCGCCTCGATCGGGGGATTGGCCACGCCGGTCGGTACTCCCCCGAACGTCATCGGACTCGGTTTCATCCGCTCTCAACTGGGTGTGGAGATCCCCTTCTTCCGCTGGATGCTGATCGGTGTTCCGATCGTGCTTGTGCTCTTCGCTTTCCTGTACGTGTACCTCAATGCCGCCGCACCGGCGGGTGTTCGCGAGTTGCCCGCGGGAGTCGAGCTGATCGGCCGGGAGCGCGCCCGACTGGGGCCATGGACGCGAGGTCAGCGCTCCGTGGCGATTGCGTTCGGGATCACGGTGACCCTCTGGATTCTGCCCGGCATCGTGGCCGTCGTGGCGGGAGAAGGAAGTGCGGCGTACCTGACTCTCACTCGCCGCATGCCGGAGGGGGTGGCGGCTCTCCTCGGCTCCCTGTTGCTGTTCATCCTGCCGGGCGAGGAAGGCGCCGCAATTACCTGGCAGGATGCGGTTCAGATCGACTGGGGTGTGGTGCTCCTCTACGGCGGCGGCTTCGCGTTGGGCGTCCTCTCGTTTCAAACCGGTCTGGCAGAAGCGATGGGCCGGGGCCTCACCGGGCTGCTCCCCATAGAGGGAAGCTTCGGATTGCTGGTGGCCTCGGTGGTGGTGGCGGTAATCCTGTCCGAAACCACCTCCAACACGGCTGCCGCGAACATGGTGGTGCCGGTGGTCATCTCTATCGCCCGGGCGGCCGGCCTCGATCCGCTGGAGCCGGCGCTCGGTGCGACCATGGCCGCGAGCCTCGGCTTCATGCTGCCGGTCTCGACTCCCTGCAACGCGATCGTCTATGGCTCCGGTTACATCCCGCTGAGCCGGATGATTCGCCACGGCCTGGTGCTGGATCTGGCAGGGATCGTAGTGATTGTGGCTCTCGTGCGGCTGCTGTTGCCACTCCTGCGTTAGCGCTATGGCGAGGATGGCATGAGGTTAATCATACCCTTGACCGCCGCGATCTCATCCTCGTTGATCAAATGCCCCATTCCCTGGTAGAGCCTCATCGTTACCTCGCCCCCCAGCATCCGAAGCACCTCGTCCGACTCCCGCACCCTCTTGGCCGGAATGTGGGGGTCTATGTCGCTGCAGCCAAGCAATACCGGCGTCCCCTCGAGGGATCCGGGGTAGGTCCGGGGCGTACCGTCGGGCCCGATGAGGCCTCCGCTCAGCGCTGCCACCCCTCCGTATCGGCGGGCATAACGGGCTGCGAATTCGGCGGCGAGGCAGGCACCCTGGGAGAACCCGAGCAGCAGGGTACGCTCGGGTGGAATGCCGGCGGCGGCTGTCTGCCGGAGCGCCTCCTCTACGGCCTCCATGGCGGATGAGATGCCGGGCTCGTTGTTGGCGATCGGCGCCAGAAAGCTCTGAGGCCACCAGCTGTTGCCTCCGGCCTGAGGTGCCAGATAGGCGAAGTCCGGAGCATCCAGCGCCTGGGCCAGGGAGAGAATGCTCTCCGCAGTGGCGCCGCGGCCGTGGAGCATCAGCATGGCCCCGCGGGCGCGGGTGAGTGGCGCGCCAGCCGTCCGGACCGGCTGACCCTGATGTGGTCCCTTCATTCTCGCATCTCCTGGCCTTACCTGAGCGGTTCCCCGGCAACCGTCTCCGGCGCGTGCAGCGGCTGCAGGCCCGATTCGATCTGCGACCGCTTCGGTTCCAGCCACGGAGGCAGGACGAGAGTTCCACCCAGCTGATCGAGCGGTTCGTCTACTCCGAACCCGGGACCGTCGGTGGCGACTTCGAACAACACCCCGCCCGGCTCCTTGAAGTACACCGACTTGAACCAGAACCGATCGATCACTGGAGTAGGATGCCGGCCTGCGCTCTGGACCCGGCTCTGTACCTTCAGCTGACTCTGCTCGTCGGGCACCCGCCACGCGACATGGTGTACACTCCCCGTTCCCCAGGTCCCCTGCCGCTCGCTGGGAAGCTGCTTTATGTCGACGACCCGGCCCGACCGGGAACCCGGCAGCGCGAACCGGCGCCAGCCGCCCTCCTCGCCCGCCTCCTGGAAGTCGAGAGTGTTCGTCAGGAAATCGGTGGTTGGGGCCGCGTTGCGCTCCAGGAGGCGGACCCCATGAAGACCCCGGATCTGGCACGCCTCGGGCACCACGCTCCTGGGCCAGGCCGTGAACTCGCGAGGGTCGGCCGTCTCGACCAGCGCCAGGGGCAGTCCATGAGGATCGGCAAAGGCAAGCAACTGCTCGCCAAAACGCGTTTCCGGCGCTGCCGTCTTGACGCCGTGACGGGTAAGCCGCTCGGACCAGTAGCCGTGACTCCCGACCGGAACGGCCAATGCCACTTCAACTGTCAGCCCGACTCCGCTCTGGCCGGGCGCCATATCCGGCCAGGGGAAGAACGTCAGGTCGCTGCCGGCATGGGCGGCCCCGTCAGCATAGAAGAGGTGGTAGGTGCCGGGCACGTCCTGGTTGACGGTCTTCTTGACCAGCCGCATCCCCAGCACGCCAACGTAAAAGTCCAGATTCTCCTGGGGGTCACCGGCAATGACCGTGATGTGATGCAGTCCGGTGATGCTGTCACCCATGTCGTCCGGCCTCTGCTTTCCGGGCAGTGAGCGTGCGGTCGAGCGAATATTCGCCGGCGCCGGCGAGAGCAAGAGCGAGCGAGGAACCGAGGAGGGAAAGGGCGAACTCATACCCATCGGGCAGGAAGAAGCCCTTGCTGATGTGCACCAGCAGTATCGCCCCCAGCATATCGATAGCCAGGAGTGTAGCGATCGGCCGGGTGAAGAGCCCGAGTACCAGAGCGATGCCGCCGAAGAACTCGAGGAGGGCAACCGCTGGACCAGTCAGACCGGGCAGTGGTACCCCCATCTGCCCAAATGCCCCCGCCACTCCAGCCAGGCCGAAGACGAACAGCTTCTGGGCGCCGTGAGCGATGAAGATTCCGCCCAGCACAACCCGCAGGACTGCGAGGGCGGCGCTCAGTCGCTGGGCAGGGTTCGAGGTGGTCGAGGTGTAGACCATGGTGGGTCTCCCGGGTTCAGGTTGTTGGCATGCGGGTTCGTTTCTCGGCCCAGCTCAGCGCGGCCACTGAGATGGTGGCCGCTCCAGGGCCGCACGGTCCCAATTTCCCCGGTCGGCGGCTGCCACGTAGGTACTCTGCGCAAAGTCGAGCACGGCTTCGTCGGGCGAAGCAGCGGTGCGCACCGCCTCGTAGGGCAACACGAACTCCCCCATTTCTTCGCTGAAGCGCGCGGCGCCGGGTTTGACCGGATAGTTCCGGAACCCCTCCGGCTCAGGGTAGGCGTAGGCATAGAACACCGGCTCGGGGATCGGTCCTCCCCCGGGCCAGAATCCCAGGCTGCTGCACTCGTGCGAGTAGGCCTCGTGCATCACCCAGTTGCCCACATGCGGTATGCCGCCGGGATGTGGTGGCGCCCGGCGCCCCGAAAACCGGGTGGCAGCCAGGTCGAAGCCTCCCCAGAAGAAATGCACCGGACTCGCCTTACCGAGGAAGCGCCCCCTGAACCGCTTCAGCACTCGGTCTGCCTGACTCAGCACCCGAAAGAGCCGCGTGGCCGACTCGGCGTCGTAGGACGCGTGAGTTCGGTCCTCGGTAAAGCGAATGGAGGTCTCGACCTCGACCGGGACGGGCCAGATTCTCATCTCCAGGCCGAGCGACCGCAGCAATCCCAGGTAATCAGCGTAGAAGTCCGCCACCGGGCGCGCCGTGAGCGGCAGGGTGCGGATCTCCCCGTCGCTGTCCCTGATGGAAAGGTTGTGCTCGAGGAGGTCGAACTCGACGGCGAACGTGCGGTGTCCGGCGGGAATTGCGGACGTGGTAAGACCTCGCTCAGTGACGTACAGTGCCACCTGCCACCAGTGGTTTTGCATCGGCGCGAGCGACAGGCGTGTCTTGCCCACGATCTGGGTCCACATGTGGAGCGTCCCGTAGGTGTCGCGCCACGATTCGAGCGGAAGTGCAGGCCAGGCATCTGTCATCCCTCAATTAGCCACCGGTACCCGCTTCAGGTACAGTGGTCCACGGTGGCGGGGTGAAGC
>Ga0180121_10000927_pt1 | contig 12421 bp, 12 predicted proteins | sample AntDrymUQ5402106_2_FD_129676 | JGI IMG/M metagenome (GOLD analysis project Ga0180121, IMG submission 129676) | Polar desert sand microbial communities from Dry Valleys, Antarctica - metaG UQ540 (21.06) (version 2) (version 2) | ecosystem: Environmental > Terrestrial > Soil > Desert | place...
AAATCCTGACACGAATTTCACTAATTTTGTCGAATTTCAAAAACCATATTTTTATAAATTCGCTTCAATTCGTGCAATTCGTGGCGAAAAATCTGCTTGAAGAATGAAGCGGTCAACTTAAGTAAATTAACTATATGAACGAAGTTATTGAAGCGCAATCAGAAGTAAAAGAAAGAATACTGGAAGTTTTGAAGTCGTATGATGCAATAATGATAGCAACCACCGGAGGAGAATATTCCCCATGGATACTGGGAGCATATTTTGCAAGTGATGACTTAAAAATATACGTTCTACTCGAGACTCACGGTAAATCTTTCGGAAATATTAAGATCAATAAAAAAGTAGCGATATCTATTTCCAAAAATGATGCTATGCAGGATTTCCTTCAGGGCTATGGGGAGGCGGTAACATTAGACGTTTCGGAGGATAAATTTGTAAGAGATATGATAGTTGAAAAAATGCCATGGTTTCAGACCTATACCCCGGTCACGCCTGTAAGAATTGACATAAAAAAATATTTCATAACTTCACTGCAGAACGGTTGGTTTCCGGCGAAGGTGCTGGAAGTATAGTTTGTAAAGTTTGCCCCGAAGGGGTGCCTACGGCATAAAGCTAAAGCGGAGATAACATTCCGCTTTTTTATTTACTTGTAAAAATTTTCCCTAATAATTACTTTAAGATAAAAATAATGAAAACTACATCCAAAATATCAAAAACTGCAAATCAAAAATCTGATAAGTTAAAAAATAAACCCTCAAAACCAAAAAGAATAATTTTAGAACCTCGGAGAGTTGGAAATTACACATTGGAAGAAATAAGAAGGGCGGTAAAAATTGCAGTTTCCAATGAAGTCAAATGATTACTCAAGAAATGTCTTTATAAATTGCCCATTTGATGATGAATACAAAAGATTTTTTTATACAATAATATTTGTAGTTCATGATTCCGGATTAATTGCAAGGTGTTCATTAGAGATAGCAGATTCTTCCGAAAACAGAATTGATAAAATCACAAGAATAATTTCAGAATGTAAGTATGGTATTAATGATTTATCAAGAATAGAACTGGATTCAAAAAATAAACTTCCCAGATTTAATATGCCCTTTGAACTGGGATTATTTATAGGATGCAAGAAATTTGGGAACGATGTTCAAAAAAGAAAGTCTTGTTTAATAATTGACAAGGATAAATACCTATACCAAAAATTTTTATCGGATATATCAGGATTTGATATTTTTTATCACAGCAACAAATTTCAAAACTTAATCGTGTGTATTAGAAACTGGTTACAAGCTGAGACCCGATCAAAATCCATTCCTTCTGCTAATCTTATCTCCAAAAGGTACAACAAATTCCTCAAAAAATTTCCATTGATCATAAAATCTTTGGAGAATGAAAAAAATGAAAAAAATTACCTTTATCGATTTTCAAAACTTTGTTATTGAATGGTTAAAAATTAATGAGTATAAATAAACTTTGATAACAGACTTTCTAATCATAGGCAGCGGTATTGCAGGACTGTCACTTGCTTTGAAACTCAGCACTTTAGGTAAAGTTGCAATAATCACCAAGAAACAAAAAGCCGAATCTAATACAAACTATGCACAGGGCGGTATCGCGGCTGTAATGGATGAAAATGATAACTTCGATCTTCACGTCAATGATACGCTTGAATGCGGAGCTGGATTATGTAATGCAGAAGCTGTAAAAAAGATTGTCTATGAAGGTCCTGAAAGAATAAAAGAGCTTATCGAGATCGGCGCGAATTTTTCCAAAGAAAATGGTGAATTTATGCTTGGAAAGGAAGGCGGTCATTCACGGAACAGGATAATTCATTCAAAGGATCTTACCGGCAAAGAAATAGAGAGAGCCTTGTTGGAAAAGATAGCGAAGAATGAAAATATTAAAGTATATGAATTTTATTTTGCAATTGATCTTCTTACACAAAAAAATCTTAAACGCAAAAATAAAAATAAAAACTGTTGTTACGGGATTTACGCTTTGAATGTCTTGTCAAATAAAATTGAAAAAATAATTTCCGGTAAAACGATATTAGCAACAGGCGGCGCAGGACAGGTCTACATGCATACAACAAATCCTGCTATAGCAACCGGTGACGGCGTCGCAATGGGATACAGAGCAGGATGCCAGATCGCCAACATGGAATTTATTCAATTTCACCCAACGACGCTTTATGAAAAAAATAAAGATGAAAATTTATCGCAAGTATTTTTGATAACAGAGGCGGTGAGAGGAGCAGGAGCAATTTTGAAAACTATGATGGGCAGAGAATTCATGCATAAATATGACAAAAGAAAATCTTTGGCGCCAAGGGATATTGTGGCAAGAGCGATCGATAATGAAATGAAAAAGAGCGGCGACCCTTTTGTAAGTCTCGATTTGAAAAATATCGGAGCTGAAAAAATTAAAAAGGAGTTTCCGAATATTTATAAATATTGTTTGAGTAAAGGAATTGATATTACAAAGGAGATGATACCTGTAGTTCCTGCAGCTCATTATTCCTGCGGAGGAATTAAAACTGATCTTAACGGTAAAACAAATATTTTAAATCTTTATGCAAGCGGAGAAGTAACGATGACAGGGGTTCACGGCGCTAACCGCCTTGCTTCAAATTCTTTGCTTGAGGCAATGGTATTCTCGGATGCGATTTTTAAGTCGATAGCCAATGATCAATGGTCATTGGTGAATGGTCAATGGTCATTGGTGAATGGTCAATGGTCAATGGTGAATGGTCAATGGTCAATGGTCAATGGTGAATGGTCAAACGTCAAACGCGAAACATCAAACGTCAAACGCGAAACATCAAACGTCAAACAAGATCTATTAGATGCAAAACGTTTTGTAAAGAAAAAAAATGAAGAGCTCAAAAGAATATATGATAATGTTTATGATTGGAATGAAGAGGGAACTGAAAATACTGAGGAATGGATTTTAATCTCGCATAATAAAAAAGAGATAAAAGAAATTATGAGCGACTATATCGGGATCGTGAGGAATACCATCAGGCTTGAGCGCGCTTACCGGCGAATGAAAATGATGAAAGACGAAATAAAAGATTTTTATGAAAAAACAAAAGTTACCGTTGAGCTTCTTGAACTTAGGAATCTTGTAACAGTTGCATATTTAATAATCTGCTCGGCTATGATGAGAAAGGAATCAAGAGGGCTTCACTTTATGCTTGATTATCCGAAGAGAGATGATATACATTTTCTGAAGGACACGGTTTTGATTGATAATTGATCCTCCGCGGCGGATTGATAGTTTGGTGATTGAATTCTGAAGTTGATTGTAAAGTTAATTTTATAGAAATAAAGTGGACTAGGATAAAAAACTTAAAACAATAAAAATAATGAGACAACAAATATTCCTTTTTATTTTTCTGTTAACTGTTAATTCTATTGCGCAGACCGTTAAACCGACTGTTCCCGAGCCCGAGAGGATCAGAACTTATGATGTGCAGCATATAAAAATAAATGTAAGTTTCGATTGGAATGAAAAGAAAGTTATAGGAAATGTTGAAACAAAAATTATTCCACTTCACAATGGAATGAATATTTTTGAATTGGATGCAATTGCATTTAGTATAAATTATATTCGGGATAGTAAGGGAAATGAATTAAAATATGAATACGACGGGAAAAAATTGAAAATTATTACAGGTAAATATTACAAGATATCAGATTCGTTGATCTTTACTGTTGATTATAACTGCAATCCCCAGAGAGGGTTGTTTTTTATTTATCCCACCGAACTGAACCCGTCCCTGCCTTACCAGATCTGGACACAGGGTGAAAGTGAAGATAACAGTCACTGGATTCCAATTTACGACTATCCGAATGACAAAACAACTTTTGAAATATATGTTACTACGGATAGAAAGTATGAAACTCTTTCAAATGGTTATTTGCATTATTCAAAAAAGATTTATAGCTCAGAAGATAAACAGGATCACTGGATAATGGATAAACCTAATTCGACTTATTTGATAATGCTTGCTGTCGGGGACTTTAATATTGTAAGAGATGAATTTAACGGTTTACCTGTTCAATCATATGTCGATCAGAATATAAATTTTGAAGAAGCAAAATATTCTTTCCGAAATACTCCCCAGATGATGAAAGTATTTAATGAATCATTTGAATATGATTATCCCTGGAATAAATATGCTCAAGTGGTTGTGGAAGATTTTATTTACGGAGGAATGGAAAATACCACCGCAACTGTCCTGAACAGGCGTTCGATTTATAATCCCGAAATAGAAAAAGATTACACTTCAGATCCGTTGATATCACATGAGCTTGGGCATCAATGGTGGGGCGATCTTACAACCTGCAGTAACTGGAGTGAGATGTGGCTAAATGAAAGTTTTGCAACTTATTCGACTGCAGTATGGAAAGAAAAATATTTCGGCAATGATGAATATGATTATGATATTTATCTTAACGGTGAGAGTGTATTTAATACAGATACTGTCACAGGACGTTATCCCGTATGGGCAGGTTACGGGAGCATCACTGTGAATATTTATGACAAAGGAGCCGTTGTATTGAATTCATTTCGTCATATTCTCGGAGATAAATTTTTTCCTTCTTTGAAAACATTCTTAATAGATAACGCATACAAAAATGTTATAAGTAATGATTTAGTTGATGCTATAAATAAAACAGCAGGGGGAAACTATAAATGGATGTTTGATCAGTGGATATGGAAAGCGGGCTTCCCGGAGTTTAAGGTCAGTTACGATTTTGATGAGAAAACAAAAGAAGTCGTGTTGAATGTAAAGCAAATTCAGAAAACAGACACGCTAACTCCGGTCTTCAGAATTCCTTTGGAGATACGATTTAAAAATATGTATGAAGATAAAGTTGAGAAGATAGAAATCTTTGATGAAGATGAAACGTTCAGAACCACTTTTAACTCTGCACCTGAACTTGTAATTTTTGATTACGGGAATAATATTCTTGATAAAGTTTTTTTTGATAAGTCATTAGATGATTGGAAAAATCAGCTTCAGCAAAGTGAAGATGCAATTGACAGGATAATGGCTCTGCAAGGATTGGAAACCTTTCTTAAGGATGATGAATCCTATACAGCTGGAAAACCGGCTGTTACGATTAATCAAATGGAAGGATTAAAACTTTTTGAAGAAACTCTTAAAAATGATAAATTCTGGGGAGTAAGATCTGAAGCTGCTAAAGTTTTGGGGAGAAATTTAATTATAGACCGGACGAGTAATCTATTAAAAGATTCTTATGATTCGCAGGTCGACTCAAGAGTGAAAAGAGAAATTTTAAAAGCGTTGGGTAATTCTAAAAGGAGTGAAGATGTAGACTTTATAAAAATCAAAATTCAAAATGAAACAAATAATTACATAGTTGCAGATGGAATAAAAGCCCTCACAAAGGGCTTACCCAAAGAAGAAATTTACGATGCCGTTGCGCCATTCGCGTACCGTATCGCTCATAGAAACATAGTCCAGAGTGCTGTGATAGACGCTCTCGATACAGCAGATACAAAAGTAAATGATGAAAGAATTAAAAAAGTTATAAAGGATATTGCATTCGGAATTGATATCGAAGGACGTTTAAGAGCAAATGCGGTTACTGCTTTGAAAAAATATGCAACTGATGAAGATATTAAAGAGCTTGTAAAAAAATATATCAATTTTAATTTTATGAATGTTAAAAGAGCTTTGATAACTCTTCTTGGAGAATCACAGGATAAATCTTTGATTCAGTTTTTAAATGATTTGAACAGTAAAACTACCGATGCTGAAATGTCTAAAATCATTCAGAGATCAATTAAAAAATTAGAGGGGTAAAACTTGTTATTTATCTTAAGTAATAATATTTAAGCAGCATCAACGAAAAAGGAGATCCTTGCAAAATTGTGGTCTCAAACAATTCACCCACGGAGAATTGGGAAACGAGTTCAAACAGTATATATTTGATTTACATAACTTATTTGCAAAAATTGAATTTGAAAATGAATTTAAAAATTTATTTGATTTTAGTTTTTGGTTGCATTGTATTTGACTCCTGCACAAAAACAAAAGAGGAAAACAATACTTCGACTTTAAATAAAGAGTTACAGACAAAAGAAAATATTTCGTCGGCCGGTGAGAAAGAAAGCGGAGTGGAGTTTAATGTTGAATATATTAAGCCCCGTCGAATCTATAAAATCGAAAAGCAGGACCTCAATAATGACGGTAATAAAGAGATCATAGTGTTGAGTGTTGCAAAAGATACGGCTGAAAAATATAATGATTATTATAACTTTGATTTGCTGGAAGTTTTTGCTTTGAATTCGGAGAAAAAAAGATTTATAAAAATTTTGTCAGATACTGTTGATTATTCTACCGAATGCAAGTTTGAAGATCTTGCTAAGGACAGTAATAAGCAAATTATTGTAGAAACTTTTTCCGGCGGTAATGATGCGATTGCATCAAAGGGAATGTTTATTTATAACATGACCTCTCCCGAACAGATAGAATTACTAAAATATTTTGATTCGGGTGATCCGCAAATTGAAGATCTGAATAAAGACAGTGCAATGGCTATTTTAGTATCTGATGAATTTTGGGGAGTCATGCCTCAGGTCAACGTAATAAGCTTTGTTAAAGAAATTTATAAACTGGAAAATGATAAGCTTGTTGTGAATAATTCGGAGTATGGAAAATTCTATGAAGATAAGATAATAGATCTTAAGGAAAAATATTATGGAGTAAAGAGGAAAGTTGAAATGGGAATGCAAATGGGAGATATGTCATACCCTTTATACCGGGAAGCTGCGGAGGTTATAGTTAATTATTATGCAAAGGAAGATATAAGCGGCCTGAAAAAATTCTGGGATGAGGAAAAAGATACGTTGGAGAAAAATATTTCTTATGAAGAATTTACTGATCTGAGCAATTTTGTAAATAAAGTTTTATCTTCTGCAAAGAATGCATGACAACGTGGATTTATCTGTAATCATAGTTACCTGGAACAGCGAAAGAGAGATCAATGATTGTTTGAATTCAATTGTCGAAGGTTTTGGCAGCTCATCTTATGAAATAATAATTGTAGATAACAACTCTTCCGATAATACTCGTGAAGTCATAAAAAATTTTTCCAGAAAAAATTCTAACCGGCTAAAATTAATTCTCAACAAGGAAAATTCCGGATTTACAAAAGGATGTAACGCGGGAATAAATGAATCCTCCGGAGAAAACGTTTTGCTCCTTAATCCCGATACTAAGATATTAAATTCAGCTCCGGGGAAATTATTGTCAAAATTAAACTCCGATGATAAAATCGCGGCAGTTGCGCCGCAGCTTTTGAATGAAAATTGCACTATTCAAATGTCCTGCCGTACTTTTCCCCGTTATTTCGATATGTTTTGTGAATTGTGTTTGTTATCTTTATTCTTTCCAAAAAGCAAAACCTTTGCAAGATGGAAGATGAATTATTTTTCTCATAATGAAGAAGCTATAGTTGATCAACCAATGGCTGCTGCATTGATGGTGAAAAAAAAGGTCCTGGATGAAATTGATAACTTTGATGAAAGGTATTTAATGTTCTTTAATGATGTCGGGTTGTGCAGAAAAATTTATGATAACGGTTACAACGTTGTTTTTTACCCCGATGCGAAAATTATTCATCAGAAAGGTGTGAGCATTTATAAAGACAGAGTGCGAATGATAAAATTATGGAATAAAGATTGTCTGAGTTATTTTAAAAAATACAACAATAATTTTTTTTTATATAGCTGGCTTTCTGTAAGCCTCACGCTTTCAGGTTATTTAAGAATATTATTTTACAAGCTGAAAAAATGAAAGTAGCCATAGCGCAGGTAACATCCGTGATCGGAGATCTGGAGAAGAATATTCAGCATCATTTGAAATTTTGTGATGAAGCGATAAAGAATAAAGCAGAACTGATTGTCTTTCCTGAACTTTCGCTGACGGGATATTCACTCAAAGATATTAATTTTGTTATCTCTCTTGAACTTGAAAAGACAGAGTTGTTGAATGAGCTGAAACAAAAAAGCAGAAAGATCTCGATCGTATGCGGCTTGGTGGAGGAAGATGATAACTTTGCGATTTACAATTCAGGGGTATTCGTCTCTGACGGAGAAATAAAATTTACTCATAGAAAGATGTATCCTCCAACTTACGGATTATTTGAAGAATTCAGATATTTTTCACGGGGGGTAGAATGTAAAGCGCATAATACAAAATTTGGGAAGATTGGTTTGCTTGTTTGTGAAGATCTGTGGCACTTATCATTGCCTTATACGGTTACAATGGACGGCGCTCAGATCATAATAGGAATAGCAGCTTCTCCGACACGCCTCGCAGTTAATTATGAAAAGTTCAAGAACTATGAAGTAAATTCCGAGCAGCACAGAGCATATGCCCGAATTTTATCCAGCTATTTTATTTTTTCTAATAAAGTGGGCTTTGAAGACGGAATAAATTTTTGGGGCGGAAGCGAGATTGTTGACCCTTTTGGAAATGTGATTGCATCAGCAAAGCTTTTTGAGGAAGATATAATTTATGCGGACATAAACTTAGAAGAGGTCCGGAGAGCCAGACATCAGGCCAGGCATTTTCTCGACGAAGATCTGGATCTGACGATAAAGAATTTGAAGAAGATACTGAAGTAATTATACTCTAGTTTTAAACCACTAAGGTACAAAGGCACAAAGAAAAATCAAAATTTGTAAAGGCTGAAAACCAATTTTAATGAAATATTGTTAATTTTTCACTTCGTGTCTTCGAGGCTTAGTGGTTAAAAGTTTTTGAAATTAATAGCATTTTAAAATTTAGAGTAATTAAGTATTTTTGAAAGTAACAAAAGAAAACCATGAATGAGTTATTAACAGACAGGGAAAAAGAAGTACTAAAGTACGTAGTTGAAAATTTTATCCGCAGCGCGACACCTGTAGGTTCAAGAAATGTTTCGAAGCAGACCGATTTGCATTTATCCCCCGCAACGATACGCAATGTGATGAGTGATCTTGAAGAAATGGAATTGCTGGATACCCCTCATACCTCAGCGGGACGAATTCCTACTGACAAGGCATACAGGTATTACGTTGATATACTAATGGATAAGGAAAGGCTTTCATTGAATGAAGAATTCTCTTTAAAAAGCCAGTTTGATGAAAAGAATCTCAACATAATGGAAAGCAATGATCTTTTTGTGGAAGCATCAAGGATACTGGGAAAGATAACTCATCTTCTTGCTATTGTGTCGTTACCTCAGATTTCAAAGGGCATATTTGAAAAGCTTGAATTTGTTAGCATTTCGTCGAACAGAATTCTGGTAGTCCTTAACATTAAGTCGGGCATCATAAAAACAGTTATTATGGAAATTGAGAGCGAGATTACAAAATTAAAGCTTGAAAATCTTTCATCATTTTTAAATGAGCGGCTTCAGGGGCTAACACTTGATCAGATCAGGGATAGTTTTATAGAAAGACTGAGCGATTACAAATACCGTGAACCGGAGCTGATACAGTTGTTCATAAATTCTATTGACAAGCTTTACAACGAAGAAGAAAAAGGAAATAAAATATACGTCGGAGGAACGGGTGATATTATTCTGCAGCCGGAATTTGAAAATCCAAAAAATTTTAAAGACATAATAAATCTTGCTGAGGATAAAAATTTAGTAATTCATATTTTTCAAAATTCAAATAAAACTGATAACGAGGTATTTATATCAATCGGAAATGAGAACGTTGAAGAGAAACTTAAAAACTACAGTGTGGTGACGACATCATATAGCGTAGGGGATGTAAGAGGAAACATCGGTGTTATCGGTCCGAAAAGAATGAATTACGGGAGGATGGTTTCACTGCTTCAGTACACTTCAAAGCTCATAAATCAAATTTCCAGTTAAGCAGCAGATAAAATTTTTTAAATATAAAAGAAAAATTATTATGAGCAATAAAAAACATACTATAAATATTAAAGACGGTAAAAACAAAAATTCCGAAAACAGAACTGTTGAGAATCATGATGATAAAAATGCGGTAACGAAGGAGGTTGAAGAAAAAGATCCGGGTTCTGAAAACGAAGAGGCCGTTTTGAAAGACAAACTATTGAGAAAAGCTGCCGAGTTTGAAAATTATAAGAGAAGAACCGATAGTGAAATTTCGAATTATATAAAATATGCATCTGAAAATATTATTAAAGAACTTCTTCCTGTCTATGATGACCTAGGAAGATCAGTTGATTCGATTAATAAAGGCGAAACAAAAGATTTTGAAACTTTAAAAAAAGGCGTTATGCTTATTTTTGATAAATTTAAAAATGTTCTGGAAAAAGAAGGATTGAAAGAAATTAATTCACATGGAAAAGAATTTGATGTTGAAGTAAACTCTGCACTAATGCAGGTTCCCAGAGACGATGTAAAACCAAACACAGTCCTTGATGTAGTTGAGAAAGGTTATAAGCTGAAAGATAAAGTTGTAAAGCATGAGAAAGTTTTAGTTTCAAGCGAGCAAAATAAAAATTAAGAAAAGGAGAAAATAAAATATTATATGACTAAAAGAGATTATTATGAAATATTATCGGTAAGCAAGTCTTCAACCGCTGAAGAGATAAAGGCTTCTTATAGAAAACTTGCAATGAAACACCACCCGGACAAAAACCCCGGTAATACTGAATCAGAAGAAAAATTTAAGGAGCTTGCAGAAGCGTACGAGATTTTGTCCGATCCGAATAAGAGGCAGAGATATGACCAGTTTGGGCATCAGGGAGTTAGCGGAGGAGCTCATGGGTTTGATAACATCAATGATATTTTTTCACAGTTCGGAGATATATTCGGAAATTTCGGAAGAGGCGGAGGAAGTATATTCGATGATTTTTTTGGCGGATCAGGTGGCACGAGACGTGAGCAAAATAATCAGGGAAGCGATCTCAAGATCAATCTGAATCTCACCTTGGAAGAGATTGCAGAAGGAGTTGAAAAAACTCTTAAGGTAAAAAAATATAAAGTATGTTCGAAATGCGATGGCAAAGGCGCCAAGTCAAACAGCGGGTATAATAAATGTTCTCATTGCAACGGGTCAGGAGAGATCAGACAGGTTTCACGATCTATCTTCGGACAGTTTGTGAACGTTACAATGTGCAATTATTGCAATGGTGAGGGAAGAATTGTAAAAGAGAAGTGTGATGAATGTCACGGGGATGGCAGAGTTAAGCATGAATCGACGATCAAAGTAAATGTGCCTTCCGGCGTACAGGAAGGAAATTATATTCCGCTTAGAGGACAGGGCAATGCTGGTGTAAGAGGCGGTCAGCCCGGGGATTTGCTTGTATTCATTAAAGAGGAACGGCATAAAGATTTTGTAAGAGATGAAGATGATATCTATTACGATCTTGAAGTTAGTATTATAGATGCAATAATGGGCGCAGATGTTGTAGTACCGACACTAAACGGCAAGGCAAAATTAACTCTCGAATCCGGAACTGCTTCCGGAAAGTTATTGCGTATGAAAGACAAAGGTATAAAACATTTGAATTCAAACGGCAGGGGCGACCAGATTGTCAGAGTCAATATTCATATTCCGAAAAAACTTACTCAAAAAGAAAAAGAGCTTTTGAAGGAATTGAGTAAATCAGAAAATTTCAAACCGAGACATACACAGTCTATTGCTAAAGAAAAGAATACTGAAAAAAGTTTTTTTAAGACTGTGTTTAGTTAGTTAGTAGTTAGTAGTTAGAAGTTAGAAGTTAGTAGTTAGTAGTTTAGCCGTGGGAGTAATTCTTCTCACGGCATTTTTTTTTAAAAGCCGTCGTTGGTTTTTTTGAGCTAAATGATCCAGGCACCAAACTCAGGACTAAAATCTTAAAACTTCCGGATCTCTTTTACCCTCCCATATATGAAGTTCTAAAAAAACCTCACATTGGTTCTATAAAATATCTGATAGTTTCCCTTAATAAAAAAGATGACCAAATTACTTTCTTAGCCATTCATCAACTAATTTACCTTTTTCAATTTGATCGTCTAATTCCAGAATTCTTTTCATTTGAGCATCAGAAACTTTCGGGATGGTAGAATGTCCATATTTACTATCTATGATTTCTATAACTGATGTCAGAAAATCATCATCTTCTATATTTTCGATACTTTCATGGAGCACACTTTTAATTTCTTCTAAAGACATATTTTATCAAAGTTATATTTTATTTCAGTCAAATTAAGCTGTTTCAAATTCAAACCTAATTTTGGTTTTGTTTTTTAATTTTTTTATTTATGATTGAGATTTATTTTCAAACGTAACCAGATTTCCACTCCTTTACAATACCGTAACATTTTCTTAATACAGTTAACAATTTATTAATCTTTATTAAACGCGATAAATATATTTTTACATGTAATTAAAACACAAAAAATAAAACCCA
>Ga0180121_10000928_pt1 | contig 12417 bp, 13 predicted proteins | sample AntDrymUQ5402106_2_FD_129676 | JGI IMG/M metagenome (GOLD analysis project Ga0180121, IMG submission 129676) | Polar desert sand microbial communities from Dry Valleys, Antarctica - metaG UQ540 (21.06) (version 2) (version 2) | ecosystem: Environmental > Terrestrial > Soil > Desert | place...
AGCCGCACTCGGCGTAGGCATCGCGCGGCGAGCGCGCGACATCGTCTTCGAGCACGGCCGGCGGCGCAAGATCTACGGCGACAAGCTCAACCGCATGCAGGACTACCGTTTCCGTGTCGCGGGCATGGAACGCGACATCGCCGCGGCGCGTGCGCTCGTCTGGGTGGCGGCCCAAAAGGCCGACTCCGGCGCGGATGCCGGCAAGGAAGCCAGCGTCGCCAAGCTCTTCTCGGGCGAGATGGTCTCGTCTGTGACGACGGCTGCGTCGGCGATGCTGGGCAGTATTGGCTACACCGCTCAGACGCGGGTCGAGAAGCTCGTGCGCGATGGTCGCCACGTCGCCATCGTCGAAGGGCCCGAGCCGACCCACAAGGAACTGATATTCGCGCACATGCTGCGCCACGGCGCCTACTGAGAACTGCCTGATTCTGGCCGATTCGTGCGCAAACGGTTAGAATGGCAGGGCCCAGCACGGGCACGCACGTCGTCACAGACTGCCCAGCCTTCGGCGAATCCCACTTGGAGCAGCCGCCTGCGAGGCGGCGGACCGAATGGTCGTCAGGTGACCGCGGGCGCAAGCATCAGACCACACGGAGAGGGGTCTACACAGCGTGACAACTTCCAGTTCATCTGTTTGGCGCCGGTCCACTCCCAAGGACGCGCCGCCCGAGCCCTTCAAGCACCTGATCGATCGGTACCAGCACCGCGAGCAGCTCGTCACCTGCACTTGTGGGTGGAACGGCAGCAGCCTGGACACCGTGCCCGACGGTTGGAAGGCGCACCTTCTGGAAGTCCGCGGTCCCTCGCGCTAAATCCAATTTGACGAACTCAGACGACGGCGCTGGCTCCGGCCTCCGCCGTCTTTTGATTCTCGAGGGTGGTCGGCTGCAAGGCTGACGCCTCGACGGCAATCGCTCGCGGCGCGGCGGCTGCGCGCCACGCGATGACACGAACCACCGACGAGATGCCGTACAAGAAGGCGAACGCGGGATAGCCGATTGGCATGCCGACGGCCACGACCCCCGCGCCAACGATCTGTCCCGCAGTCATCGCGCCCGATGTTCGTGCCAGGTAGCGCGCGTGTTGGCGCACGACGGCCGGCCCGCGGATCAGTCGGAATAGCCGCTCGTTGGCGGCCAGCTGACCGCTGGTGAAGCCGATTGCCCCGAGCATCGCGGTTCCGATCATCAGGAAGGGTGCTGTCACCGTGCCTGGCCACGCGAGCAGGGGCAGGAACATCGCCACGGCGCGGATGCCGAACGAGTGGCGCAGCAGCCGCTCGGACGACCCACGTGCCAGGCGCGAGCCGGCGACGGCGGCGGCGGTAACCATGGTGAGGGTGCCGATGGCGCCGACTGTCATCGAGAAACCGGCGGACAACCCGAGCACCGAGATCATGAAGACGGACATGGATGGCGCGAAACCCATGCCCAGCGCGTTGATTGAGCTGACGTGGAGGAAGCGGCGGAAATCGGGCGCTTCGTTCGACTCCGTGTCTTTGCCCAGAGCCGCCGGCGGCACCACTACCCGACCCGGATGGCGCAGGCGGTAGAGGACGAACACCTCGGCCAAGCCGAGCACGCCGGATACGAGGAACGGCAGCGCGTATGCCATCAGGCCGAAGCGCTGGGCGAGCCCATCGAGCGCAAATGCCATCGGCAGCAGCAGCAGCGCGCCGATCGCCAGCGAGACGGCCATCATGCGCGGGACCACGAGCCGTCGTTCCTGCTCGGGCAGGATCGCCGAGTACCACGAGAGAAGGTTGGAGGCCGCCACGGAGCTCAGCACGCTGGTCACGGCAACGAGCGCAGCCAGTACGAAGAAGGCAAGTGGTCCAACGAGCGCTCCCGACGCAACGAGGGCGACGAGCAATGCCAGGTAGAGGCCGCGCGGCTCCGACAGGGCCGCGATGAGGATGGTCACGCCGCGCAGGTTTCCGTCGGTTCGATCGAGCAGCCGGGGCATGGCCAGCTGAGCCATTCCACCGGCCAGTGGGACGACGCCGAGCAGCACGGCCAGGAATGGCGGAACCCCGATCGCGAGCGCGAACGGGATGACGACGTCGAAGCCGGCCAGCACGCTGACCACGCCCTGGCACAGTGCGAGGTAGTGGAATGCACGGAAGCGGCCGTCGCCAAAGCGACGCCAGTCGTCGACGGCCGGTCGAACGGTCACGTGAAAAAGGCCTCGGGGCTTCACGTCCCCGGAGCCGGCCGATCCGGTCTGTCCGACCGTCGAGCCCTCTTCTCGCCGAGCACGCCCGCGTTGGGGCGCTGCGTGGAGTGCGGGTAGACGACCGCACTCGCGAGACTCCAGTGGAATCGGCCTCAAGAATAACCGTCTCGGGCCGTTGATGTGGTGAGAAGCGTGCCGGGTTTGCGCTCGCCCGGTTATCGTCTGCGCTCCAAGGAAGGGGAAAAGAACCTATGTGTCGCAGCATCGTCCGACTCAGAGACCACGACGAGATAGCCGAGGACGCGGAGATTCGCGCCGCCGCTCTGCAGTTCGTGCGCAAGATCAGCGGTTATCGATCACCATCGCAGCGCAACGAGGAAGCCTTCAACCGCGCCGTGGACGACATCGCCCACACCTCGCAGCACCTGCTCGAGGCCATTACCCAACGCTGATTTTGGGATTCGCTCCTAGATGCGGTGACTCACCACGCAGCGCCGCCTGATCTGGTCGTACTCCGCGGAGATCCACAGGTGGCCATAGCGTCGGGAGTCAACCAAACGTCTCAAAAGCCGATCAACCCGGCTCGGCTGTGCAAATGGAGCTACTCGATGAGGCGATCAGGACTCTCGCGAGCCGCCAGTGTCGCGATTGTTGTCGTCCTAGGGTTGTTCGTCAGCTGCTCGCTGGCGACGGTCCAATTGACGCCGACGACGGGGACCAGCCCGACCGCGGTGGCTAGCGCGACCGCCCTGCCAAACCCCACTACCGGTCCGAGTTCGATCCTGACGCCTACCCGAGAGCCGCGTCTTACGGCTGCCGCGACTCCGCGGCTGGTAACCCAACCGCCGGCCGGGTCGCCCTTCGAACGCGTCGACGGCTTTCTGCGATCCACGGAGCGGTTGTTCGCCGTCGTTTTTGGCAGTCCCGGATACGTAGCCGTTGGGCTGGAGAATTTCCCGCACGGCTCAGAGGGTCGGGTGTGGACGTCGGTCGACGGCTGGACTTGGACTCGTCAGGAAACGAACATGCTGAATGGATATCTCGAGACGGTCATCGACTTCAAGGGGGAGCTTTACGCGTTCGGGCACGAGCTCGACGGGGTTGGGGGCATCGGCCCGGGAACGGTCTGGCGGTCGCCGGACGCCGTCACGTGGGAGCAGGCAACGGTGCTGCCAGATGCCATGGGACACTGGATGTCCGTTGTTACGACTGACGAAAGACTCATCGCCTTTAGCGCTTCGGGCGTGTCTGGCGAAAGAACGTGGCTCTCGTCCGACGGGGCAGACTGGCGACAGCCCGAAGGGGACTCGCCCAATGGCAATCGGTCCGCCGCGACTCTTGGACACACGGTCGTCATTGCGGGTGGCGCTTACGACAATCATGTTGGACTCGCTCCCGCGGTTTCGATCGATGACGGCGACACGTGGCAACGAGCACCCGTCGAATCCGACTACGAGTTCCGGACCCAGTTCGCTGTCAATAATGGTGTGCTACTCGCTGCCACGAGCGCGTGCTGCGGTCGTCCCGGCGTACACGTCGGTGTGACGCTGACCAGTCATGACGGGCTCAGCTGGCTGGTGGGTGAGCCCCTGCTACCACCGGCCAGTGCAGTCGCGGCCGTCCCTGGCGGATTCCTCACGCTGAGCGACGACGGCTCTACAGCGCTCTCGGCGGACGGCGCATCCTGGTTCTCAGGTCCGCGGATGCCGGCGCTAGAGGGCGGCGTCGTCGAGCGCTACTTCGGTGGCGCCACCGCCGGTCCTACTGGCGTCCTCGTGGGCTCGTCCGACTACCGCAACGTGATGGAATTCGACGCGCGGCTGTGGTTTGCGCCAATCAACGCGTTCGAGCTGTCGAAATGGAGAGTTCCGGTACCCCTCGCCGAACAACCGCGGGTCGGCGCGACATACCAGGCGTCGATCGGCTCTTGTCCGCACAGCATTCGGATGGGCGGGCAGGTCTGGTTGCCCTCGTCCGGCATCTCGCTGGAGCCATATGCGGTGACGGACGAGAACGCGACCGTCACACTCGTTGACGACGATCAAGCCGTGTACACGAGCGATGCCGGCGAGGCGATCCCCCTGGAGCCAGTTCATCCGGTGCCGCTCGATCCGGATCCCGGCTGTTGACCGAGGCAAATCGCCCGGCATTTGACAGCCGTGGTAGGCCGTCCGTATCCTGCGCAATCGCGCCCACCAAATGCCGTTACCAGGAGTGGTTTGACCGATATGCACAACGTCAACCTCGCAGCTACCGCAGCTACCGCAGCTACCGCGCTGCGGTCCGGCGCGCCCAACGGCGCCCGGAGCGTGGGAGATCTGTGCCCTTAGCGTCCTAACCCCGGCGTAAACCGCCGCAGTTAGGAAGCCGGAGGGCCGGATCGGGCCCCCCGGCTTTTTTCATGCCCGCCAGCAAGCGGCATGAGGAATAGTCGCCCTCCCACGATTTCGATGGGGGCCCTGTCTTTCGCAGTCACCGAGAGCCAGGAGCACCAGCCATGACCCTCACCCTCGAACCGCCACAGACCCAGGGTCTGCCGGTCGGTATCGAAGCCGAGGTGCCGAACGTGAGCCAACAGGCGGATTTGAAACCAGCTGTACCGGCTCTGCGCATCGAGCACCTAACGAAGAAGTTCGTCGTTGGCGGCCGTCGCAAGAGAAAGACGGTCGTTGCCGTAGACGACATCTCGTTGCGCATCGAGCGCGGCGAGATCTACGGACTGCTCGGCGCCAACGGCAGCGGCAAGTCGACGTTCATTCGTCTGGTCAGCACCCTGCTGACCGTCGACGAGGGCCGCGTCGAGGTCTTCGGCCACGACATCGTCCGCGAGGAGATGGCAGTCAAGAGGCTGATCAATCGGGTCAGCGTCGACGCCGCCTTCTTCAAGAAGCTGTCACCAACCGAGAACCTGATGTATGCCGCGCGGCTCTACGGCGTGGACGCCAAGTTCGCACGGCGCGAGATCGTCCGCATCCTGGGCAGGCTCGGCATCGCCGAATCACGGCTAAGCCGGCCGCTCGAGCAGATGAGTCGCGGAATGCAGCAGAAGGTCGCAATCGCCAGGGCGTTCCTGACGAGCCCCGTCCTGCTGTTGCTCGACGAGCCGACTACCGGTCTCGACCCGCGCTCCAAGCTCGAGGTGCAGACCTTCATCGAGGAAATCCGTGACCAGCACTCGGCAACGATCGTGTTGACCACCCACGACCTCGAGGAAGCCGAGCGGCTCTGCTCGCGGATCGGCCTGCTCAACGAGGGCAGGCTCGTCACTGAGGGCACGGCCACGGAGCTCAAGGTCGCCGCAGCCACGGCCAACGATGGGCGCGAAGCCACCCTGCACGACGTGTTCATGACCCATACCGGCCGCTCTCTCGACGACGACGTCGAGGAGCCGACCGATGACGACTAGCAAGCGGAACGCGATACGGCGCCAAGAGGCGCCTGATCGCGAGGAGCGCGCAGCAGCGGCCGGAGGGCAGATCGCCCGCAGGCCGACTGCGGAGATAGATAACCAACTGCAAGACCAAGAAAGAGGTTTACCCGACATGTTGATCCATCCCTATCACGCAGAAATCGACCGCCATCGCCGGCGCGAGCTTCGCCACGAAGCCCGACTGCACAGGCTCGTCGCCGACGGCCGGCCGCCGCGCCGGATTCGCGACGCGGTAGGTCGCTCAATGATCAGGATCGGCAGCCGCCTGGCCGCCGACCCTGCGCCTCAAAGGGCCCGCTCGCTTTAGAGCGGGCCCTACCCCCCCCCATCAACACCTGGAGAATTGACTGATGACCGTCATGACGCGCGAGCTGAAGGCGAGCTACGCCTTCGTCGAACGCAACTTCAACCTGTCCAAGCGCTATTGGGGCTGGGAAGTTGCCTTCATGGTCTATTCCATCGCCGGTGCGCTGGCCGTCACGCTGATCGGTCGCGCCGAGGACAACGCGCGGCTGATCCTGTCGCTGATGATCGGTGCCACCTTCTGGAACTACCTGTCGGTGGTCTTCTCGGTCGTCGCCGAGCAGATCAGCTGGGAGCGCTGGGAAGGCACGCTCGAGTACACGATGATGGCACCGGTTCGGCGCGTGTCACAACTTTTGGGCTCCACACTTTTCGCGATCATGTGGGGTCTCATCCACACCACCGTCGTGCTCATCACGCTGATCCTGTTCTTCGGAATCGACCTGTCCAACGCCGACTTCCTGAGCGCCGGAGCGCTGATGCTCCTCGGCTCTCTGTCGATCATCGGGATCGGCATGATGGCCGCAGCATTGCCTCTGTTGTGGGTGGAGCGAGGCGACCAGATGGTATTCGTCATTCAATCGCTATTGCTGCTGGTCAGCGGCGTCTACTACAGCGTCACGATCCTGCCCGGCTGGATCCAGGCCATCGCGGCTTTCTCGCCGGCGACCTACATCCTCGACGGCGTGCGCATGGCGCTGATTGACGGCGCGCCAATCACTTCAATCGGCGGACATCTCGCGATTCTCGGTGTGATGGCCGTGGTATTCATCCCGCTCGGCGTATGGGTGTTCGGCTGGGCCGAGCGATACGCCAAGCGGACAGGCAAGCTCAAAAGAGTGGGGTAAGAAATGTTCGAACTGCCAACGGTCGACTATCCGACCGAATTGACCGGCCTGCCCGATGGCGTGCGGCTGCGTCCCTATGCGGGCCCGACCGACGATGTCGCGCTGACCGAGATCATGAACCGCGAATACGAGGTCGACGGCGTACCGGAACGGGCCACGGTCGAGGAAGTAGCGGCGTCCAATAGACACCGCAGCGAGATGTTCGACGCATACCGCGACGTGACGATGGCCGAGGTCGACGGGAGATCGATCGCCTATGCCGAACGAAGCTGGGTCGACACGAGCGACGGTGAGTATCGCGAGTACCGCTGTGACGGAGCGGTGCTGCCCGAATGGCGGCGTCGCGGAATCGGCTCTGCCTTGCTCGCCGAGAACCAGCGTCGGCAGCGCGAGCTGGCCGCGACGCATCAAACGGCCCGGCCGCTGATTCTCGGCAGCTGGGCAAGCGACCGCCAGGACGCGAACATTGCCCTGCTTCGTAATTCCGGCTTCGAGCAGGTGCGCTGGTTCTTCGAGATGATTCGCTCGCTGGAGGACTCGATACCGGAGGTGCCCCTGCCCGAAGGTCTCGACATTCGTCCGGTGACGATGGATTCCATCAAGCAGATCTGGCTGGCCGACGTCGAGGCGTTCAAGGACCACTGGGGCGGGTTCGACTCGTCCGACGAGGCCCTTCAACGCTGGATCGAACGGCCGTCCTTCGACCCGACGCTGTGGGTGATCGCCTACGACGGCGACGAGGTCGCTGCCGGGGTGGTCAACGCCATCCACGCCGAAGAGAACGCGACCCTCGGCGTCGATCGAGGGTGGTTGCACAGCGTGTTCACTCGCCGGCCCTGGCGTAGGCGAGGTCTGGCTCGCGCGCTCATTGCGCGTTCGCTGGTTCTGCTCAAGGAGCGCGGCCTGGACCAGGGCATCCTCGGCGTCGACGCTGCCAACCCGACCGGCGCACTCGGACTGTACGAGGGCATCGGCTTCGTGGTTGCCGAGCGCTCGACGGCGTGGCGCAAGCCTTTGGCATTGTGACATTGGGAGAGACTGTCAACGTGGCCGGTAACAAGCTGGAAATGTGGGGCTGGGACGCGCGGGTGGCCACGTTGTTCGAGCCCCATATGACCGCTTTGCAGCCCGGCCGCGTCCTGAGCGAGCATCGTGGGGGATACGTCGTCGCCACCGAGCACGGCGAGACCGAGGCCGTCGTTTCGGGGAGATACCGCCACGAGGCATCTTCGGCAGAAGAATTCCCGGCTGTTGGTGACTGGGTGGCGCTGGACCTCGGCGATGGCACCAAGTCGGCCGTCATCCAGGTCCTGATTCCACGAAACACGCGATTCCTGCGGCCGGCGCGTGGCGACTTACCGGGTGCCCAGGTTGTGGCCGCGAACGTCGACGTCGTGCTGCTCGTCGCCGGTCTGGATCACGACTTCAACCTGCGCCGGCTGGAGCGCTACGTCGCCCTCGCCTGGTCCAGCGGGGCGGAGCCCGTCATCGTGCTCAACAAGGCCGATATCTGCGAGGACGTCGCGGGCAGGATGGCAGACGTGGCCCAGATCGCTCCCGGCGTGCCGATTCGCGTCCTCAGCGCGCTCGATGGAACGGGCATCGACTCGCTCACGCCACTGCTTGAACCGGGCAAGACGATCGCGCTGATCGGCTCCTCCGGTGTCGGCAAGTCGACGATCGTCAACGCGCTGCTTGGCTGGGAGCGCCAATCGACCGGGGCCGTCCGCGAGAGCGATCAACGCGGCCGCCATACCACCACGATGCGTGAGCTGGTGGTGACGCCGTCGGGAGCTCTCCTGCTCGATAGCCCGGGCATGCGCTCGGTGGGCATGTGGGAGATCGAAGAAGGCATGGCCGACGCCTTCGCCGATGTGGAGGCGTTCGCCAGCCAATGCCGGTTCTCCGACTGCGCTCACGGAACCGAGCCGGGCTGCGCTGTGCAGGCGGCGATCGCTGCCGGGACGCTGCCCGCGGCGCGCCTCGACAGCCGGCAGAAGCTCGAGCGCGAATCCGCGGCGCTTGCTCGCCGAGTCGACGTCCATGCACGCGCCACGTCGAAACGCCGCTGGAAAGCAATCCACAAGTCAGTGCGCAACCACATGAAGGTCAAATAAGGGCCGGAGGCCAACTGAGCACGCGCGTAGACTGCGATCAGGGTGGTCAACGCGGCCGCAGAAGCGGTCGCAACGGCGGTCCTGCTAACCCTCTAGAACGGCAGGCGGCCCTGAGCCGCGACGCCATCGATCCAGCGCTTCTCGATCTCTATCGTCGAATTGTTGCCGTGGCCGGGCAAGACGCGCAGGTCATCAGCCAACTGCCCCAGCCGGCTGAGTGATTCGATCAGCTGCTCCTCGGATCCGCCGGGGAGGTCGGTCCTCCCCCATCCGCCAGCGAAGAGCGTGTCGCCGGTGAACAGCAGGTTTTCTGACTGCGCGACCAGGCAGACGGAGCCCTCGGTGTGGCCGGGCGTGTGCAGGACCTCCAGATCGATTTCGCCGAAATGGATACGCGAGCCCTCAGCGAGGTCGATTGCCGGGACGCTCGGCGGGATCCGGAACGGCGCGTTGCTGGCGTGGGGATTCTCGAGGCCGTGGCGATCGAGGACGTGGGCGGCGATCTGTGCACCCGTCGCATCGGACACGGCGGCGTTGTCACCGATGTGGTCCCAATGACGGTGCGTGCTGATGATCAACTTCAGCGTCCAGCCTCGTTCTGCCAGCGTCGTGGTCACCCAATCCACGCACGGCGTCGCCGTGTCGATCGCGATCGCCTCGCGACTGGCCTCATCGCCGAGAACGTAGAGATTGGTTGCGATCGGGCCGATGACACGTTGGAGGAGCTTCATTCCGGGTCGAGTCTGAAGTACACGCCCTGGGAGCGCACGTGACGCCGCCCGAGTCGGTAGACGAGGTTGCCCGGGAATGGGTGCTGGCCCGTGGCTCTGATTGCCTCTTCGCGCTCCGTCCCTGGTGACAGGCGCGTGGCCCGGAAGCGCCACTCGTCGCCGTTCGGCCAGCGCAATTGGCCCACGCCTGATGCCTCCAGGTCGCGCGTCCAGCCCACGTGGCCGTTGGGATGGCCGAGGTAACTACGTGTGCCGGTGATGAGCAGGCCGACCAAACGCGATCGGCTGCCTGAGCCATTGCGCCGGCTGACGCGCAGCTCGAACACGTTGCCGATCCCCTGGCCGCGCCACATGGCGCGAATGAGGGGGTCGGCGAAGGCCAGGATGCGGTATTGCAGCCTGAACGCGGAACGCCAGAATGACAACATGAGACAAGACCTTATTCGTCGAGGAGACCTGGACGGATGACCGAAGGGGCGACTTTCACCTGGTACGGCCACTCATGCATAGAGATCCGCACGCCGGGCGGCAAGACGGTGTTGCTGGATCCGTGGTTCGGCAACCCGACCTCACCGCGTGCCGCTGATGACGTTAGCCAATGCGACATCATGCTCGTGTCGCATGGTCATTTCGATCACCTCGGCTCCGGTCCGCGGCAGGTGCTCGAGGCCGACGCATTGGCCATCGCACGACGAACCAGGCCCGCATGGCCGTGCATCCACGAGCTCAGCCTGTGGCTCGAGACGGCACTGGATGGGGCGGGCGTGGAGATCATCGGCATGAACAAGGGCGGGACGGTTGAGACTCGCGGCCTGAAGGCCTCCATGGTCCACGCCGCTCACTCGGCCGGCGATTGGTCGGAGGCCGCTGCGGGACCCCTCTACCTCGGCGAGCCGGTCGGCTTCGTGATCGAGCTCGAGGACGGCATGCGCATCTACTACTCGGGCGACACGGACGTGTTCGGTGACATGGAACTCATCCGGCTGATGCACAGCCCCGACGTGGCGATCCTGCCCATCGGCGGGCACTACACGATGGGTCCCGCTGGTGCTGCACGGGCGGCCAAGCTCCTCGACGTCCGAACCGTGGTGCCGGTCCACTACGGAACATTCCCGATCCTGGCCGGGAAGCCTGACGAGCTGCGTCAAGAGGCTGGCCGGATCGGCCTGCGGTTGAACGTGATTGCCGCCGAGCGCGGAGTCGCGACACCCTTGCGCTGATGCAGATCCGGGTTGCCGATCCGGCGCGCGACGCCGAGCGAGTCGCGGAGATCTACCGGCCCTATGTCGCCGACACCATGGTCTCGTTCGAGGAGACGCCGCCCGCCGCGGCCGAGATGGCCGAGCGGATGCGCGCGACGCTCGCCTGGACGCCATGGCTGGTCGCGGAGAATGACGACGGCCTCGTCATGGGCTATGCGTATGCCTCCCGCCACCGTGATCGCCCCGGGTACCGGTGGTCGGTCGACATCTCCGTGTATATCGCCGGCGAGTGGCAGCGCCGCGGAATCGGCCGGGCGCTGTACGCAGAACTGTTGCCGATCCTGCGGCGGCAGGGGTTTGTCAACGTGTACGCCGGGATCACAGTTCCCAACCCGGGCAGCGCCGCGCTGCACGAGTCGATCGGGATGACCCTCATTGGCGTCTACGAGAAGGTCGGCTTCAAGTTCGGCGAGTGGCCGGACGTCTGTTGGTACGGCCTGCGCCTGCGCGAGCCTGCCACGGATCCCGCGGAACCGATCGCCTTCCCAGAGTTGGCACGTAAGCGCACATAAATCGGCAGCTAAGCGGGCCGGACGATCATCGCCGCATGGATGCAATCCGACTCGGTTCGATCTGCCGCGCCCTCCGAATCAAGAAGAAGTGGCGACAGTCCGATGTCGCGGAGAAGGCAACAGTGCGTCGGGCCTCTGTCTCGCTCCTGGAGTGCGGGCGCGCCTCGAAGCTGCGTGTTGACGTGGTGATCCGCATCGTCGAGTCACTCGGCGGAAACATCGACTTTGCCGTTCGTTGGCAGGGTGGCGAACTGGATCGGCTACTCAACGCGCGTCACTCGGCTCTCCACGAGTCGGTCGCGCGACGCTTCGGTGCCTTCGCCGATTGGGTCATCGTGCCCGAGGTCTCGTTCGCAATCCGTGGCGAGCGTGGGGTGATCGACATCCTTGCCTGGCATGAGGCGACCCGGACGCTCCTGGTGATCGAGTTGAAGACGGACATCGTCGACGTCAACGAGCTGATGGGCACCCTGGACAAGAAGCGGCGGCTTGCGCCGGACGTTGCCATGACACGGGGCTGGCGGCCGAACGCGGTGGCGGTCTGGGTCATCGTCGCGGATGGTGTTCGGAACCGTCGGCGCGTCGAGTCGCATGCAGCGACGCTCAGGGCCGCATTTCCAACAGACGGGAGGGCAGTCGCGGGCTGGCTCGCGCGGCCGGTCGGTTCATTCCGCTGCCTGTCGTTCTGGTCTAACGCCCACGGAGCAGGCACTAAGTCGAGTCTTGCGACGGTCAGGAGGGTAAGGAGACAAAGGCAGCCGGTCGCCTGAGCGTGGAAACTGCTGGAGCCCACCCGCCGACGCCGGCTCGGGGCCGGGATTTGAGAGGTCGAGGGCGGTGGACCTCACTTAGTGATCAGCATCTGGGCGTTAGACCACATACGCAGGGACCACGGCGCTGAACGCCGGACGAACTAGCGAATCAGCGCGGCGCCCAGCTGACGATGCCGATCTTGGTGGGCTGCCAATCGAACGCGTAGCGGCCGTCCTGATCGGTCACGTTTTCGGAAACCAGTTGGCGGAGGTGCAAGTCCTTTTCG
>Ga0180121_10000929_pt1 | contig 12398 bp, 11 predicted proteins | sample AntDrymUQ5402106_2_FD_129676 | JGI IMG/M metagenome (GOLD analysis project Ga0180121, IMG submission 129676) | Polar desert sand microbial communities from Dry Valleys, Antarctica - metaG UQ540 (21.06) (version 2) (version 2) | ecosystem: Environmental > Terrestrial > Soil > Desert | place...
AGATGGTGGACGACGAAGTCGTGCAGGACGACGACTCCCGGCCGCCGACGAAGCGCATCGACGACCCAAGCGTGAGCATCGGGGTTGTTGCCGACGTGGTAGAGCGCCGCATCCGTGCCGCGCCGAGCGCGCTTGCTCCCTTTCCTGACGACGGTCACGTCGAGCCGCTCGCGCAAGGCCGGCAGCAGGAGCGCGCTGTAGTCCGCCACCCCCGTCCTCTCGGGTGGCATCGGTGAAAAATACGCGAGCCTCACGTCCCTGGTCGCCTTCTGCTCCCGCCGGGCAGAGCCCGGCTCCGCGGGAGGCTGACGCGAGGAAACCTCATGCGAGGAGCCGCTCGACCGCCCGCTCCCAGGTCACCTCGTCCGCGATCGCCTTGCCAGCGCGCCCGTACGTCGCCGCCTCCTCGCGGTGCTCGCGGAGCCAGCCCGCAGCCCGTGCGAGCTCGGCGGCGTCCGGCTGGACGACGAGCCCCGTCCGGTGGTCGAACACGATCTCGAGCGGGCCCCCCGCGTCGGTCGTGGTCAGAACCGGTTTCTCGGAGAGGAAGGCCTCGAAGGGAACCATGCCGTAGTCCTCGTCCACAGGCGCGTAGTAGACGGCAAGGCAGCGGCCGTACAGATCCGCGAGCTCGGCGTCGGACACGCGACCCGCAAAGCGAGCCCGACCGTCCAGCCCCCGTGCGCGAGCGAGCTCCTCGAGCCGGCGCCGGTCGGGACCGTCGCCCGCAATGACGATCTCGAGCGACGAGTCGAGCGCGGCCGCTTCGAGCAGGAGATCGATGCGCTTCGCGCGGTCGAGGCGGTTCACGGAGAGGACGAAGTCGCCGTACCCGTCGCAGCGATATTCGAGCTCCTGCGGAGGCGGCGGGAGAAACTCCGCGTGCAGTCCCGTGGTGCGCTCGAGGCGATCCGCGACGTTCTGAGAAATCGAGAAGAGCCGTGTCGCCTCGCCGAGCGCAACGCGGTCGAGGGCATGCACCTTGCGTCGAAGCGCGCGATCCTCGGACGACTCGTCGAACTGCCCGAGATCGGTGCCGTCGAGCTCGTACGCCTGCCGGAACTGATGGACGAGCCACACGCGCTTGTTCGGATGACGAGCGAGATAGGACGGGAACTTCGTCGCGACGACCATGTCCACCGGGACCCCGTCCACCTCCTCCAGGTCGAGCATCCGCCACAGGAACGCCTGGGTGAGAACGCGGGATCCCGGGTACCACTTGAACGGCACCGTCACGAGCTCGGCCTCGTGCCCACGCAGGCGAAGCTCGTCGACCAGGCGGTCGGTCATGACCTCGGTCCCGCCCCAGGCAAAGGGGATCTGCGGCCGGGTGACGAGGATCCTCATCGTCGTCCGTTGCGTAGGGTCTCGACTTCGGCCTCGAGCTGGTCGACCTGTCGCTGCAGGTCGTCGATCAGCCGGAGCGAGGCGGCGTTGAACGAGCGTTGGTCGTAGGCCAGCGGCTCGACGTACCAGCGCATGAGCTTTCGCAGAACGCCCTTGACCGGGGTTCCGACACCACCGCGCACCCCTGGCCGCAGCCGCAGCGACCGATCGGCGGACACGGGCCAGAGCCGCTCGGCCTCGGCACGGGCCGCCTCCCGATCGCCCTCGCTCGGCGCCGCGCCGCCGGGATCCGACCCCGACCTTCGTACCTCCTCACGAAGGCGCTGGAAGAGCTCGTCGACGTCGACCGAATCCCCTGAAGATTCGCCGTTTTTGGCTTCGCCAGAGGACATCGCGCCATTCTAACCGGGGCATGAGGACGACCCCTACCCGGACTAGGATGCGTCAATGCGCGTCGGTATCTCCTTGCTCACCCTTGCCCCCGGCGACCTCGGCGGCTCGGAGACGTACGCGCGCCAGCTCGTGCGAGCGCTCCCGGCCGTGAGAAGGCTCGACTACACCGTCTTCGTCCCCACTCAAGCCAAGGACGCCGCCGGAAGCTTGCCGGCAACCGAGGTTGGAGAGCCTCCTGTGGGACGCCGCGGACCGGCACGCGTGCTCGGCATGGCTCTCTCGGCGCTCCGGTCACGCGCTGTCAAGAGCGAGTTGGAGACGGTCGACGTCGTGCATTACGCATTGACCGTGCCGATCCCGACGACCAAGATGCCCACCGTCGTCACCCTCCACGACATGCAGCACCGGGATCTTCCGGAGTTCTTCGGTCCTGCGCGCCGCTCGTTCAGGCGGGTCGCATACGACCGCGCGACGCGGTCGGCCTCAGCGGTGATCGTGACCAGCGAGTTCGTGCGAGATCGAGCAGTGGAGCTTCTGGAGCTCGATCCCGCAGCCGTTCACGTGATCCCCCACGGTGTCAATCACACGCTCTTCCGCCCCGGAGACGAGGAGCGCGAGCCGTTTCTCCTCTATCCCGCGCGGCCGTGGCCACACAAGAACCATGTTCGGCTGTTCGAGGCGTTCGCCACGCTCCGCAAGACTCGACCGCAGCTGCGCCTCGTCTTGACGGGCGGAGGGCTCGAACGCCTCGGCTCCCTCCCGGACGGCGTCGAGCGCTGGGGCGTCGTCCCGACCGCCGAGCTGGCGTCGCTGTACCGGCGCGCGGCGGTCACGGTCTTTCCGAGCCTGTACGAGGGGTTCGGGCTTCCACCGCTCGAGGCGATGGCGTCCGGCTGCCCTGTCGCGGCAGCCAGTACGGCGGCCATCCCGGAGGTCTGCGGCGATGCCGCAGTCCTCTTCGACCCGCTCGACCCGGAGTCGATCGCCGCCGGCATCCTGGACGCGGACGAGCGCCGTGACGAGTTCCGTGAGAAGGGCCTCGCGCGAGCGGCCGGCTTCACGTGGAACGAGACCGCCCGCCTGCACGAAGAGGCGTACCTCGCCGCCGCCGCCGCTAACGAGTAGTGCAAGTAGGGCTCAGCCTCCTCACTCTGGTGCCGGGGATCTCGGGGGGGAGCGAGACCTACGCGCGTGAGCTCGTACGCGCTCTAGGGCGGGTCGGGCGGTTCGACTACCGCGTCTTCGTGCCGTCGATCGCCGGCGACGTGGACGGTCTTCCGGTGGAGCTCGTGTCCGAATACCGCGCGTCCCGGTCGACCGGCGGCCGCATCCTCGCGATGACGCAGGCCTCGATCTCGCGGCGAAGCATCACCCGGCGCTTCGCCGGGCTCGACGTGCTGCACTTTCCCTTGAGCGTCATGGTTCCACCCGTCGCGAGTCACTCCGCAGCGACGACGACGATCCTCGACGTCCAGCACGAGCTCCTCCCCCAGTTCTTCTCCCGCGCCGAGCGCGCCTACCGGCGCAGGGTCTACGGCTGGTCGGCCCGGCGAAGCCGCCTCGTCCTGACCATCTCTCGGCACGCGGCGGGGACGCTCGTCGAGCGACTCGGGCTCGCGGAGGACCGGGTGCGGCCGATCCACCTCGGGATCGACCACGAGGTCTTTCGGCCGGGAGACGAGGCGCGTGGGGAGTTCCTCCTCTACCCGGCGCGCCGGTGGCCGCACAAGAACCACGCGGGCCTGTTCGACGCATTCGTCGAGCTTCGGCGGCGCCATCCCGGGCTCGAGCTCGTCCTCACCTCGTACGACGGGCCGGTGCCCGACGGCGTTCGCTCCGTCGGCCACGTGGATCGGGAGGAGCTCGTTCGCCTGTATCGCACGGCTGCCGCGCTCGTCTTTCCGAGTTTGTACGAGGGCTTCGGCCAGCCGCCGCTCGAGGCGATGGCCTGCGGCTGTCCAGTTGCGTGCGCAAACGTCGCGTCCCTGCCGGAGGTCGTCGGCGACGCGGCGCGCCTCTTCGACCCGTCGTCGACCGAGGAGATGGTGGCCGCGGTCGACGACGTCCTTGGCGATCCCGATCCGTGGCGCCGGCGCGGGCTCGAGCGCGCCGCCGGGTTCACGTGGGAGAGGACCGCTCGTGCGCACGACGCGGTGTACGAGGAGGTAAGCGCGATGATGTCTCGATGAGCGCCCCGCTGACCGAATCCCTCCGGCACTCCCCGCCAAGCCTGCACGACAGCCCCGACTACTGGGGCCTGGCGTGGGATGCACTCGCCTGGCTGGAGAAGAACGTCCGTGAAGGGATGTCGACGCTCGAGACGGGCGCCGGCGCCAGCACGATGGTGTTCGCGGCACGCGGCGCGCGCCATCACGTCGTCACACCGGACGCCGAAGAGGAGCGGCGAATCCGCGCCGCGTGCGAGGAGCGAGGAATAGACGCGTCCGGGGTCACCTTCCACATCGCTCGCTCCCACGACGTCCTTCCCGAGCTCGACGTGCCTGCGCTCGACCTCGTCCTCGTCGACGGCGCCCACGGTTTCCCCTATCCCATCCTGGACTGGTGGCACCTCGCGCCGCGCCTCAAGACGGGTGGCCGCATGGTGCTCGATGACGCGTACCTCCCGGGCATCGCCGCGATCGTGGACTACGCGCGGGCGAGCGACGCCTGGGAGCTCGAGGCGCCGATCAGCTTCCGCACAGCCCGCATCCGCAAGCTCCGAGACGACGACCCGCCGAACGAGGCGGATGCCCGGGCCGCACACGGACGCATGAGCTTCGCGTACCTGCCGCCCGGGCGGCGTATCGTCGCTTCGGCGCGTACGCGCATCTTCTCGACCCGAGCGGGGATCTGGGCCGTGCGCAAGCTGCGCGGACCGCGCTAGCTCGCCCATGACGATCACCGTCACCGGCGAAGCGCTGAGCATCGAAGAGCTGCTCGCGGTCGTCGATGGAGCGCCGCTCGAACTGGGATCCGAGGCGCGCGCGAAGATCGAGGCGAGTCATGCGGTAATCGAGGCCGCCCTCGCAGGTCGCGAAGCGATCTACGGCCTGACCACGCAGGTGGGCCACGGCAAGGACGAGCTCCTGACCGAGGAGCAGCTGGGGCGACAGCAGCGCATGCTCGTCGTGACGCATTCGGGAGGGCTGGGAGCACCGTTGCCGACGAGAGTCGTGCGCGCAGCGCTCGTCGCGCGAGTCAACGGCATCGCGCGCGGTGGCTCCGGCGCGAGTATGGCAGCGGCGGACGTGCTGGTCGCGATGGTCAACGCTGGCGTGCACCCGCTGGTGCCCGAGACGGCATCGGTCGGCGCGGGCGACATCGGGCAGATGGCCGGCATGGCGCAGGTCGCGATCGGCATGGGCCGCGCCGAGTACCGGGGAGAGGCTCTGCCGGGAAGCGAGGCTCTCGCCCGCGCCGGGATCGCCCCTCTGGAGCTCGAGGCCAAGGACGGGCTTGCGTTGATCTCCGCGAACGCCGTCTCGATCGGGCACGGCGCGCTCGTCGTTCGCGAGGCAGCACGAGTCGCAGAGGCCGCCGACCTGTCGGCCGCGCTCTCGCTGGAGGCAACCGGGAGCAACCTGTCGATCATCGAGCCTGCCGTCGCCGAGGCCAAGCCCTTCCCCGGCCAGATCGCGACGGCTTCGCACCTTCGCGAGGTTCTGTCCGGGAGCTACCTGCACGGTCCGGACGGGGCTCGATCGGTGCAGGACGCCCTGTCGTTTCGCGTCGTCCCGCAGGTTCACGGGGCGCTGCGGGAGTTCATCGCGTTTTGCCGGCGCGCGGTCGAGATCGAGCTGAACTCGGCGAGCGACAACCCTCTCGTGTCGATCGAGGAGCGCGCCGTGCTCTCGAACGGCAACTTCCAGCCCGTGGTGCTCGCGGTCGCTTTCGATGCCCTACGCGTGGCCGTCGCACATGTCGGACAGCTGAGCGAGCGCCGCCTCAGCCATCTCTGGGACGCGATCTTCGGACAGCTGGCCGCCGCGCCAGTCTCGGAGCCCGAGCCGCAAGCGCTCTTCGGACTCCAGCTTCGCTACCCGGCGGCGGCCGCGTTCTCCGAGCTCAAGCAGCTTGCCGCGCCCGCGACCTTGGACACGCCGCCTTTGGACATGTCGGTCGAGGATCACGGCACCACCGCGCCGCTCGGTGTGCGAAAGAGCGAACGCGCACTCGAGCTCCTCGAGGATCTTCTGGCCGTCGAGCGGATGCTTTCGCGCGACCTGCTCTCGATGCTCGCCTCACGGCCTGTTCTGGGAGCCGGGACGAGCGCCGCGCTCCGGGAGGTCGAGGACGCGATCGCCACCGGTGAGCCGTACCCGGAGGACGTCCACCGCGCGCTGAGAGCGCAGACGTTCGGCTCTGGCTAGCCCAGCGCTCGCAGGTAGTGCCAGCTGTCCCTGAGACTCCGGGGACGGACGACGGCGAGCAAGACGAGGTAGAGGGCGAGGCCGACCACGGCGGACGCGAGCGCTCCGAGGACGAGCGCGGGCGGGACGAAGGAGACGACGCTCAGACCCGCGACGAACGCGGCTGCTAACCCGAGTCGGCGAGCTGCACCGGCGAATGCGCCGAGCTCCACGAGCAACGCGACCAGGATGAGCAGGGTCGAGACGGCGAGCGCGAGCGCGAGGCCATTCAGCTCGAGCACCTCTGAGCCCACCCACGCGAGCGGCACCTGGAGAGCGAGCGCCGCGAGCGCAATCCACGGCAGCGCACGCGTCCGACCCGCCACGAAGGCGAGCGGGAAGGTCACCGCCACGCCGACGGCCGCGATCATCCACAGGCTGAGGACGGCAACGACGCGCCCGATGTCAGCGCCGATGTCCCCCGCGTACGCCTCGCCGAGGACGGCCTCGACGAGAATTCCTCCCGCAAGCGCGAACACGCCGCCCGCAGCTCCGACGAGCACCAGCGCGAGCCACGACGTCGCCACGACGTGCCGTGCCGCCTGCGTGGCTCCGAAGCCCGCCCGCGAGAGCGGCACCGAGGTCACGATTCCCAGCGATCCAGCCGTGACCGTCACCAGCGACGAGGAGGCCAGATACGCGTACACGAAGCTCGTTGCAGCGCCGGGGCCGAGCCGCGAGGCGAACGGGAGACAGACGACGTAGAGCAGCTGAAGAGCGAGCGGCAGGGCCGCTCCGACGGCAAACGCACCCAGGCGTGCTCGCACCGGCGCACCGCTCGGGCGAACCGCTCTCCTCGGCATGCGCAAGCGCGCGGCATGCAGCACGAGCCCGAACAGGACAACCAGGAGGGTGACGACGCCGTTCAGCATCGAGCCCCAGGCGACGGCGATGATGCCGTCCGGCTCGACGCGCAGGAGGATTACCGCCAGCCCGGCCGAGCTGCCGAGCGTGTAGGCAACCGCGGCGGTCGCATAGTCGTCGATCGCAGCAAGTCCGCTCGCTGCCATCGCGGCGAAGAGGTGCGCGACTCCCGCGGGCACGACCCAGCGCAGGACGTCGGCGGCAGTGTCCTCGGCGATCTCCGACTCGTCACCGGTGAGGACGCTTGCGAGGAATGACGAGCCGAACGCGGAGACGAGAACGAGCGGAACCGAGATCAGCACGAGAGCTATCGCGAAGCCAGCGAGCTCGCCCGCCAGTCGCCCCTCTTCCTGGGCACGCGCAAGCTGTGGGAGGACGGCCACCCTGATCGCCTGCGAGGCGATCACGATCACCACGAAGAGCCCGTAGGCCGCCAGGAGCCCGTCGGTAGCCTCCGAGCGGCCGAACTCGCGCGCGATCACCACGCCGATGGCAGCGGCGATCCCGGACACGAGCAGGAACGACCCCGCGGTGAGCGCGCCGCTCCCGAGCGAGCCCAAGCCGGGGGAGTCTGTACGCTTGCTCACCGACGCGGAAGCGTACGTCCCATGCCGAACGACAGTCTCTGGACAAGCAGCGCACTCGACGACCTCCGCAGCGATTTCGGAGACATTTACGGCGGCCGGACGGTGCTCATCACCGGTGCAGACGGCTTCATGGGGTCGCACCTGACCGACGGCCTGGTCGAGATCGGCGCGAACGTCCATGCGTTCGTGCGAGCGACGTCGAGTGGGGCGTTGAACAACATCGGGCACCTCCGAACCCGCCTCAAGGTGCACTTCGCGGACCTCACGGACCGGACCTCGGTCGACTACCTGATGCGGGAGCTGAAGGACACGGCCCCCGACAAGCCGTACCTCTTCCATCTAGGGGCGCAGGCGCACGTCGGAGAGTCCTGGCACCGGCCGTACGAGACCGTGATGGCGAACACGATCGGCACGCTCAACCTCCTCCAGTCGGTCGTCGACTGGGGGCTCGAGCTCGAGAAGTTCGATACGGCCGGAACCTCGGAGGAGTACGGCAACGTCCGAGAGTCGGTCCGAGAGCACCACGACTTCGACGAATCCGGCGGCCTGATCCTGCACGAGCGCTCCCCGATCAACCCCAAGTCGATCTACGCGACGGCGAAGGTCGCCGCCGACTTCTTGACGATGAACTACCACGACGCGTTCGGCGTACCGGGCGTCGTGACGCGGATGTTCAACAACTACGGCCCGCGGCAGAACCCGCGCTACGTGACCGGAACGATCATCACGCAGGCGCTCACCCGCGAGACCATCGAGCTCGGACAGCTCGATCCGCTGCGCGACTTCTGCTTCTGCACCGACGGCGTTCGCGGGCACCTGACCGTCGCTGCCCACGGCGTGCCCGGTGACGTCTACGTCTACGGCCAGGGTTCGAACATCTCGATGGGCGACTGGGTCGAGCTCATCCTGCGGATCGGCGTCGAGGGGGGCTTCTGGCCCGACGACCGGGAGATCGTCACGACGCCTGCGCGCTACCGGCCGGGCTCGACCGACGTGATGGCGCTCCGCGTCGGCCACGAGAAGCTCACCCGCGAAACCGGCTGGGAACCGAAGGTGTCGTGGGAGGAGGGTGTGCTCCACACGATTCGCTGGTACGCGGAGAACCGCCAGCGCTGGCTCGGCCGAGTCGACTGGCTCCCGACGGGCGCTCCGCTCGCCGCGCAATGACGCGCGTCCTCGTCACGGGCGGGGGCGGCTTTCTCGGCTCGCACCTCGTCGAACGACTCGAGGGCGACGGCCACGACGTCTTCTCCGCGCGGCGTGCCGACTACGACCTGACCCTGTCGGAGAGCGCCGCCCGGCTGTTCGACGACGCCGCTCCGGAGCTCGTTTTCCATCTGGCCGCCGAGGTCGGGGGCATCGGCGCCAACCGGTCGAACCCCGGGCGCTACTGGTTCGCCAATCTCGCCATGGGCTTGAACATCCTCGAGCAGGCGCGATTGCACGAGACAGCCAAGCTCGTCATCTCGGGAACCGTCTGCTCGTATCCGAAGTTCGCGCCCGTTCCGTTCAGCGAGACGACTCTGTGGGACGGGTACCCGGAGGAGACGAACGCACCGTACGGCGTCGCTAAGAAGGCCGTCCTCGTCGGCGGACAGGCCTACCGGGAGCAGTACGGGCTGAACGCCGTCTTCCTGCTCCCCACGAATCTCTACGGGCCGCGCGACAACTTCGACCTGGAGACGTCGCACGTGATCCCGGCGCTGATCCGGAAGATGGTGGAGGCCGAGGAAGAGGTCGTCCTCTGGGGCGATGGCTCCCCGACACGGGAGTTCCTGTACGTGGAGGACTGCGTGGAGGGCTTCGTCCTCGCCGCCGAGCACTATGACGGTGCGGAGCCGGCGAATCTGGGCGCCAGCCGGGAGATCTCCATCCGTGAGCTCGCCGAGGTGGTCGCCGACGTTGCCGGCTACGAGGGAGAGATCGTCTGGGACACGTCGAAGCCGGGTGGACAGCCACGACGGAGCGTCGACGGAAGCCGCGCGCAGGAGCTCTTCGGGTTCGACGCACGGACCGGGCTGCGCGACGGGATCGAGCGGACCGTCTCCTGGTACCGCGCGAACCGCGTTGCCGGTGTCAGCTCTTAGCAACTCGGTTGCCGCTGCTCGCGGCGCGAGCCGCACCTTGGACGGACTGCTCGACCATCCCCGTGCAGTCCTCGGGACGCTGGCGGCAACGCAGCTCGTCGCGACGCTCGTGCTCGCCGTCTCGATTCCGCACAACGGGTGGGTGTGGTTCCACAACGGCGACCAGATCGGGATCACGACCCAGGGCTGGATGCTCGGACACCTCGAGCTCCCCCCGACCGAGCTCGGCTACCTGTGGTCGCTCGTCATCGCACCGCTCATGTGGTTCACGGGGCCGACCTTCGTGCAGGCGATGCCGCCGATCATGGCGCTCAACCTCTTCGTGCTGGCGCCGATCGCGCTGGTGTGCGTCTACGGGATCGGGGAACGGATCGGAGGCCGGCTGCTCGGCTACTGGGCGTCGCTGCTCTGGGTCGTCGCACCCTTTGCGTCGATTCCGCTGTTCGTCGATCGCTACCAGGAGCGGTGGGCCGAGAACTTCCTCCCGCAGGTGCTCGGGCTGACGTCGCTCTCCGACTTTCCCTCGATGGTCGTCGTCCTCGCCGCGGCACTCTTCGTCGTGCGCTCGCTCGACGCGAGCCGTCTCGCCGAAGCTGCGCTGGCTGGCCTCCTCCTCGGGGCGGCCGGCGCGACGAAGCCGCCGAATCTCCTGCTGGGAGCCGGGGCCGTGCTCGCGTACCTGGTGGCCCGCCGCTGGCGTGAAGGGATCGTCTTCTGCGCCGCGGTCGTCCCGAGCCTGCTCGTGCTCGTGCTCTGGAAGGAGCGTGGCCTCGGCGAGCTGCCCGTGCTCTCGCTCGGGGAGGTTCGAGTGGCAGCCGGCGTCGGGCTCGTGGCGCTCGATGTCGACCGGTACCTCGAGCTCGACCTCGAACACTGGCGGGTGCAGATGGATCAGCTCCGCGAGTTCTTCTGGAGCGCGAGGCTCGCCCAGTGGGCGCCGCTGGCCGGTCTGCTCGCCGTCCTCCGCGTCCGGCAGGCACCCATCGCCGCCCTCCTCGGCGGCTGGCTCGCCGCCTTCCTGGTCGTGAAAGGCTTCTCCACGCGGGCGGACATCCAGGCGAACACCTTCTGGCGGCTGCTCATGCCCGCCTGGCCCGCGTACCTGATTCTCTTCGCGTCGATCCCGCTGCTCGTGCCGACCTTTGCTCGTCGACTCGGCGATCGCATCCGGCCGGCATCCGTCAGCCCGGTTGCCTGGGCCTGGGTCGCCGTAGCGGTGGCCTTGACGGTTGTCTTGCCGGCTGCCGTGATCGCCGCCTCGTCGCCGAGCACCCGGCCGGAGCGCGCCGTGTTCCAGGACGACGCCGGCAACTACATCATGACTCCGATCGCGGAGGACGTCGACCTGCAGGTCGAGACCACGGATCGTGGCCGCTCGCTCAGCTGGACGTCAGGCGGACCCTGGCGCAGTGACGTCTTCTACCGCGTCTACCGGCACGACGGTCGGGATGTCGAATGCGAGAACGCCGACGGTGCGATCTCCTTTTACTGCTTTATCCGCTCCTTCCCGATCGCCACCACGCGCGACACGAAGTACCTCGATCGCGAGGCGCCGCCCGGCGCGTGGTATCGCATCGGGGTGGGGACGAACTGGCTCGACGACGACACGCAGGGCGACGTCTTCGCGTTCAGCCGCGCCCTCGCGACTCCGTGAGCGTCCGGTTCACACGTTCCTCGAGGAGCGCGATCCTCTGAGCGAGCTCCACGTTGTCGTCAGTGAGCTTGGACAGCACCGTTGAGTAGTGGAGGAGGACGAGCAGGATGAAGAGCGTGGCCACGGCGAAGAGAACCGCCGGCGGATAGCCGGTGACGCCGAGCCAGCCCGCGATGGTGTTCAGCGCCTCCCGCCACGCGGAGAGCACCAGGAGCACGGCGCCGGTGGCGAGCCAGAGCAGCGCGTAGCGCTCCTTCAGTCGCCGTCCTCGGATGAGCTCGAGGACGATCAGGATGAGCAGAGCGGAGGCGACGACGCCCACGATCGAGATGCGAAGGGGGGTCATCGGCGAGCATTCTCCAGACGCGGATAGCGGCGGAGGCTGGCGACGAGCAAGGCAAGCGTCACCTTCGCCACGTAATACAGGGAACGAACGAAAGTGATCGACGAGGATCCCGTCTCACGCTCTCGCATCCTCACCTGCACCTGCGCGAGCCTCAGGCCACTCCGGAGCGCGACGAGCGTCGCCTCGACCTCCGGATAATCGTGCGGGTACTCAGCGGCAAAGAGCTCGATGCCGATGCGGTCGAGCGCGAGGAAGCCCGAGGTCGTGTCCGTCACCCGCTGGCCGCCCAGAAGCGAGACGAGCCGGGCGAAGACGCGGATTCCGATCCGGCGAGCCAGCGGGGGGCGGTACGTTCCGCCCGGGTCGACGAAGCGAGAGCCGATCACCAGATCGGCCTCCCCGCGCTCCAGCGGTGCGAGCAGCTTCTCGAGCTCGCTGGCGTCGTGCTGCCCGTCGCCGTCGAGCCGGACGGCCGTGTCGTAGTTCTCGGCGAGGGCGAACTTGAGCCCGGTCTGGACGGCCCCGCCGATCCCGACGTTGTGCGGAAGGCGGAGCACGATCGCACCGTGGGACTCGGCGATCTCCGCCGTGTCGTCCGTCGAGGCGTCGTCGACGACGACGATGTCAACGGATGCGTCGAACGCACGGATCTCGTCGACGACCTTGCCGATCACCTCGGACTCGTCGAAGGCGGGGATGACCGCAACGAGG
>Ga0180121_10000930_pt1 | contig 12392 bp, 10 predicted proteins | sample AntDrymUQ5402106_2_FD_129676 | JGI IMG/M metagenome (GOLD analysis project Ga0180121, IMG submission 129676) | Polar desert sand microbial communities from Dry Valleys, Antarctica - metaG UQ540 (21.06) (version 2) (version 2) | ecosystem: Environmental > Terrestrial > Soil > Desert | place...
AGGCCCTCGATCTGTTCGGTGATGAGGTAGTAGTGCTCGGCCGCCTGCAACGGGATGTTGACCCCGGCGGACTCGCCGAGCTGGCGGGCCCACATGCCCGCGCAGTTCACGACGAACTCGGCTTCGATGTCGCCGAAATCGGTGCGCACGCCAGTGACCACGTCGCCGCGCTGTACCGTGCCGGTCACCGCGACGCCTTCGATGATGGTGGCGCCTCTCTGGCGCGCACCCTTCGCGAGCGCCATGGTGACGTCGACTGGATTGGCCTTGCCGTCTTCTTGCACGTAGAACCCGGCCAACACGTCGTCGGTGCGGGCCAGTGGGAACAGACCGGCCACCTCCTTGCCCGAGATCTCGTGTACGTCGACACCGCAGTAGCGGTTGAACGCGCTGACCCGCCGGTACTCCTCGAGGCGGTCGGGCTCGGTGGCCAGCTCAATGAAACCGACCCTGTTGAAACCTGTCGACTGCCCCGTCTCGGCTTCGAGTCGCGAGTACAGATCGCAGGTGTACTTGCGCATCTCGGTCGATGTCTCCGACAAAGATCCGAACGTGACCATCAAACCAGCGGCGTGCCACGTGGTGCCGGACGTCAGCTTGTCGCGCTCGAGCACGACGACGTCGGTGCAGCCCATGTCGGCGAGGTGATACGCCACCGAGCAACCGATCACGCCACCGCCGATCACCACGACCCGAGCTCGCTGTGGCAACGACGTCGGCATGGACGCCGAGTGTATTCACGTCGCTAACCTCAGCCTACGGCCCGCAACCGTGGAGTACCGAGACTGACCTCGACCAATCCAAACCGGCATCAGCGACGAAGGAGTTACATGACTGAGCTGCGTAGTTCGCGGAACGCGAGACCAGCGCATGCGGCGTAATGCGCTTCGTCGACGCGCCGCGGACGATCGCGATGCCGATCAGAAGGATCCGCTCGGCACGCTGCTGAGTCGCGCCGGCCGTGGCGATCAGTCGGCTTTCGAGGAGTTGTACGACGCGCTGGCTCCCTTGCTGCACGGCGTCGTGCTGAAGGTGGTACGCGACCCGGCACAGAGCGAAGAGGTCATGCAGGAGGCGTTCATCGAACTGTGGCGTCTCGCGCCTCGCTACGACGATTCTCGTGGCTCGGTCAGAGCATGGGCTGCGACGCTGGCTCACCGCCGCGCAATCGATCGGGTGCGTTCCGAACAGTCGGGCAGAGACCGCACCGAACGGGAGGCGCAGAAGCGACCCATCCAAACGAACGACGTCGCCGAACAGGTGGTGGCCAACATCGACGGAACTCGAGTGCGGAAGGCACTCGAAAGGTTGACCGAGATGCAACGACAGGCGGTCGAGCTGGCTTACTTCGGTGGGCACAGCTACCGCGAGGTTGCCCTGCTACTGGACGTTGCCGAAGGAACCATCAAAACGAGAATCCGCGACGGACTGATTCGATTGCGGGACGAACTAGGAGTTGCCACGTGAGCGGCACCGACATCCATCAACTTGCTGCGGCCTACGCACTCGATGCAGTCGACTACCACGAACGGGCAGAGTTCGAAGCCCACTACCCCACCTGCGCCATCTGCAAGGCCGAGGTCGCTGGATTCAGGGAGACACTGTCGCAGGTCGCTGCGGCTACGGCGGTTCCGCCGCCCTCATCACTCAAGGCCAGGGTCATGGCCGAGATCGGCGAGACCCGCCAATTGTCGCCTCTGCTTCCCGCATCAGTGATCGATCTGGCCACCCACCGGCAGGGCCGGCAGCGGATGGTGCGCATGCTCACTGCAGCCGCAGTACTGGTCGTCATCGGGATCGGCGCATTCGTGGTCGGTCGGCAATCGGGCGACGACAACGGGTATGCCGAGGCCGCTGACGCTATTCTGGGTCAACCCGACACCCGCATCTCCCCGCTCGAAGCAACGGGCGCGGCTGAAGGCAGGTTCCAGGTTGCTTGGTCTCCCAGTGCGAACAAGATCGTGGTGATGGGCGACGACCTGCCCGACCCGGGTCCCGGAAAGGCGTACGAGCTGTGGCTGGTCGACGATGCCGGGTCGCACGCCGTTCGACTGCTCGACAAGGCCGACGGGCGCAAGGTACGCAGGGTGCTGTCCGTCGAGGGCTCGCCCAGCCAGTGGGCCATCACGGTCGAACCGGAAGAAGGCGTCGAAAAGGCAACGACCGACATCATCTTCGCCGCCCCCGCCTAGAACCCGTTCAGTGGGAGCTTGGGGAAGGCGGCGCGTAGCGCTGCGATGTGCGAGGGGCCGATCCCGCAGCACCCGCCGACCATGGCCAGGTCGAACTGTCGGTTCCATTGCTTGGCCATGTCGACGTACTCGGCTTCCGGGATGATGTCGACGAACTGCCAGTCGGGCATCGTGAAGTAGCCCGACTCGGCGTAGGCGCCCAGCGAACCTCGCCAATGACGACGGACGACCTCCAGGGCAGGCGCGATCACATGCGGAGCAGAGTGCATCACCGAGACCATCGCCGGAGCGGATCGCAACAAGGGCTCGACGAAGTCTTCGAGCGGCCAGTTGGGCCGTCCGAAACCGACGAGGCGACCATCGTCGTCCTCCTCGACGGCGATCCCGACCCAGACCGGCAACCCGGTCGCAACTGCCGCCTCGGTCGCCCACACGGAGTAGTCGCCGTCGCGCATCATCTCCATGGCGATCACATCGACGCCGGCCCTTGCCAGCCCATCGGCCTTGGCCGCGAACAGTCGTCGAGCCTCCGCCTCCGGCCACTGCAGCAACATCTCGCTGCGGTCGGTGCCCGGTATGCCAGGCCGCATCACCGAGAACGAGCCGCACACGGGCACGGATCCGTCGCTGGCCTCCCGAGCCAGTTGCACCGCTGCTGCATCGATCTCGCCCACATCGGCGTCGCGGCCGAGATGGTTGAACAGCAACGGGCTCGTTGCATACGTGTTCGCGATCAGCACGTCGGCACCGGCAGCGAGATATTCGCGATGCGCTTCGCGAACGATCTCCGGATGGGTGAGGTTGGCCTCGACGCACCATGTTGCGCCGTTCATCGGTGCGCCGAGCGCCTGGACCAACGTGCCCGTACCGCCATCGAGGATGATCATCGCTGGCAAGCTACCGGCTCGGAGTGTCGACGATCGACGGGCCTACAGTGGCGCGATGCGCGCAGCCAGACTTCATTCCATTGGTGGCACCCTTCAGCTCGACGAGCTCTCCGATCCAGAGCCTGGACCGGGCGAACAACTCGTCGACATCGCCTTCGCCTCGGTGAACCCACTCGACGTGTGGATCACTCAGGGCTCTGTCGGTGGTGCCGCTGCCAACCTGCCGTGGACACCCGGCACCGAGGCCACCGGTCACGTCGACGGACGCCGAGTGCTCGTGCGCGGTGGCGGGCTCGGCGTGGTTCGTCCCGGTGTGTACTGCAACAAGATCGCGGTCCCCGACAGCTGGCTGCTACCGGTTCCTGCCGGCCTCGACCTTGCCCAGGTGGCAGCAATGCCGGTGGCAGGGATCACTGCCTGGCAGGCGCTGCACGGCCGCGCCCGACTCGGCGCACTCGATCGTGTGCTGGTGCTCGGCGCGAGCGGTGGCGTTGGTGCGATGGCCATCCAGTTGGCAAAGGCCATCGGCGCGACGGTGTGGGGCCAGACGGGTTCGGCTGCGAAGGTCGAGGGGATCACCGCCAACGGCGCCGATAACGTCATCGTCACCGGGGCCGATGGCATCGAGGCCGCCGTCGAGAGTTACGAGCCGACGGTGATCCTCGACTCGCTGGGTGGGCGATACACCGATGCCGCTATTGCCTGCATCGCCAACCAGGGTCGCCTCGTCGTGTACGGCACGTCCAACAACGAACAGGTGTCGATCAACCTGCGCCGGCTCTACCGCAAGGGCGTCACCCTTCTCGGCTATGCGGGCATGGTCGACACAGCCGAAGAGCAGCGCACCGCCATGGACTCGCTGCTGGCCATGATGGAAGCTGGGTCCCTTCGCGTTCCTGTCGGCAAGGTGCTACCACTCGCAGCCGCCGCAGAGGCTCATGCCCGGATCCTCGACCGCGAGGTCGAAGGCAAGATCGTGCTCGACTGCCAGAACTAGTCGCCCGCGCCGTGGGGGTCACGGGAGAGGAGGCGGCGGGCGCTGCTCGGAGGGCGCGACCAGTTGAGGATTGCCGCGAGCCAGAACGGGCAGCGGAACCTCGACGCGACCTGTCTGACGGTGCGCGAGCAGCGCCTCGTTGTGGTAGCGATCGGCAACCTCGATGAACGACGGGTGGTGGTAGTCGTACCCGTTCACCTTGGGGCCCTGACGACCCTCGAAGATGGCCGCAACATCGTCGCCGGAGATGGTCTTGTGTGTCTCGAGAGCGTGGGCGATGGCCAACACCATGTGCCGATGCTCATGCAGCACCCGTGTCGCCTCGTCGAGAATCGCGCCCAGGCGCATCTCGATGCGGTTGCCCAGCGACGAACGGTGCTGCCCCTCGACGTCGTCCTTGCCGAAGGGTGTGCGATACCCGGCCCCGGGTCCGCCGAGGACATCTTTGAAGACAGCTTGCGAGGCGATGGTGTCGCCCATACCCCATGCGCTCTCCATCATCGTGGCGATGTAGGTGGCGTTGCGCAGATCGGCAGAGACGCCGGCGGAGCTGTCGCCGTCGAAGAACATCCGCTCGCCCGCCAGTGACGCCAGCGAGACCAGCGCGTCGACCTCGAATGTAGATCGCCAGCTCAAGAAGGTCTGATCGTCGTACATGCTCATGACGACACCCAGGTAGTCGCCCCCCGGCTCGATGCTGACGAAGTCGATCTCCATCGCCCGCCGCTTGAGGTACGCGGTCACCGCATGACACGCCTCGTGTATCGCCACCGCATGACGCTCGCGCTCGATGAACTCGACCTGCTCGTGTTCACCGACGCGACGCAGGTATCGGGCCTGCAACACGTCGGCCCATGTGACCACGTCGCGCTTCTCGCGCAACGCAACGAGAACAGCCTCGTTGACGAGATCCTTCACACTGGCCCCTGTGGCGCCCGGCGTCATCGTCGCCAGCCGATCGATCTCGGGCGGTGTGACTGTGTGGCGGATCTTGGCGAAGTAGCCCTGGAAGGTGCGAGCACGTCCCTCCTTCATCGGGTATCCGACCTTGTAGATGCGATCCACGCGACCCGGCCGTAGCAGGGCAGCGTCGAGCGCCGTCGGCAGGTTGGTGGCGAACATGTGCAGGATGCGGTAACGAGGCGGCGGCTTGGCCCTCATGTTCAAGAACTGCCGCAACCGCCGGGAGAAAAAGCCCCGCGGCTTGTTCAACCCGTTCATCTCGGTGAGCAAGCTCTGCAGCGTGCCGCTTCCACCCATGCCACCCATGCCCGCCATGATGATGGAGTCACGCAATCGCCGCGGCGGCGACGGCGAGGACGTCTCGATGATCGAAGGCTTCTGGAGCCAGCTGACGATCTCGCGCTGGCCCTGCGGACTGAGCCATTGCGCCGATTCGAGCTGTTCGCGAGTCGCCTTGCCGTCGTCGAAGCCTCCCGATGTCTGGCCGCGGCTGCCCAGCACGTCGGCCTCGTCGAAGAACACGACGACCCCTCCGTAACGCAACGCGAGCTTGCGCAACCTGCGATAGAGGTGCTTGATCTTCATCGGGGCCACACCGACGAACGTCTGTACAAAGGCTCCAGGGTCGACGAACACGTATGGCTTTCCGGTCTCGCCCGCCGAAGCCTCGGCCATCAGGGTCTTGCCGGTACCCGGTGGGCCCCACAACAAGATGCCGCCGGGCACGTAGCCGCCGCGCTCCTCGATCTCCTTCGGTCGCTCGAGAAAGTCAAGGTTCTCCTTGATGCGGCGCACCACGTGGTCCTGTCCCCAGATGTCGCTGAACCGAGTGCGGATCTCGCCGGGCTTGAACGTGTCGACTCCACCGATGAAGAAGATGCCGAAGAAGAACACGATGTACACCAGTCCGCCGAGCGTGCTGAGCGCGATGGTGAGGCCGACCGGCAGACCGAGGGCTGGGTTGATGAAGACGTTGCGGAAGATCCTGGCGGGCGCTTCCGCGAGCGATTGGAAGAACGACAGTCCCCACATCCACGAGAAGATCGCGCCGAGGAAGGCGAGAAAGAGGAGGCGCTTCGCCAAACGCGAAACGCGGAACCGGGTGTACGGCTTCATGCGACTCATCAGCCGCTCCCAGCCGCCGAACACCTTCTTCTGCCAGAACTGGTGCCAGCGTTCCGAGCGCTCGGAGATGAGGATGTGGATCTGGCGAACGACTTCGAGCCCGGCGATGATCAGCACCCACCACTTGGCGTGCAACTGATCGCGAAGTGCCTCGCCCCAGGACATCAGTGGAATATCGGTCTTCTGATGCGAGGTGGTGAGACCGACGAAGATCGCGAGCAACACGAAAACCTTGATGCGATCGAAGAAGAACATCTTGCGCCGCACCGGCGGATCGCGGTCTTCGACGACCGGCTGGTGCACCGCGACGTCGGTCGCCGAGAGAGCTGAGCCGTTCATGCTCACTATCCGATCCTCCATGAGTTGACGAGTTTGTCGATCTGGGGCTCCGCTGCCTCGTAGCACTTGGTGCTGCACACGACCTCGAGGGCGTAGAGCCGCGACGCTGCCGGATCGACAAACGTGGAAAAACTGATGATGAGCCTCCAGTCGGCGGTCGCTTCGGTTCGGTATCGATAGACCACGCGTGAGCCGCTGAGGTTGCTCTCGGCATTGGTCGGCCTTGGATCGAATGCGATGACGTCGGCGAGATCCTTGCTCTCGGTCGGAGGAATTGCCGGATCGAACGTCACCCACCCGGCCTTTCGGGCCAGCGAAGGCGATAACTGCTGATTGAACGCTCCCGTGGTCTCGTAGACAGTCATGGTCACGATCGGCGACTCGCCATCGAGATCCAACTGGTTGACCGCACCCTCCTGTGGAGTGACCACCGACTTGGAGAGCACCTTGGCGTCGCTGGTTGCCTGCAGCAGAGAATCCGGGATGCTCTCGGACAACAGCACGTCGTGCCACGATGTCGGCACGCGGAGGTACACCTTCTCGTCACGGTTGGCCAAGTAGCGCTGGCCGGACGGTCCACAGGCCGTCAGTACCAAGAGCGCTGCCATAGCCGTTCCCCAGCGCCGTCCGTATGAAACGATATGCAAAGTCTCCCTCATTCCGGTCGGATGTACAACCGTTCGGAGGGCTCAATGGGCCGTATTGCTTCGAACGAACACACTCAATTTCCCGCGCGCAACTTCTCAGCAGGTGTCAGGCTCGCCGGGCGTTGCCTGCCGCGACCAACTCGTCGGCGACCACCGACGGATCCTGGCCGCCGTACCGGTCGGCGGCTGCGGTCTCGTCCTGATCCCAGTTGTCGAAGGTCGGGTTGTCCTCGTCCAACATTCGCTGCAGACGGAGGACGCCGATTCGGAACGCATCGCGAACATGGCACCCGTACTCCAATGCCGACCAGCAGTCGGCGCGTGGCCGATCGCGTGCAAGCGGATGCGCGAGCAGCGCAGGCCACGGCGCCGCGGACTCGCGGCACAGTCGACCAATTGCTTCAGGCGGGAAATCCGTCGTGTCGAAGCCGCACTCCTCGCATGTGCGCTGTAGCACCCATGTCCAGTTCTTGGTCTCAGGTTCGATCGTCACGGCATCAACGTATCGACCCGAAACTCACAGTTCGTGCTCGGCGAGCTCGCGGAACTCGTCGGACACCGAACGGTGTTCGGCGAGAACCACCGATGCATAACCCACTGCCGAGCGACCGAAACGTTGTCGGACCGCGTCGATCGAGTGGTCGACAGCCCAACGGGCCGACCCGGTTCGTGAACCCGGTCGCTCGGCCTCGTCGGGTAGCAGCGGCAACTCCAGCTGCAGCACAGGCTGGTCGGCCAGATTCGACACCGAGATGCCCAGCAACGAGATCTGGTACTGATCGGGATGGTCGGACAGCGCGCGGTACACGAGGCGCTCGGCGATCTCGGTGAGCGTGAGGGTGGTCGCGACCGCGTAGGCGCCGGTGTGCGATCTCGTGACGGCACGCATGCTTGCGAATCGCACGCGGACGGTGACGGTGCGTCCGGCGCAACGCTTGGCACGCAGCCGACCGGCAACACGGTCGGCAAGGTGACCGAGCACCGAACGGATCAGCTCCGGTGTCACATCCCGACGTCCGAAAGCCGATTGTGCCCCGACGGAACCGGCGCGACCGGGGGCATGCACACGACGCTGATCGTCGTTGGCGGCCAGCGCGACCAACTTCGCCCCGAGGGCTCGACCGAGAAGCGATTGCAGGGCGCCATCCGGCGACGCCGCCAGCTGTCCGATGCTGTGGATGCCGCGCTCGGAGAGCCGCTGCCGGGTGACGGGCCCGATCCCCCACACGAGCCCGACCGGTAACGGGGCGAGGAACGTTCGCTCGTCGGCCGGTTGCACCACCACAAACCCGTCGGGCTTGGCTGCCTGCGATGCGATCTTTGCCAGATGCTTCGTGCGGGCGGCGCCGACCGATATGGGTAGACCGACCTCGGTGCGAACTCGGCAGCGGATGCGTTCGCAGATGACCTCGACCGAGCCGAAGAGATGGACTGAGCCGGTCACGTCGAGGAATGCCTCGTCGATGGAGATCCTTTCCACGAACGGCGTGAAATCGCCCAATATCGCCATGACGTCGTCCGCGAGCTGCTGGTACTCGGAGAAGTGTCCGGTGACGAATGTGAGATCGGGGCACTGGCGCTTGGCTCGCCAGCCCGACATACCACCTTGCACGCCGAACCGTTTCGCCTCGTACGAAGCGGCTAGCACCACGCCGCCGCCGACGGCTATGGGGCGCCCGCGCAGCTCTGGGTGCAACAACTGCTCGACCGACGCGTAGAAGGCGTCGAGATCGGCATGCAGGATCGTGGCTCCGGCTGGCACCGCGTCAATCCTAGTCGAACGCCTGTACTGGGTATTCGGTTAAGTGAAGTAGGGTCTACATGTTGTGGAGAGCGTTTCGATGCCGGTTGCCGGGGTGGACTACCCGCGGACGTTCCAGCAGTTCACAACGTGGTTCGGTGATGACGAGGCGTGTCGGGCGTATCTGGCCCGGTTGAGGTGGCCGAACGGGTTCGTGTGTCCCGCGTGTGGTGCGGTCGAGTTCTGGATGACCGGCGCCGGGTTGTGGATGTGCCGGTCCTGCCAGCGGCGCACCTCGGTCACTGCCGGCACGATCATGCACCGTTCCAGGTTGCCGTTGACGACGTGGTTCGCCGCGGTGTGGTTCGTCACCGAACAAAAGAACGGGGTCTCCGCGCTTGGTCTGCAGCGGGTGCTCGGGATCGGGTCGTATGAGACCGCGTGGGCGTGGATGCACAAACTGCGCCGGGCGATGGTCCGCCCCGACCGGGAACTGTTATCCGGGGTCGTCGAAGTCGACGAGACCTTCGTCGGCGCGGTCGGCGCTGGTCTCGATGGGCGCGGCACCTCCAAGACGCTGGTCGTTATCGCTGTCGAGACCCCGCCGGGCTCACGGCTGGGTCGGGTCCGCCTGACTCGTGTTCCTCGAGCCACCACTGAGCATCTGTGCGGGTTCGTCTCCTACAGCGTTGCTGGCGGATCGACGATCCGCACCGACGGGCTGAGCGCCTACTTGGGATTGACCAAACGCGGGTTCATCCACGACCCAGTCAACATCGTCGCTTCGAAACAGCCCGCCCACGTCCTTCTACCGGCGACACACCAGATCGCCTCGCTGCTCAAACGCTGGATCGCCGGCACTCTCCACCAAGGCATCAGCGACAAGCACCTCGACTTCTACCTCGACGAGTTCGCTTTCCGCTTCAACCGGCGCAACAGCCAATCACGAGGCCTGCTGTTCTACCGACTCCTCCAACAAGCAATGAACACCGACCCCCAACCCTGGAACGACCTCACCGCCGAACCCCTCGACACCTACATATGGGGGTAACTTCACTCACCCGAATACCCAGTACGCACGTTCGCCAGACGCGACATCTACAGTGCGGCCGTGGCGATCGAGATCGACAACATTCTCGACGAGCGGCTCACGGAGTATCGCGGTCTGCGTGCACGCGGCAAGGAGAGCGACGAGTATTTCATCGTCGAAGGACTGTTGGCAATCGAACGGCTGCTCACATCTGACTACCCCGTTCGGTCGGTGCTCCTGACCCGAGCGGCCGTGGCTCGGCTGGGAGATCGACTGGGAGCGGTCACCACGTACCTGCTCTCGCAGGATGCGATGTCGTCCGTGGCCGGCGTCAATCTTCATCGGGGTGCCGTGGCGTCGGCGTCGCGCTTGCCGTCGCCGACGCTCGCGTCGGTCCTCCCCGACGCCCGACGAATCGTCATGCTCGAGGGCATCAACGATCACGAGAATCTCGGCGCGATCGCCCGAACCGCACGCGGTTTGGGTGCAGATGCGCTGTTGCTCGACCCGACCTGCGCCGATCCTTTTTACCGCCGCAGCGTGCGAGTCTCGGTGGGAGAGCTGCTGCACCTGCCAATCGTTCGTTGCGAGGCGTGGTCCGACGCGTTCGACGAGGTCGTTGCCGCAGACTTTGGGATCTGGGCCCTGACTCCCGCAGCTGATGCTGTCGACATCTTCACCATGGTTGCACCGGAGCGATGGGCACTGGTGGTGGGCGCTGAAGGTCCAGGGCTGTCAGCCGCGACGCTGGCGCGCTGCACCAACGTGCGCATCCCGATGCGCAACGGCGTCGACTCCTTGAACGTCGGTCACGCAGTTGCCGCAGCGCTCGCCCGCTGACGCGAAATGCGACCAATCGCGTGGGCTGCCAATCTGAACGTGGTCAACGCGCCGATGCCGTTGACGTCGCGCTCGGGCACGAACTCGACGACGTCGAAGCCGACGATGCGCGCCCGGTCGGCAACCCCGTCGATGATGTCGATCGCTTCGAAGTAGGTCAGGCCACCGGGCTCTGGGCCGATCACGCCGGGCACGATCGATGGATCCAGACCGTCGACATCGACAGTGATGAACGCGTTGCCCCCACTAGGTACGCGGTCGAGGATCTGAGTGATCCCATGCCGATGGACATCGCGGGCAGACAAGAAGTGGACGCCGCGCGCTTCGGCTGCCGCCAGGTCAGCCGGACGAGCCGAGCCGACTCCCCGGCGGCCGACCTGAATCATCTCGCCGACGTGTTCCATCTCGGAAGAGCGCCGCATGGTCGACGACAGCCCCCAGCGTTCGCCTTGCACCTCGTCGCGCCAATCGATGTGCGCATCGATCTGCACAACGGTGATCGGGCCCAAGTCGCCGTACGCCTGCAGCACCGGGATCGGGATCGAATCGTCGCCACCGAGAACGAGCGGCACCGCGCCCGCGGCGAGCACCGACTCGCACGTGTGACGGATCGCGGCACGGTTCGCCTCGTGTGCGGCGTCGTCCCAAGGCACATCGCCGATGTCGACGGCGCTCGTTCCTTCCAACAACATCGGTCCACCGAGGTCGAAGTTGTGATGATGCCGGATGCCCGAATAGACAGCCGACGCGGCGCGGATCGCCGCAGGTGCATCCTTGCAGTAGGGCCCGACCGACGAATACGGCGTTGCGCATGGCGCACCGAGCACGACCACGTCGACGCCCCGCAAGTCATCGTCGGCCGCCACCGAGGGCAGCCCGAGGAACGATCCAGAATCTTGCGCACCGAACATTGAACCGAGATTTGCCATCGCCACAGCTTGGCCGATCCGCGCGGCATATCGCCCGAACGAATGATTTCTCTGAGAACCATCACGGTCAGAGGTGCTCCGTTGCTACCGTGAACAGTTCACTTCCTCGGATTCCGCGGAGAACAGGCGAACGAAGACTTTGCCTCTCAATGTAAGGACCAGTCGCGCCGATACTGGAGTGAGACGAAATTCGAGACGCAGGTGTCTCCGTTGTCGCCGATCTTCCGGGTCACACCGTCGGACCTGCTCAACGATCCGCCGGCGTGGCACCTTCGACTCGACGACGAGGAGTACCAGCGTGACGACGGTGAATGAGCAGAGTGAGACGGTGACGACAAGCTCATCGCCGCGCCACGCGCACATCGTCGACGCAACGCAGGGACCTCTCATTGGCGACGGGCGCCTTCGCCGGATCGTCCCATTTGCCATCACCGCGACCCTCAGCTTGGTGGTCGCGGTGCCCACAACATCGTGGGCCCGACCCGACTTGGCCATTGTCGGAGCAGTTCTCATCGTTGCGACGATCGTCGCGCCGATGGCGTTTCCTTGGAATCAGGTCGCGCGCGGCGCGCAGCTCTCCGTTCCATTCCTTTTTCTCGTCTCGGCTTTGCTGCTGGCCTCCGCAACCGGGAATGGCATCGGCTCACCGTTCGTCACGTTGGCCGTCCTGCCACTGATGTGGCTGGCGATCTACGAGAATCG
>Ga0180121_10000931_pt1 | contig 12381 bp, 8 predicted proteins | sample AntDrymUQ5402106_2_FD_129676 | JGI IMG/M metagenome (GOLD analysis project Ga0180121, IMG submission 129676) | Polar desert sand microbial communities from Dry Valleys, Antarctica - metaG UQ540 (21.06) (version 2) (version 2) | ecosystem: Environmental > Terrestrial > Soil > Desert | place...
GGCGTGCCTGCTCGTGACCGGGTGCGGTGGATCCGGCGGCGACGCCGAGACTTCCGCCGCTCCGGGGGGCGGTGACACGCTCGAACAGCTCTGGCGCGCGCCGGGTGAGGACGTCGCCGTCATCCCGGGGACGGAAAACCACGAGCCGGGCGACGTACGTGTGTCGTTCCTCGTCGTCGATGCCGAAGGGCAGGTTTCCCTCCTCCCGACGGCTCGCGTATGGGTCGCGCGCGCTCTCGAGGCACCGCCGTTCCTCGAGTCGACAGCGCAGCTCGAGCGCATCGGCGTGCCGGGCGGAGCCGAGGCGGACGCTACACATATCTACGTGGCGCACCTTCGACTACCCGAGCCCGGCACGTACTGGCTCCTGGCCGAGCCGGAGGGTGGGAAAGAGTTGGTGCAGGCCCTCGGCAACGTCGTCGTGTCGACGGACGATCCCGAGCCCGGTCCAGGAGATCCCGCACCGTCGTCCGAGACACCCACGCTCGCATCTACCGGAGGCAACCTCTCGAAGCTGACGACGAGAACGCCTCCGGACATGACCCTCCTCCGCTACTCGGTCGCGAGCTCGCTGCGGGCGAAGGTGCCGTTCGTGGTGACCTTCTCGACGCCGAAGTTCTGCTCGAGCCGCACCTGCGGGCCAGTCGTCGATGTCGTCGAGGAAACCGCGCGGCGGTTTGAGGGCAAGGGCGTGCGCTTCATCCATGTCGAGGTCTACGCGGGCAACGATCCGGCCCAGGGGTTCAACCAGTGGATTCAGGAGTGGGGCCTCGAGACCGAGCCGTGGACGTTCGTCGTCGGGCGGAACGGGAAGATAGTCGAACGCTTCGAGGGCGCGGTGTCGGTGCGCGAGCTGGAGAAGACGGTCAACGGTTTGGTGGAGCCAGCGTCCGGCTAGAGCCGGCTCTAGAACGTGTCCCCGACCCGCTCGATCAGGAGCTGTGGGACACGGGCGCGCGGGCTCAGCTTGAGCACGGTGCGTACGAGCTCGGCGACATCTTCGACCTGGATCATCTCCTCCGCCGGCAATCCGGTCCAGTCCGTCATCCGGGTCGCCACGAAAGCCGGGCAGATCGCGGTCGCGCGGACGCCTGATTCGGCTTCCTCGCGGTTCAGGGAGTTCGTGATGGAGATGATCGCCGCCTTCGTCGCCCCGTAGACGGCGAGGCCTGGCGTCGGAATCGTTCCGGCGATCGAGGCCAGCATCATGATCTGGCCCTTCGATGCACGGAGGAGCGGGAGCGCCTCGCGCGTTACGACCAGCGATGCGCGGAGGTTCACGTCGAGCTGGAGCGCGATCGCCTTTGTCTGCTGCTCCGCGAACGAGCCGCCGATGCCGATGCCCGCGGAGTTGACGAGCACGTCCATTCCGCCGTAGCACTCCGTGTGCTCGGCGACGACACGCACGCATTCGTCTGCGTCCGAGAGGTCGGCGGCTACGGCGAGCGCGCCGAGCTCTTTCGCGGCTTCCTCGAGCGGCTCGGGTCGGCGTGCTGCGAGCGTGAGCTCGTACCCCTCCTCGCGGAGCATCCGAGCGAGCGCGAGACCGATGCCCGCGGAGCCCCCGGTGACGAGTGCCGATTTCATCCGGAGCGAGTATCCCAGGAGAAACAAGCGGCCGCCGAGGGGGCGGCGGCCGCTTGCTGGGGGAGAGGAGAAAGGGGTCTTTCTCTCCGCGCGTCGATTTCGCCGCTTCGAACTGCCCTCCTCCTCACACCTAGACTTTCGGAATGGAGACGGTTCCGCTTACTTCTCTGGCTCGCGCGGGCGGCTGTGCTGCCAAGTACTCGGCAGCTCGGCTCGAGACCCTCCTCGCCGGCCTCGTCCCCGCGGAAGCGGAGGACCTGCTCGTAGGTCTCGATCCCGCTGACGACGCGGCCGTCTACCGATTGGACGACGAGCGCGCGATCGTGTTCACGGTCGACTTCTTCCCCCCGCTGGTCGATGACCCGCGGGCTTTCGGGGCAATCGCCGCCACGAACGCGCTCAACGACGTCTTCGCGATGGGTGGTGTGCCGCTGTTGGCGCTCTCGATCGCCGCATTTCCCGAGGAGCTTCCGGTCGAGGTGCTGGGAGACGTCCTCGCCGGAGCGGACGAGCGCGTGCGAGCTGCGGGCGCGATTCTCGCGGGCGGGCACACGATCAGAGACGATGAGCCGAAGTACGGCCTCGCGGTCGTCGGCACGGTGCACCCGGGTGCGATCTGGCCGAAAGCCGGGGCGAAGCCAGGCGACGCGCTCTTCCTCACCAAGGCGCTCGGCACCGGCATCGTTCTCCAGGCCGAGCGCGACGGAATTGCCCCTCCGGGTTCGCTGGATGCGGCTGTCGAGTCGATGCTCGAGCTGAACCGAGCTGCCGCCGACGCGCTTCGCCCGTTCACCCCGAACGCGGTCACCGACGTCACCGGCTTCGGGCTTCTGGGCCATGTCCACGAGCTCGCGTCGCGGAGCGGAGTGCGTGCGGTGATCGACGGGGAGTCGCTACCGCTGCTTCCCGCGGCCTTGGAGCTGGCCGAGCAGGGAGTGCGCACGGGCGGCGACCGCCGCAATCGCGACTACGCAGGTCCTCACGTCGAAAGCGACGCGGATGAGGCCTCCGAGGCGTTGGCGTACGACCCGCAGACGGCTGGAGGCCTGCTGATCTCTCTGCCTGCCGAGCGAGGAACGGTGCTCGAGGCGACGTTCGTCTCTCGCGGCCTGATCGCCAAGCACATCGGAACCGTCGAAGCCGGCGCTGGAGTCGTTTTCCGCTGATGGTCACCGCGGCCGCCCGCGTCCGCGCCCTCTCCCCGGGCGGGTTCCTGCGGCTCTCGCTGGCTTCGTCCGTCGCGCTCTTTCTTGTGATCACCTCGGGCGCGTTCGTGCGGCTGACCGGCTCGGGTCTCGGCTGCGACAACTGGCCGCAGTGCGGGGACAAGCCTTATCCCGAGCAGGGATTCCACGCCTTCGTCGAGTTCGGAAACCGCATGGTGGCTCTCATGGGCCTCGCGCTGACGCTGGTCACCTGGCTTGGTGCACGCAGGGTCGTCGGTCTATCCCGCGGGGTACGCCTCGCCGCGCTTTCGGCGTTTCTCCTCACCGTCGCGCAGATTCCGCTCGGCGCGATCACGATCGCGCTCGATCTGCACCCGCTTGCGGTGATGGCGCATTTTCTGCTCGCGCTTGCCGTTCTCGCACTCACGGTTGCGGTCGTGATCGAGGCCTGGAGCCACTCCGCAGGTCTTGCAGCCCCGGCGGGACCGGGCTGGCTGCGCCGCTTCGTCACCTGGATCGGAATTCCGGCCTGCGCAGCGCTCGTCGTGACCGGAGCCGTCGCGACGGCCTCCGGCCCGCATCCGGGCGCCGACGAGGATGTGAAACGCCTCGGGCTCGAGATCGTCGACACGGTGTATGTGCATGTGCGGGTCGCTGCCGCGTTCGGGATCGGCGTCCTTTTCATCGGATGGTTTCTCGTACGCATGCGCGACCGGTATCCCGGCTTGCTGTGGCTCTGGGGTGCCCTTCTGGGGGTTCTCGTGGCGCAGGCGGTCGTCGGGGAGGTGCAGTACCGAACGGCGCTTCCCTGGGGTCTCGTCCTCGTGCACGTCTTCCTGGCGGCTGCGATCTGGGCGCTCAGCGTCGCGGTTGCATACGCCTTGTGGCGACCACCTGTCGCGCTGACCCGACAGTAAGCTCCTCTGCGTGGCAGACGAGCTGCGGATCTACGAACGCCCGACGCTCGAGCGTCCGGTTCTGATCGGTGCGTTTCGGGGCTGGAACGACGGCGGACAGGCCGCGACGCTCGCCGCCGGCTACCTCGCCCGATCCTGGGAAGCGGAGAAGTTCGCCGAGATCGATCCCGAGCTCTTCGTCGACTTCCAGGCGACGCGGCCCCTCGTCTCCCTCGACGAAGCGCATACGAGGAAGATCGAGTGGCCGGAGAACACGTTCTACCGCGCGCGCATCCCGGGCACGAACCGCGACGCGGTGCTCCTGGTCGGAGTCGAGCCGAACTATCGCTGGCGAACGTTCTCCGAGCTGATCGCCGGCCTCGCCGCGGATCTCGGGATCGAGCTCGCGATCACGCTCGGCGCGCTGCTCGCGGACGTGCCGCACACGCGCCCGGCTCCCGTGACCGGCGCCGCCACCGATCCGAAGCTCGTCGACGAGCTCGGCCTGCAGCTCTCGCGCTACGAGGGGCCGACCGGAATCGTCGGTGTCCTCCTCGATGCCTGCAGACGCGCTGGCATCCCTTCGGTCAGCCTGTGGGCGGCAGTTCCGCATTACGTGTCCCTGGCGCCGAGCCCGCGCGCGGCGCGGGCGCTCTGCGATCGCTTGTCAGGCGTCCTCGGCATCGACGTCGACGTCGGCGAGCTCGCGGAAGCCGAGACGGCCTACGTGGAACAGGTCTCCGAAGCCGTGTCGAGCGACGCGGAGACGGCGGCCTACGTCGAGGAGCTCGAGCAGCGCGCGGACTCGCTCGACTGGCTCGAGGAGTCGGGCTCGCTGCCGTCGGGCGAGGCGCTGGCTGCCGAGATCGCTCGGTTTCTGCGCGAGCGAGACAAGAACGGCGGCAGCAGCTAGGCGGCGTCTTCCGCCGGCTCGGCGACAGAACCAGCTGCGTCGGGGGAATCTCCGTCGGCCGACGTGTCGGCGGTAGCGGCAACCTGGCCCTGTTGTGGCCCCTTGCGTTTGCGCCGCCGTCGCCGAGACTTGCGGGCGGTGAGCTTGGGCGCCGGGAGGTTGTCGGCGAGGGCGGTCGCGATCTCGTCGATCGTGCCGAGCTCCTCGCGGGCCTTGTCCAATGCGGCGTTCGCGCGCGGCGTGTAGCCGTCCGCTGACGCGAGCAGCGCCGCCCCCACCGCCATCGGCATGGTCATCGCCACCTGGACGAGCCGGTTGACGTTCTCCTCGTGGCGATAGCCGCGCGAGTTTGCTGCCGCCCCGAGGAGGCGCTTTGCCTCCGGGAACTCGGTCGACACGCGTCGGTCCTGCACCTTCCGCGTGGCGCGGGCGAGCTTCCAGGTCCAGCGCGCGAGGATCTGGTCGGGGGCGGCCGCCTTCCCTTCGGCGATCGCCCGCAGCAGGACGCGGATTCCCGCGGAGCGGTCCTTCTCCCACGGCGGAGCCTGCGTGACGAGGGTGACGAGATCGTCGAAGTCGGCTCGCTCGACGGGAGTTGCAACGCGGTCGAGCAGCGCGGTTATCCGCAGTCGGCGGTTGGGATTCTCGGCTGCGCACGCGGAGAGGAACTGCTCGAGCGCGCCCTTGCTCGCGCGGCCCTCCACGAACTTCCGCGCGAACTCGATGCGCTGGTCGAAGCGGATCTGGCGGCCTGCGATCGTCGCCCAGAAGCGCTGCTCGTCCTCGTCCAGGTACTTGGGGTCGATCCGCTGCCACTCGCGCTGAATCACGGCGAGCCGACGCGCGACATCGGGGGTGACCGGGACAAGCCACGGAACGGGCGAGAGCTTCCGGCGGGCGCGGCGCTGCTGCCGGCGACGCGGAGCGGGCGTGACGCGGGCGCCTTCGCGGTAGAAGTCGGCGTCGAGGAGCGAATGAAGGGAGATCACCCGGTCGTTGTGCGTGGACGCCTTCGGGACGAAGTCGACGACGACCCCGGCTTCCTTGCGCGGATGGATGCGCATGATGCGACCGATTCGCTGCTGGTACACGCGACGGGAGGCGGTCGGCGCGAGATGCATGCACACGGTCGCGCGGGGCGAGTTCCAGCCCTCAGCGAGCAGCTGCGCGTTGATCAGGACGTTGATCTCGCCGCGTTCGTAGGCGGCGAGCGTCTCGGCGAGTCGCGCGGGCGGTGTCTTCCCGGAGACCGCCTCGGTCTTCAGCCCTGCGGCGCGGAACTCCTGCGCGAGGTTGTACGCGTGCTCGACGCCGGCGGCGTAGACGATCCCGGGCGTGGAGCCGAAGCGTTCGCGGTAGAGGCTTGCCGCGGCCTGGTTCAGGGCCTCGTGGTCGAGTGCGGCCGCCAAGGCCCGTTCCTCGAAGTCGCCGCCGACGATCGGTACCGAGTTGATCGCGGCCGCCGGTGGGACGCGCATGCAGCGGAGCGGAGCGATGAGGCCTCGCCTGGCCGCGTCCGCGAGTGGCAGATCGTCCACCGAAGCCGGGAACACGTCCGACACCTGCTTGGCGATGAGCTGCTCCGTCGCCGTCATCCCGATGTAAAGCGGCTCGTGGAATGCGCGGATCGCGGCGCTCGTCTTCTCCCCCAGCGCCGTATGCGCTTCGTCGCAGAGAACGAAGTGGTAGACGTCGGGGTCGAGCTCGCCTCCGTGCCGCGCGAACCACGCATAGGTCTGGATCGTGATCGGGTCTTCGCGGGGCGCGCGAGCTCCCTTGAGGACTGCGTCGGTGAAGCGGTCGGCATAACCCTCGGTCGTGAGATCCCCCGTGAACTGGGAGACGAGCAGGCGGCGGTGCGTGAGAATCAGGATGCCGAGTCGGCGCGCGGCTTCGACGAAGCCGGCCGCTGCGATCGTCTTCCCGGACGCCGTGGGATGGCGGAAGCGATAGCGGCGTACCGAACCTGGGTCGTCGCCCTCGAACTCAGGCTCGAGCTCCTTCTCCTCCACGAAGCCGGCGTCGAAGTCGTCGTCCGCCTCCTCGTCGAGCTCGACCTCGGCGACGACGCCGTTGCCACTGCCGTTCCCGTTCCCGTTTTCCTCAGCAGAGCGCTGCGTGGAGGCGATGAGCTCGGCGAGCATCCCGGCCAGAGCATCCACCTGATGGCGGCGCAGCTCGGTTCCGGCGGCGGTTCGAGGCAGGTCTTCGGTCAGGACCCGCTCGAGTCCGAGCATGAGCCCGTACCGAACTTTCCACCGTGGCGAGGGCTCGGGCAGCCCGGCGTCCATCTCTTCGAGCGCATGGTTCAGAGCGGCGCGCCGGGCGGTGCCGGGCGCAAGTGCCACCGCGGGATCCTCGTCCGCGGTCAGAAACGGCTCGCCGAACCAGGCTTCGGCACGGCGTGCAGCCGCGGTCAGATCCTCAGGTGTGTCCGACGTCAGCGTCGGGGAAGTAGTCGCTTCGCGCATATGCGCAGCACGTACTGCGGTGCCGCTCCTTCCGAGAGTTGACGCCCGCCTGTTGTCCGGCGAGCGGTACCGCCAGAGCATACCTCAGGTTCCGGCGGACGAATCGGTTAGACAGTCGTCGCGGCGAGCTCGGCGAGGGGTCGACCGACGACCCGCTGGGAGATTCCCGTCTGATCGAGGTGCTTGGTGATGCCGCCGAGCCAGAAGGGATACCCCGCCCCCAGGATGAGACAGGTGTCGACGTCGGCTGCCTCTTGCACGACGCCTTCTTCGAGGATGTGCCGCACTTCGTCGGCCACCGCTTCGAGCACCGCGTCGTGGATCTCGTCGATGGTCTTCGGCGCGTGCTCGCGGACGACGATCTCATCCTTGCCGTCGGCGAAGTTGTCCAGTGTCGGCGAGAGCGGATAGCGATCGGGGTACGCGTCATGGAGCGTGTGCAGTACGTGATTGGCGACGCGGGGGCCGACCATCTGCAGGAGGACCGACGGCGCCATCGGCAAGCCGAGCCGGAGCACGGCCTCGTCGGTCTCGTCGACCGAGTTCCCGTGCTCGAGCGCGTCCATCAGCACCGTCGTCGTCCGGCTCAGGATCCGGTTCACGACGAAGGCCGGCGCGTCGCGGACGAGCACGCCGCGCTTGCGGAGCTTCGCGGTCACATCCCAGGCGGTGGCGAGGGTGACGTCGTCGGTCAGCGGCGTACGCGCGAGCTCGACGAGGGGGAGCACCGCGACCGGGTTGAAGAAGTGCATCCCCAACACGCGCTCCGGGTGCTCGAGGTCGGCACCCATCTCCGTGACGGAGAGCGACGACGTGTTCGTCGCGAGCACGCACTCGGCCGAGACCACGCGCTCGAGATGGGCAAAGACCTCCTTCTTCACCGACATCTCCTCGAAGACCGCTTCGAGGACGAGATCCGAGCCGGCGAAGACCTCCCACCCCGTTCCGCCGGTGACCAGTGAGGCGAGGTAGCGCGCCTTGGCTTCGCCGAGCCGGCCCTTCCGCGCAAGCTCGTCGAGCTCGCCCGTGATCCACGCGGCCGCTTCGTCTACCTGCTCCTGCGTGAGGTCTCGGAGCACGATCGGAACTTCGAGCCGCCGCAGCGCGAGCAGCGCGAGCTGGCGAGCCATGAGGCCGGCGCCGACGATCCCGATCTTCCGGATTCGTCTCGGCTCGACCTCGGGAACGCCGACCCCGCGTTTCGCTCGGCGCTCGATCAGGTTGAAGGCGTAGACGGACGCCTGCGCCTGCGGCCCGGGGAGGAGCTCGGCGAGCGCATCCTCCTCCGCGCGGTAGCCCTCGTCGAGCGACCACATGACCGCGCCCTCGATGAGGTCGAGCGCGCGATAGGGCGCGGGTGCTGCGCCGTGCAGCTGGCCGTCGAGCCGGGCGCGGGCCTTGCGCGTTACCTCTCCGACGTCCGAGAGATCGGCTTCGGGACGCACCTTGCCGCCGCCCTCCTCGATCTTCGCGATGAGCAAAGCAAGCGACTCGTCGAGGAATTCGACCGGCTCGAACATCGCGTCCGCGAATCCCTGCTCGAAGGCCTGCGGGCCGGTGAGCATGCGGTTTTGGCGCAGGGGGTTCTCGACGATGAACTTCACGGCCTGCTCGGCGCCGACGAGCTTCGGGACGAGCTGCGTGCCGCCCCACCCGGGGATGAGCCCGAGGAAGACCTCGGGGCAGGCGAAGTGGCGTACCGACGACGAAATCGTCCGGTAGTCGCAGTGAAGCGCGATCTCGACACCACCTCCAAGCGCTGCGCCGTTGATCGCGGCGAGCGTGATGAACGGAAGGTCGCGGAGACGACCGAAGAGCTCGTGCCCGGCCTCGCCTCCCTCGCGGGCGCGCTCCGGTGTGATCTCTCCGAACTCGTCGATGTCCGCGCCGACGGCGAAGACGAACGGCTTGCCTGTGAGCAGAAGCCCGCGCCAGTCTCGCGTTCGCAGGCGGCCGAGCACCTCGTCGAGCGAGCGCAGGGCCTGCTCGCCGAACGTATTCGGTTTCTGCCAGTCCTCTCCGTTGTCCATCGTCACGAGCGCGATCGGTCCGACTCGAGTGTCGATCCGCTGAAGCTTGAACTGAGTTGCGGGGCTAGCCACCGTGGCCGTTCTGGACGTTCTCCCAGAGCACGGCCGCGCCCATGCCCAGGCCGATGCAGAGCGCGGTCAACCCGTAGCGAACGTCCGGTCGGTCGCGGAACCCGCGAGCGAGCTGCGCCATCAGTCGAACGCCGGTCGCGGCCAGCGGGTGGCCGCAGGCGATCGCTCCGCCATACGGGTTGAGTCGCGGGTCGTCGGGCTCAACGCCCACCCCGTCGCACCACGTCAGCACCTGCACGGCGAAGGGCTCGTTGAGCTCGAACAGGCCGATGTCGTCCAGGGAGATCCCGGTCTGCTCGAGCACCTTGTTCGTTGCGGGGACCGGGCCGAGGCCCATCAGCTCGGGCTCGACGCCGGCATAGGCGAAGCCGACGAGTCGCATCTTCGGCTCGAGCTCGAAATCGGCGGCAGCTTTCTCGGAGGTGATGAGCGCTGCGGTTGCACCGTCGGTGAGCCCAGCCGAGTTGCCGGCTGTCACGCGGCCGGCTATCCGAAACGGCGTCCGCAGGTCGGCGAGCGCCTCCATCGTCGTTTCCGGTCGCAGGAACTCGTCGCGCGCCGCCACCGTCCAGCCTTCGTCGGTGAAGACGGACATGGGGACCACGATCTCGTCCATCACGCCTTCGTCCCATGCTTTCGCCGCGCGGCGCTGGCTCTCGACCGCGAACGCGTCCGCGTGTTCCTTGGTCAGGTGCGGGAAGGCGTCGTGCAGGTTCTCGGCCGTCTGACCCATCACCGCGGCGGAGTCGTCGACGATCCGCTCCGAGATGAAGCGCGGGTTGAAGTCGACGTCCTCGCCCATCGGGTGGTGACCCATGTGCTCGACGCCGCCGACCAACACGACGTCCGCGGCGCCCATTGCGATCTCGCCCGCCCCGCTCGTGGTGGCGGTCAGCGCGCCCGCGCACATCCGGTCGACGGCGAAGCCGGGAACGGACTTGGGGAGGCCGGCGAGCAATGCGATGTCTCGGCCGAGCGTCAGACCCTGATCCCCTACCTGTGCGGTTGCCGCGAAGACGACGTCGTCGATCCGGTCTTCGGGGAGGCTCGGGTGGCGGCGCAGAAGCTCGCGGACGACCTTCACCGCCATGTCGTCGGCGCGCGTCTTCCAGAAGTAGCCGTCCTTGCCCGCGCGGCCGAACGCCGTGCGGACTCCGTCGACGTAGACCACCTCTCGGAGCGTGCGAGCCATCGGAGGAGACGATACTTCGCGGGTGATGAGTCAACCGAGCCCAACCTGGGAGGAACGCGCGGCGCGCGCGATGGAGCGACACGACGACGGGGCGGCGCGGCTGCCCGACGACGCGGACGAGCGCCAGCGGCAGCTGACGCGCATGGGAAACGCGGCCTGGGCGGCGGGTCTCTCGCTGCTCATGGCAGGTCGTGAGGAGGACGGGCGAGTGTGGCTCGTCCGCGCCGCCGAGCGCTATCGCGAGAGCTGGCCGAACGCTCCTGCTGGAAGCTGGGGAAGGCCGATAGGGGCGATGAAGTCCCGGCTCATCGCGGGTGACCGAGAGGGTGCGCTCGAGGATGCGCAGTGGGCGCTCGAGGCGAGGGCGGCGGAGTCGGAGAGCCCCATCGGGCGCTACGCGGCGACTCTCGCGTACCTCGTGCGCGGCGATGATGCGGACGCAGCCGAGCTGGCGACACTCGAGGGACGCGAGGACTTCCCGCAGCCCGTCGCCGACACGCTCGTCGCACTGACTGCGGACGACGCGCGTCGCTATGAGGAGGCAATCCGAGCATTGCTCGCGGACTTCGAGACCCGCGACGAGTTCCTCGAAGAGATCGCGGTCGCCGATACCGTGCTCGCGCTCCAAGCGCTCGCGGTTCGGCGTGGGAAGACAGTGTTGCTCAGTTCGCCCCTGCTGCCTTCTTGAGAGACAATCTCGCCGTGGAGCCCGAGACGCGTTATGCACGGAGCGGCGACGTCAACATCGCCTACCAGGTCACTGGAGACGGGCCGTTCGACGTCGTGTACGTGCCGCCATTCGTCTCACATGTCGAGCTCGCCTGGCAGGTGCCGGAGATCGCTGGGTACCACCGACGCCTCGCGTCGTTCGCGAGGTTGATCCGCTTGGACAAGCGAGGTACCGGCATGTCGGATCGAGTGAGCGGAGCTCCCACGCTTGAGGCTCGTATGGACGACGTGCGGGCGGTGATGGACGCGGTGGGCTCAGAGCGCGCTGCACTCATCGGCGTCTCGGAAGGTGGCCCGATGAGCATTCTGTTCGCCGCCACGTATCCGGAGCGCGCCTGGGCGCTCGTCCTTGTCGGCTCGTACGCACGCGAGCTCTGGGCCCCCGACTACCCGTGTGGTCTGCCCGAGGATGAACACCGGCTCTACGTCGAGAGTGTGCAGGATGGGTGGGGTACGCCTAAGCATGCTGCGCGGGTTGCGGCGGCCATGGCGCCCAGTGCGAGCGACGAGACCAAGCACGTCATCGCCACAATGATCCGTCAGAGCGCAAGCCCGGGCGCAGTAACCGCGCTCCTGCGTATGAACTCTGAGATCGACGTCCGCCAGGCGCTGAAGACCATACGGATCCCGGCGCTCGTCTTGAACCGCGCAGGCGAGGAGCCGGACATCGTCGGCGGATCGCGGTACCTGGCCGAGAGCATCCCGGGAGCGAGACACATCGAGCTTCCCGGCTCCGAGCACGCACAGTGGGCCGGCGACGCCGAACCAGGGCTCAGAGAGACCGAGCGTTTCCTCACCGAGGCGTGGAAGGAGCGTGCCTGGGAGGATGCCGAGTCGGACCGCGTTCTGGTGACGGTGCTCTTCACAGACATCGTTGGCTCGACGGCGAGGGCGGCTGAGCTCGGCGACGCCCGCTGGAGAGAGCTGATACACGCGCATCACGGGCTCATCCGGCGGCAGCTCGTGCGTTTCCGCGGGGTCGAGCTCGACACCGCCGGTGACGGCTTCTTCGCCACCTTCGATGGGCCAGCGCGCGCGATTCGGTGCGCCTCGGCGATCAGCGAGGGCGTGCGCGACCTCGGCATCGAGGTGCGTGCCGGGCTGCACACGGGTGAGTGCGAACGGATCGACCACAAGGTGGGCGGCATTGCCGTCAACATCGGCGCGCGCGTCGCGGCCGAAGCTGGAGCGGGCGAGGTGCTGGTGTCGAGCACGGTCAAGGATCTGGTCGCTGGCTCCGGGATCGAGTTTCGCGAGCGGGGCGTCGCAGAGCTCAAGGGCGTGCCCGGTGAGTGGCGCCTGTTCGCGGTCGAACGCTTGGCTGA
>Ga0180121_10000932_pt1 | contig 12380 bp, 7 predicted proteins | sample AntDrymUQ5402106_2_FD_129676 | JGI IMG/M metagenome (GOLD analysis project Ga0180121, IMG submission 129676) | Polar desert sand microbial communities from Dry Valleys, Antarctica - metaG UQ540 (21.06) (version 2) (version 2) | ecosystem: Environmental > Terrestrial > Soil > Desert | place...
AAGCGGCGGGGGCGGCGGCGGGGCCGGGGGCGCGGGCGGGGGGAGGGGGCGGGAGGGCCGGTGGAGCCGATGGAGCAATGAGCAGTGAGCCATGAGCCATGAGCCATGAGCAATGAGCGATGAGTTAAAGGGGTGTCATCGCGTCGAGCGAGGGATCTGGGTGGGGTCTTTCGCCGAAACACCGATTTCGAATCATGATTCTGAACGGTAGCCCACCGCCCAGATCCCTCGCCGCGGCTCGGGATCACACGCTTTGACTCATTGCTCGTTGCTCGCTACTCATTCCTCATTGCTGTGCTTGACTCTCCAACCTATCCGCCGCACACTGACCTCGCAGCAAGGAGCCTAGGGGTGGCCGTAGAGGCCTGAGATCACACCCTTGAACCTGATCCGGTTTGTACCGGCGTAGGGAAGGCAAGACATCAGACCCTCCTTCTTCTCTCCAGGACTCCGTTCACCCGTTCGGTTCGCGCCATTTCGCGCGCGCCGCATGCGGGCGGTCTGCCAGGAGAAGAGATGTCCGTTACGATCCGTAGACTTTTCGCCCTCGCGCTGTTGGGCGCCCTCGCCATCGCAACAACCGCAACAGCCGCGACTGACGAGTCGGTGATTCAACTCTCGGGTGTGGTTCGGAACCACTCCGGCGGGCCGGTCGTTGGCGCTCTAATCGAGATCATCTCGGCCGACGGCTCCCGATCTGAATCGATCTCCGATGAGTCCGGTGTGTGGACCGCTAACGTTGTAACGGCGGTATCGATCCAGATCGTCGCTCCTGGATACCGAACAAGGTCTGTCGATCCCGGCTCGGTATCGACCGGACAGATTCTCGAGATCCGGCTTGTGCCTTCCATGATCGTGTCCGAGGAGATCGTGGTTTCGGCAGTGAGAGCGGAGAAGCGCACGCCGATCACCAAGCGCGACATGCGTCGTGAGGAGATTGAAGCGTCGTACTACGGCCAGGACGTGCCGGCCCTGCTCAGTCAGACGCCTTCGATCACGACGTACTCCGATTCGGGGCTGGCTGGTTCGGGGTATTCGTACTTCTCGCTGCGAGGCATCAGCCAGACCCGGATCAACATGACTCTCGATGGTGCTCCGCTGAACGACCCCGCGGAGAATGCTCTCTACTTCGCGAACTTCACCGATTTCGCCAGCTCGGTGGAGAGCATCCAGATCCAGCGTGGAGTAGGCACTTCGACAGTGGGGTCCCCTTCCTACGGCGGGTCGGTCAATTTCGCCAGTATCTCGCACCTCCCGGAGTCTGAATTGTCCGCCATGCTCAGCGCCGGCTCCTTTGGAACGCGACGGGCCAGTCTTGCCTATCACTCTGGTGATGTAGGAGCCGGGCTTTCATTCTATGGGAGAGCCTCGTTCAACGAATCGGACGGATTCCGTGATCGATCCGGAGTTCGTCAGCACACGCTCTTTGTCAGCGGGGAACGGCGCAATGACGAATCCCTGCTCAGAGTGACCGCTTTCTCAGGCCGGGAGAAGTCGCAGCTGGCATTTCTGGCTGTTGAAGAAACAGCGCTGGAGAACGACCTCCGCTTCAATCCTCTCTCCAGCGAGGAGCAGGACAGCTTCGGTCAGGATTTCGTACAGCTTCAGTACATCCGGGCACTCGGTGCGCGGTCCTCGATCACCGGCTCTGTCTACTACAACGGCCAACCGGGCTGGTTCACGATCTGGGACGACCCAGCGGCCCGTTCGAACCTTCAGCGCTTCAGCATTGACGGATATTTCTACGGCTCGATGTTGAGCTTCACCTATGACAGCGACAGGCTGAATCTGACCGCAGGCCTGCATGCGAATCGCTTGTCCCGTGATCACTTTCTCCACATCGACGGGATCCAGCAATACACCAATTACGCGCGGAAGGAAGAACTCAACACCTTCATCAAGGGGGGGTTCGATACCGGCTTCTGGCATCTGTATGCCGACGGGCAGGTCCGCCGCGCCGAGTTCGGGTATCAGGGCGACATTCGAATCGAACCGGTTTCCTGGACCTTCTTCAATCCGAGGATCGGGGCTCGCTATCAGCAGTCTCCCGGGTGGAGCGCCTACGCGTCGGCAGCCGCCGCCTCTCGCGAACCCTCGCGCACCGATCTGCTGGCGGGCGAGGACAACGCCACGGTTCAACATGACTTCCGATCCGTGCGTCCGGAACGCGTCGTCGATATCGAAGCGGGGGCAGACTTCAAGGCCGGTCCATTCGACGCTGCGGTCAATGTGTACTTCATGGAATTCCGAAATGAGATCGCGGCAACCGGCGAGCTCTCCGAGATCGGGTTACCGCTTCGTCGAAACGTGGGACGCAGCTTCAGGAGAGGCGTGGAGATCGAACTGCGATACCAGCCCTGGCCACGCTGGAGCCTGATCCACTCTTCGAACTTCAGTCGCAACCGAATCCGTGAATGGACGCAGTTCCTGGACGTCTATGATTCGGAGGGCTCATTCCTGGACAACAAGGCGCGCGTGTATCGCGATGTGGCTCCGCTGCTGACTCCGGAAGTCGTGATCAATCAGCAAATCGAGTACTCGCGGCCCGGTGGAGCACGCCTGGCCTTGTCCGGCCGGTACCTGGCCGAGTCATTCCTCGACAACACGAACCGCGAGGGACTGGTGACGCCCTCGTTTTTCAATGTGGACCTCTCGGCTTCAGTTCCTCTGCGCCGGATCTGGCGGGGCGGCTCCCCGGCCCTTCGCCTTCAGTTGAATAACGCGCTCGACAACCACAGGATCTACCCCAGCGGATACAGCTATGTTTTCCTGGAGAGAGACGAAAGGAGCGAGGACGTGGAGCGGGGGATTCCGTACTTTTACCCCTCTGCGACAAGGAATCTGCTGGTGTCGGTGGAGTTCAGGCTTTAGCTAACAGCTAACAGCTAACAGCTTTCTGTCGTAATGGCGTGAGGGTCGGGATGACATTCAGAAATACCGGGGAGTTCTCAAATCTATTTGAAAGCTGAGAGCTGAAAGCTGAGAGCTGAGAGCTGAAACTGAGAGCTGGTCTCACCTCATCGACCACGGAACGAACAGAAACCACATCACGATGAGTGTCGAAATAAATCTGACCGTGGCCGGATGAGGGGAGATGACTTCGTCGATCTCGATTGCCCGGTGGCGAAGGATGTCGGAAATGGCGGGGAGGAGCAACCAGATGCCGTTGAGGGCGATCAGATATCCGGCAATCTGGAGCCCACTGCTGTAGAGAACCCGGCCCGCGTACCAGGTGGCCGCCGCGGCCATCGCGCCTCCACCCCAGCGCGAGACAGCTCGAAGCGCAGCTCCAAGCTCTTTGCTTGCACAGTTCCAGTCCGATACATCCTGACAGTTGCTCATCCGGTCCTCCGTCACTCGTGGTTTCACTACGACAGAATCGGGCAGAAGGTTCCGCGAATCTTCGGCAAGGCATCAGGATGTCGTCCGAAAGGCGCTGCCGGGAGCGGTTTTTCGAGCGTCGAGCTCTGGCAGCAACCCAGGCAACCGCGTGTCGGCCGGCCGGAACTGGCTTCCGACTGACAGGCGGCTCCACCACGTGTATGCTTTTTTGGTCCTTTGAGCGTCGCTGCCGGAAGCCGTTTCGGTCCCTATGAGATTCTGTCGCCGCTTGGGGCGGGAGGAATGGGAGAGGTCTACCGCGCGCGGGACAGCAGGCTCGGACGCCTGGTCGCGCTGAAGATCCTCTCACCCGCTCTTGGGCTGGAACCCGAGCGGCTTCGACGATTCGAGCAGGAAGCGCGGCTTGCCAGTAGTCTGAATCATCCCAATATCGTTTCAGTTTTCGAGATGGGGACGCAGGATGGAGTTCCCTATCTGATTACCGAGCTACTGGAGGGAGATTCGCTCCGCCAGAAGATGAAACCGGGAGCGCTCAGCCTGAGAAAGGCTCTGGACTGGGGGGTGCAGATTGCGGAGGGCCTGGCCGCAGCTCATGGCAAAGGGATCGTTCATCGTGACCTCAAGCCGGAGAACATCGTTCTCACTCGAGACGGACGGGTGAAAATCCTCGACTTTGGTCTGGCCAAGCTTTATCTGAGCGAATCCGATTCCCTCGTTGGCGAAAACCGTACACAAACGCTGGACAGCCGCTCCGGCACCATCGTCGGCACTCCCGGATACATGGCTCCGGAACAAATTCGAAGAGGGGTCGTCGATCACCGCGCTGACATTTTTTCGCTCGGAGCGATTCTCTTCGAGATGCTGACCGGATCGAGGGCCTTTCGCGGTCCCACGCCGGTCGAAACCCTGAATGCGGTTCTCAACCTCGACCCGATGGAGCAGGTCTACGACGATCGGAATCTGAATGGTCCGCTCTGCCGCATCGTGCGGCGCTGTCTGGAGAAGAACCCGGACGAACGGTTCGAGTCCGGGCGGGACCTGGCCTTCGATCTTCTTGCCCTTACTGAGCCCACCAGCAGGACCGGCCTGGCGCGGAACACGGTTCGGGCCCGGAACGTCGCCGGCCTTCTGTTCACGCTAATCCTCATTTTCCTCATCGTAGGAGGGGGAATGTTGTGGAACAGTCATCAACGGGCCAACGCGAGATCGAGAGGCGGCGGGGAAGGCGCACGCCAGGTCTCGATCGCCGTCCTTCCCATCGAGAATTTCTCCGGCGATCCAAATCAGGAATACTTCGCGGACGGTATGACCGAGGCCCTGATCACCGACCTGGCCCGGATCGGTGCACTGAAAGTAATCTCCCGCACCTCGGTGATGCAATTCAAGGGAACGCGAAAGCCTTTGAAGGAGATCGCCAAAGAGCTGGGGGTTGAACTCATTCTGGAGGGGTCGGCACTCAGAGCCGGCAACCGGGTCAGGATCAGCGCACAGTTGATCGAAGCCGCCACAGACCGGCATCTGTGGGCCGAGAAGTATGATCGCGATCTGAGCGACATCCTCACTCTTCAGAGCGAAGTGGCCCGGGCCATCGCCCAGGAGGTCAAGGTCAAGCTGACCCCGCAGGAAGAAACGCGGCTGGCCGCGGCAAGACCGGTCGACCCGGAAGCATTCACCTTGTATCTGAGGGGGCGTCACTTCTGGAACAAGAGGCATCCCGACGACATCCGGAAGGGGATGGAATTCTTCGAGCAGGCTATCGAGCGCGACCCGCAATACGCTCAGGCATACGCCGGCCTGGCCGACTCCTTCAGCCTTCTGGGAGGGCCGGTCTATAACCTCATGCCTCCCCAGCAGGCGCGGCGGCGCTCGAAGGCTTTCGCGTTGCAGGCCATAGCGCTGGACGAAACCCTGGCCGAAGCCCACACCGCGCTGGCTCTCAATCTGTACGAGTACGACTGGAACTGGAAAGAAGCGGAGAAGGAATACCTGAGAGCCATCGAGCTGAATCCCAGCTATGCGACGGCGCATCAATGGTATTCGGAGTTCCTCTCAACCCAGGGACGGCACGAAGATGCCCGACGGGAAGTGCTACGCGCGCGCGAGCTCGACCCGTTGTCGCCGATCATCGATTTTGCCGAGGGACTGCAGTTCTACAACGCCCGGCAGTACGACAAGGCCATCGCTCACCTCACTGCTGCGCTCGAAGTCGAGCGACTCCCGGCCACGTACTTTCTGCTGGGACAGACTTATCTCCGCTCGGGAAACTACATTGCCGCGGAGCAGATCTTCCAGGAAGCCCTGAAAGTCGATCCGAACAGCTCTCTACTGCGAGCTTCGCTGGCAATCGCCAGGCGCGCGCTCGGCAGGCCGGTGGATGGCGGAGAACTGATCAGGTCGATGGAGACTTTGTCGGCAACTAAGTATGTTCCGGCTTCGCATCTTTTCATGGCCTACATCGGTACCGGCGATCGAGAGAAGGCATTGCGGGCCATCGAGCGCGCAGTGGAACAGCGCGATGGGTATGTGGTCTTTTTGAAGATCGAGCCTCTCCTCGATCCGTTCCGGGACGATCCCCGTTTCGTTGCTCTGATGCGAAAAGTCGGTTTCTAGGCCACTAGCTTTGACAATCGTTTCCGCAATCGCCACGATCGTCGAGAAGTTATTGAGAAACAGTGGAATCGCCCAGGGCACTAAATCCTGTGTTGAGTTCAATCCCTCTTCGATGGGATCAAGGAAAGAGACGGAAACCGATGAACTACATATTCTCGGAATACACGCTGGACATAGACCGACGTCTCCTCTTTCGGTCCAAAGAGGACGTTCACATCTCTCCAAAGGCGTTCCTGTTGTTGAAGGTGCTGGTCGAAAGCCGTCCGAAGGCCGTTTCAAAAACGGACCTCCATGAGCACCTCTGGCCGGCTACGTTCGTATCAGAGTCGAATCTGGCAACCCTGGCTCTGGAACTCCGCTCCGCCCTGGACGACGACGCCAAGCAGCCTCGGTTTCTTCGAACCGTGTATGGCTACGGGTATGCTTTTTGTGGCGAGGCCCGCGAGGAGAAAGCAACAAAGGCCCCCACACCTCGCGCTACCGCTCGCCTGTCCCACGAAGGTCGGGATTTGCCGCTGTTTCACGGCGAAAATGTGATTGGCCGCGATCCTGAAGCAGCGGTTCCAGTCGACAATTCAACTGTCTCCCGCCATCACGCCCGCCTCGTCGTCGCCGAGGATGGGGCCACGCTCGAGGATCTCGACAGCAAGAACGGGACGTTCGTCAACGGCCAGCGAATCTCAGAACCGACCGCTGTCAAGGACGGTGACCAGATCGCCGTCGGGGAGGTGCAGATGACCTTTGGATTGAGCCCGAGCGACGACTCAACCCGTACGATGGGACCTTCCCCGGTTTAGCTGAAGTCATCACAAGACCGCACCGAAAATCTTCCAGTCCCCCTCGGCAAATCGTTCTGGACGCAGCGAACGAATGTCGAACGTCGAGCATTGCCCGTCCACCAGGAGCTCGGCGAGGATCCGGCCCGTGGCCGGTGAATGCATCACGCCGTGTCCGCTGAACCCGTTGGCAAAAAAAAGACCCTTCACGTCCGGTGACGGGCCGATGATGGCGTGATGATCGGGTGTCATCTCGTAGAGCCCGCAGCGCGATGATGCCGGATCCAATGCTGAGCGATGCAGAAAAGGAAGGCGATGGCGGGCATGCGGCAGGATCCGGTCTACGTACCCGGGATCGAAATCGGTTTTGAAGCCGGGAGTCTCGCCGGGATCGGGCCATCCCATCAACAGTTCAGTTCCTGCTTGGGAGTCGTTCGTCCCTGCGGCCCTGCGGAAATGAAAAGCGTTTCCGGCTTCGATCACCATCGGCAGATCGGGCCGCATCCGCTCCCGAACTCCGGCCCGCACCAGATGACGCCGGAGCGGAACGACTGGAAGGTCGACGCCGGCCATCAAGGCGATCTGGGCCGCCCAGGCCCCAGCGGCATTGATGACGGTCCTGGTCTGGATCCGCCCTTCGCTGGTACGGACGCCACTGATTGCTCGCCGTCCGCCGTCCGGCTCGGTGTCGATTGCGGTGATCTGCGCATTCAGTTGTAAACGTGCTCCCTTGCGCAGACTCGCTGCCGTAAATCCCTCCATGATTGCCAGCGGGTCAATCAGCGCATCGGTCGGTCCGAAACTCCCGCCGACGACATCCGAGGTGCGAATCAGAGGAACCATGGCGGCAACCTCGTTCCGGTCCAGGATCTGCGTCGTTCCGACGCCGCTGTCGATCTGTGTCTGCCGCGCGGCGCGAAGCATCTCCATCTGGTCTTCGTCTGTTGCGACGAACAGGTAGCCGTTAGGTGTGTAGCCGGAAGAAACGCCCGTGGCCCGCTCGAAATCCGCCAGGAATTCGAGCGAGAAGCGGGACATGGCGATGTCGATCGCGTTCCCGAATTGGAGGCGTGCTCCCCCGGTAGCTTTGCCGGTCGACCCCAGTCCCTGGCGCGCAGCCTTTTCCAGCAGCAGCACATTCGAGCAACCGCGCTCGGTGAGGTGCCAGGCGATGCTCGCTCCGATCACGCCCGCCCCGATGATTACGACATCGGCGTTCATATTTCGGATTGTGACATAGGGGATCGAGCCCTATTACGGTCTACTCGGGAACCGTCTGAAGGTCCCCGGCAATAATCAGATTCAGCCGCAGAGGGTACAGGTGTTTTTCGATCGCTGCATTTGCCTCGGCTCGGGTCACTTTTCTGATCCTGGCCGGGAACTCGTCGAGGTACTGAGGGCCGTAGCCGAATTTTTCAGCCGTGACCAGAGCCGAAGCTACTCCTCCATTCGAGCCGAGACCGACCTGGTAGTTTCCGGCAAAGAAGCTTTTCTGCGCAGCAACTTCTTCTTCGGTGATGCCTTCCCGGACGAACTTGTCGATCTCCTCTCGCGTCGATTTCATGGCCTTGGACAGGTTTGACGGGGCGACATTGACGTTCACCAGCCAGATCCCATCCAGAAGGTCAGTCATGTTGAATCGTGAGTTCAGGTTGTAGGAAAGCCCCTCGGTGTCTCTCACTCGTTTGCCGATCCGAGAGGACAGTGAATTCTGCCCGAGCGCCGCGTTGGCGATCAATGCACTCTCGTAGTCAGGGTCCCCACGCCGAAGCCCGCTGGCGTGACCGAAGATGAAATTCATATTGGCTTTTCCGGGCATGGTCACCACCTGGCGCACCCCGTCCTTCCCGGCCTCCACCCGCGGCTGTGTCGCACCTGGTCTCGTTCCCTTCGACATCCCGGCGAAGAATTTCTCGACCAGCGCAACGGTCTTTGCAGTATCGACGTATCCCACAATCGCCAGAATCATGGCTGAGCCTGAGTAGTGGCTCTTGTGGAACGACTTGAGGTCGGCCACCGTAGCCCGCTCGAGGCTGGCGATCATGGCGTCATGCCCCGCGGCCCGATACGGATGGCCGGAAGGGAACGCCAGCTGGGTGAGCCGTTCGACTGCCCGCGCACCGGTGTTCTCGGCCGCCCGCTGAACCTCGTTCTTCAACTCCGATCTAGCCCTGGTCAGTTCATCGGCATCGAGGGAAGGATTCCGGAGCTCGTCGGCCAGGACCTCGAGAATCATGGGCAGATCGCGAGACATGCCGCCGCCGTTGATATTGGTCTCGAAGGCGGTAGTTGAAAGCGTGAGCGTGGCCCCGGCGCCATCCATCAGCGCGGCGATCTGTTCCTTGGTCCGGGACCTCGTGCCGCGCTGAATCATGTTGGAAGTGAGCAGCGGCAGGGCCGGGTGCCCGGCCGGAGCGTTCGATCCTCCGGCAAAGATCAATCCTCTGACGGCCACCGTCGGAACGGCGTGGTTCTCAACGATGTCGAGGATCAGTCCGTTCGGAAGGACGCGGCGAACCGTGCGCGCGGCGAATCCCGCCGGCTGACTCTTGGGCGCAGCGTTTCCCGAGGACAGGCTCATGGTCTTCGTAGTTCTGGCTCCGGATGACTTTCTTTCGACGGCGGTCTTGACTGCAACCACAGGCCTGGAGGCGTCCGTCGGAACGAACCAACCGACGGTGGCATGCTCCGGTACTAGATACAGAGCCGCCACTCGTTGAATGTCGGCCACGTTCACTTCTTTCATACGGTCGATGTAATCGGCGAACCACTTCCAGTCCGCTGAAGCGACCGCCTCACCCAGGGTTGCCGCCAGCGGGAAAGTGCCATCGCGTGACTGAATGACCGAGACCTCGAGCTGCTCTTTGGCCCGCTTCAGTTCGACATCCGTGACTCCGTCCTTGCCGATCGAGGTGAGCGCCGCTTTGAGTGCGTCTTCGACTTTCTGGTGGGTTGAGTCAGATGAAACGGTGGCAAAGACCGAGATTGGATAGGGATCACGAAGGGTGAGATTCCACGAGGAGACATCCGAGGCCAGACCCGGTTCCACCAGGGCCTGACGCAGGCGAGAGTTGACGCCGACGGCCAGGATATTCGAAATCAGATCCAGTGCCATGAAGTCGGGATCGAGAGCGCCCGGACGCATGTAAGCGATCTGGACCAACCCGAGTTTTCCGGGCCGGCGGACCATGACGCGGCGTTCCCCTTCCTGAGGAGGTTCGATCGTAACGACCTTGGGGATCGGTCGATCCGATTTGGAGAACGAACCGAATTGCTGGTCGAACAGGCGAAGTGCCGCCGCCGGTTCGAAATCACCGACCAGAATCGCCTCGGCGTTATCAGGCCAGAAGAAGTTCTTGTAGTGCTGGCGGAGCTGGTCCGTGCTGACTGCTTCGATGTCCGATCGATATCCGATTGTCGACCAGTGATAGGGATGAGCGACGATGGCCGCACCGATGACGGCTTTGTCCAACGCCTCGCCGGGATCGTTCTCTCCGATCTCGAATTCGTTACGGACCACCGACATCTCGGGCTGACGCTCGGAATCCAGGATCAGGGCGCGGCCCAGTCGGTCCGCCTCAATCTTCATGGCCAGTTCCAGCTTGTCGGCGGGAAGAGTGGAGTAGCCGTTCATCCGGTCATACCAGGTGGTCATGTTGGTGGAGGAGAAGTCTGCTCCCGCTTCGTAGAGCACCTCCTGAAATGTCTTGTGCCCTTTGGCCCGGCCGAAATGCTCGGTGCTTTTGTTGAAGATCATGTGCTCCAGGAGGTGGGCTGACCCGGTATTTCCCGGGGCCTCGTTCCGCGAACCGACGTGATAGACGACCATGAAGGTGAAGACCGGTGCGGCATGGTTCGGGATCAGCAGGATGGGCATCCCGTTGGATTTGAGTTTGTAGCGGCTGATCCCTCCATAGGACTCCACGAACTCGACGTTCGACGGCAGCGTGATCCGGTTGGGATCCTGAACCGTAGTCTCGATTTCCAGCGCGTCAGCCGCACTGGGATCGCTGAAGAGAGCAACGCCGGCAATGAGACTCGCAAAAAGAATTTTTTTCATCTGATCTCCTGACTGGATAAACCGCGCCCGGGGAACGGGGCGATTGATGACACGTCGGGCAAGTATACGGGTCCGTGAGATTCGGTGAAGATTCGGAAACGTATAATCTGGCCGCGTCCCGATTGCTGGGCGAAACGAATCTGAATAGAAGAATCAGGGAGGGACAATCGATGCGATTTCGGGGTTCGTGTCTTCTGGGACTGCTGCTGGTAGCTGCCTGCGTCACAACTCCGAACGGCATCCCGGACTCGCGGCTGGCGTCAGCCAAAGATCGAACAAACGCGGCTGCGGTGTTACTCCGCGAGGTTGCGCCGGTGAGCGATCCGGCTGTCTGGCAGCGCATCCGGAAGGAGCGCATCAGAACCCTTCTGCCGCCGGCCATGAAGGCGGCCGGCGTCGATGCCTGGATCGTTTTCGTTCGGGAGAATGACAACGATCCCCTGGCTGCACACGTGGGAGGGGAGAATGCGGGAGGCACGGCAGCGATCCTGTTTTTCCTGAAAGACGACAGGGTCCGCTCGCTCGCTCTTTCGCCGGCGGGGGAGTCGACAGCACTGAGCGAGATCGGACTGCACGACCAGGTCGTCTCGATCGACCGATCGGCCGACGTTTTCAAGCTGGCCGCCGATGAGATTCGGAAGGCTTCGCCGCTCAGTGTCGCCGTGAATTCGTCGTCGCGGGCAGCGGCCGATGGCCTTTCCTGGATTCAGCGCCGGGCTCTGGAGGAGGCGTTGGGTGCCGGCCTGGTCTCGCGTCTTGTTTCTTCCGAGGATCTGGTGGTGCGATGGCTGTCGGTGAAGTTGCCGGAGGAGGTGGAGATCATGCGCCGGGCTGCGCTCGTGACCGCGCTTCTGGAGGAAGAGGCTTACTCGACGGTGAAACCGGGAATCACGCGCGACGTGGATGTGGCCCGATACCTCAAGAGCAGGATGCGGGAGCTTGGTCTCGAAGACGCGTGGGCGCCAGACCAGAATCCCAACGTCAATTCCGGGATCGATCGCGGGCACTCGCACTCCACGGACCGGGTCATTCAGCCGGGTGACATCATTCAGACAGATTTCGGAGTCAAGGCCGGCGGCATCTGGAGCACCGACATTCAAAGGTTCGCTTACGTTTTGCGGCCGGGCGAGAACACGCCGCCCGTTGTAATGACCGAGCGTTGGGAAAACTCGAAGAGGGGAAGCAGGATCGCGCTCGAGGCCATGCGGCCCGGCGTTCGTGGGTACGATGTCGATGAGGCACAGCGCCGATGGATGACGAAACAAGGCTCGGAGTTCGTTCCCTGGAGTACCGGCCATCCGGTCGGCTACTGGGCCCACGACATGGGGCCGTCTCTCGGCGGCGCTCAGCGGTCCACGCCTCCCAGCGGTGACTCTCTTCGGACTCTGCAGCGCGGTCAGACCTTTGCGTTCGACGGATTCTTCGCCTGGAGAGTCGGGGATAACAACACGAAAACGATCTCGGTGGAAGAGATGGCGGTAATCACTGACCGAGGTGCGGAGTAGCTGATCCCACCGCAAGAGGAGTTGATCCTTATCCGCGGGAGTCGATAGCCGAAGCGCGGAAGGGACGTCCGCGGTACGCGGGCGTCT
>Ga0180121_10000933_pt1 | contig 12371 bp, 11 predicted proteins | sample AntDrymUQ5402106_2_FD_129676 | JGI IMG/M metagenome (GOLD analysis project Ga0180121, IMG submission 129676) | Polar desert sand microbial communities from Dry Valleys, Antarctica - metaG UQ540 (21.06) (version 2) (version 2) | ecosystem: Environmental > Terrestrial > Soil > Desert | place...
AGAAAATCACTCAAAAAGCCAGAGAAATATAAGTCATATTATGTCATTTTCGTCAAAAGGGACAACCATTCAGGTTTAATATTTAATTCTCATACAACAGGAGCTGATATTCCAAGTGAAGAATTATAAGCCGTTCATAATTGTAAATAAGTATAAAAGCATACAGTTTTTGAAGGGTTTCATTAATACAATTGCAGGCCTCTCAATTATTCATTCATTTTCTAAATCATATTTTTTTCGAAGAAATGGAATTATCCGTGTTGCATAATCCAGCATCAACTGAAGCATCTGATCGTAGTTTTTAAGCACTCCGGAAAAGTAGATTATCTTATTATTGAAAAGTAATTTTTGCTTAGGCTCTATTACCAATGCCGGAAGTTCTTTATTTGTAAATGCTCCGGTTTTAAAATAACTGGTATCCTGTAAAACCGTCAGATCTATCATCTCCTGCCAGATCGAATTTATCTGGTTGAAATAATTAGAATAATAACCTGCTTGTATAGTTACGAGTTTATTGAATTCATCATACGTGGTCAAGCTATCAGCGACACCCTTTCTTTGTATCAGTCTGTAGCCACCGGAATTCCGTAATTGTGAAGATGTAGCATCATTACTGCTAAAGGTCGGTATAGTAGAAAGTGTCCTGAATGACCATTTATAAAACAACTTGCGGATTTGCGGTGTTGTTATACTTTCCTTGGAGATGATTAACAAACTGTCCAGTCCCTTCTCTTTTTGCTTCCCTAATTTAATGAAAATCTGAAGTGATGCAGTATCACTTTTTATGTTTTGTATGAAGCTCTTAATATATTGCTTTTCTTTATTATGCTCCACTATGTGCTCCAGCTGGTACTCCGCTAACATTCCACAGAAAACAGCAAGAAAAAGCATGAAAAACTGAAAGAGATATTCTTTCCATTTCTTATCGCGGTGCACATGTCCATGATGGTGTACTTCCATGTCAGATGTTTCAGATTAAGTATATTTATTATACTATAGTAGCGGAAGTTACTTCGACAAATTTTACCGTCACGAAATTTTTATCTGTGACTATGCCTTATAGATAGTGAGTATTTTGCGTTTGTTTAATAGTATGAAACATAGAAATATTTATTTTATGATATTAAATATTCTTTTATGAAAATTAAACTTTACTCCCTTGTTTTCTTAATTGCAAGTTGCCTTATCTGCACTCGGTGCATTGGTCAGAGCAAACCCTATACTGCTTCTTTTATTGGACGCATGGGTGTTGATACGGTTTTGGTGGAAACCTATAGTATGATAAACAATCATCTGTATGGTAAAGCATTTATTCGGGTTCCCGAAGATTATATTGGTGAATTCAGTATTCATTTTTACCCGGATGGAAGCATCAGGGAATTTAATATTGTTGCCATGGACCCCTTTAATAGTTCTGTGCCATTTAAGGCAACATCCGGGTCTTTCGAGTTCAGGTTAAATATGAATTGCTCAAATGATACATGTACCTATTATAATTCTGATAAAAATACCCCCGCTGAAAAAATATTTAAACATGCCGCACGGAAAATGGATTTTGTTGGCGGATGGGTGCCATTGATTTCTCTGATGGAGTGGAATAGTATACGCCTGATAAAATTACAAAAGAAGTATTTACCACTAAAGATGATAAACCATAATATCGGGGTATATGATATTGGCGTTCAGTTGTTGAATAAAGATACAGTCATTTTCGGCGGGCCTTTTTTGGAATACACGAAATTAAAAATAGATGGAGAAGGAAGGATTTTAAATACAAATGGTATTGGTACTCCCTGGAACTATTATGTGACAAAACATGAACCGATCGACATTGACCAGTTTGCAAAAAGTATAGCCCGAACTCCGGGAATAGGTATCCCTTCTCCCACAGAAACGTTTCAATACGTTGTCCACAATAGTAAGATCACGGTACGCTATGGCCGACCATTCAAACGCGGAAGACCCATTTTCGGAGGGGTAGTTCCATATGATTCATTATGGAGGACCGGAGCTAACAGACCTACCCTCATCACATTTGAAAATGATATTAAAATTGGTAAAACGATTATTCCAAAGGGGCAGTATAGTATTCAAACGGTAGTTACTTCAAATAAATGGCTGCTCATATTCAATACTGATCTTACAAGATGGCCCACGGATCCTAACCGGAGTAAAGATTTTGCAACTGTTAGCATTCCTGTCAAAAAATTGGAAAAGATAAAGGAACAATTCACAATCGAAGTGCTGGAAACTAAAAAAGGCGGACTGCTATCTTTTCAATGGGATGATGTAATGGCTTATACCGAATTCGAAATAAAAAAATAGCGCTTTATTTCGACCTGCCGCCTATGGTGATGATTTTTGATCATCACTCATCACATTCTCTTTCAGCAACTTTTCTTTTGTTCCTATTTTTACAAAAATTTATACATGCGTACAAATCACGAAATAGATTACAAAATCCACGGGGAAGAGATGCAATACGTGGAAGTAGAGCTTGATCCTTCTGAAACGGCCATTGCGGAAAGCGGGGCATTTATGATGATGGAAGAAGATATCGAAATGCAAACGATTTTTGGAGATGGCTCTAAAGCGAACCAGGGTTTCATGGGCAAGATCGTGTCAGCAGGAAAAAGATTGCTTACAGGTGAAAGTCTGTTCATGACAGCATTTACAAATACCGGCCATGGAAAGAAAAAAGTCAGTTTTGCTTCTCCATATCCTGGAAAGATCATAGTACTTGATCTTCTGCAAATGGGTGGAAAGGCAGTTTGCCAGAAAGATTCTTTTTTATGTGCTGCGAAAGGTGTAACAGTAGGAATTGAATTTCAACGTAAGCTGGGAACCGGTCTTTTTGGGGGAGAAGGATTTATTATGCAGAAACTTGAAGGGGATGGATTGGCATTCGTCCATGCAGGGGGACATGTAACTGAGAAAGAATTAAAGTCTGGTCAGGTATTGAAAGTTGATACAGGTTGCATCGTTGCCTATGCCCCTACCATTGATTATGATATCCAGTTTGTCGGAGGAATAAAGAACACATTATTCGGTGGGGAAGGACTATTTTTTGCAACACTACGCGGTCCCGGGAAGGTCTGGTTGCAAACACTTCCCATCAGCAGACTGGCTAGTCGCATACTTTCTTATGGTACCTTCAAAAGAAAAGAAGAAGGAAGTTTGTTGGGAGGTATAGGGAATACTCTGGATGGAGATGGATGGTAGAAAATGCAAAATTAGAAATGTAAAATGCAAAATCCTGTAATGCAATCAGCACTTCAGAATTTTGCATTTTTAATTTTTAATTGTTCTAGTCCCTGCTTGCCAGCTTCGACAAAAGTCTCAGCATTTCAATATACAACCACACGATTGTTACCATCAACGCAAACGATCCGTACCATTCCATGTATTTCGGAGCACCCATTGCGGCTCCTTTTTCGATCATATCAAAATCCAGAATAAGATTCAGCGCTGCAACAACTACAACGATCAGGGAGAAACCAATTCCCCACATGCTGTTTTCGTGAATGAGAGGCATTTGCACACTGAAAAAACTAAGTACAAATGAAAGCATATAAAAAATAAATATGCCAAATGTTGCAGCCATCACCACACTGCGGAATTTTCGAGTAGCTGATATGACTTTGAAATGAAACAATGCATACATTGCAATAACCACTCCGAATGTAAGTCCGACGGCCTGCATCACAATACTCGGGGCTACTGTTGCGAATGCGTCATTATAATAAGCAGAAATGCCACCTACAAAAACGCCTTCAATGAGGGCATATACCGGCGCCAGAAAAGCGGCCCATATGGGTTTGAAGGAAAGTACAATTACAACGATTAATCCTATGATCGCCGATCCGATGATCCAGGGGAGAATATTTTTTCCGTCTGCAGCCGCTTTCCAGGTAAATGAAGCTGTCGCGAGCAAAAGTAAAAACATGATCCCGAATTTATTGATCGTGCCTTTTACTGTCATCACGCTTCCATCGTGATAGATTGGCTGAGCTTTCTGAAAAGTCTTTTCGTTTAATGTAGGATTACCTGATTTTTCTAAAAAAGCCATGGTGGAGGGTTTTATGAGACAAAAGTAAGAATTTAGACGGCAGCTTTCTGTTAATAGATTTCGGATTTTTTATATTAGCTAATGAATCGTACTCAAATTTAAAATCGCAGTTCTAAAATTACTTTTGATTTCTCCTGTCATTAGGTCTTGGTTTTGGCGGCGGTTGTTTCTGACCAGGTGAAGGAGGACGTTGATCTTTGAATCTTTTTTTCTTTTCTGCTTTTTCTAATGTTTTCAGGCTGATCTGCCCTACTAAATCTACAAATTCAGGTTCTATTTCTTTAGGTTTATTGCTGGTGACCTCTATGGCTCCCAGTTCCAGTGGCACGATACCCTGCGCATTTTCCTGTTTGATCTTTTTAACCCGTTCGATCGTCAAAGGATATTGCTTACTGTTATCAGGTAAAATATACCACATGAGATTCTTGAAAATATCTTTTTTGATGAGAATAGCGGTTCCTTTTGAGACCCTTATAGATTCTGCGTTTTCCGGGAAATGTTGCAAGGCATCCAGGTAGGTGTCTAATTCATAGTTCAGGCAGCATTTAAGCCGGCCGCATTGACCACTTAATTTACTCTGGTTTATTGATAAATTCTGATATCTGGCTGCAGTTGTATTTACTGATTTGAAATCTGTCAGCCAGGTACTACAGCAAAGTTCTCTTCCACAGCTTCCGATCCCTCCCACCTTTCCAGCTTCCTGCCTTGCGCCGATCTGCCGCATTTCTACTTTAACCTTAAATTCTTTTGCATACAATTTGATCAGTTCACGAAAATCTACACGGTCGTCTGCGATATAAAAAAAAGTCGCTTTTCGCCCGTCTGCCTGAATCTCTACTTCGGAAATTTTCATTTCGAGGTTCAACTGCCTGGCGATAGCACGGGCGAGTATAACAGCTTCTTTTTCCCTGGCTTTATTTTGAATTAAAAGGTCAATATCCCTGTCGGATGCGTGCCGGAGAATTTTGCGCATTTCCGGTTCAAATTCCGGAATGTCTTTCTTTTTTAATTGCAGACGCACAATTTCACCGGTAAGATTTACTGAACCAACGTCAAATCCACTTACACCTTCCACGGCAATCATATCGCCTTTTTCGAAAATATGTACGGTTGAATTTCGATAATAATCTTTCCGGCTACCCTGATTGAAACTCACTTCAACAATCCTGCAGGAACTTTCAGGATCGGCAAAGGGCAGGTTTGAAAGCCAGTCATGCGCGTTCATTCTATTACATCCACCGGTAGAGCAGCCGCCATTGCTCTTACAACCGGATACTTTTCCTCCCGCTGTGCTACAGGAACTACAGCCCATCTTTATTAATTCAGGTTTACAAATTGTTTATTAAACAAAGGCGTGAGACGGTAGAAGAAAATTAAGACCAGAACATATAATTATAGTAGATCCCTGTAACTTACTGCCGTCAACCCCACTTACCACTCCACACTTTAAGAACCTTACTGCTCACTGCATCATTCCGCACTTGTTCTCAACCCATCAAAATTAAGGATTTATCAGCAATGATGTGGTAGAGTTTAATCGTGAGTGCATGGAATAGAATCTTGCCATGAGCATTTCTTTCTATATAATAAGCAGCCTTGTCAAGCTCTTCTATGATAGCTTGCTGCTGGCTTATATCTGCCAGTTTGTTTAATCTGTCTGCAAAATCCCGCTCATTTGCAGGCATTGATATTACCAACTTGCTATCCGGTCCCATGATCCTCATCCGGATAGCCTGCTGTAACAAGTGATTAAAGTACCGAAGGAATTGTTTCTGTTTTTCTCTCCCTTCCCTGCTGATCTCTTCGATCCATTTTACCTGCGCTACTGGTCCCGTTTTAACGATTGTATTCAACCAGTCTCTGAGTAACACCTGCCAGTCTTCCGCTGCATGTTGAATTAACTGAAGGGCTTCCCTGTAATTTCCTTCTGAAACGGAAGCTATTTGACGTGCCTGATCAGCCAAAATTCTGGCCCGCTCAATCAAAGCCTTTTCAAGGTCTTCCGGTTCAAGCGGAGGGATCCTGATTGTCTGTGTTCTGGAAAGGATAGTGGGAAGTATGAGCGACTCATTCTCTGTAACAAGGATAAATAAGGTATTTGGAGGAGGTTCTTCGATGAGTTTGAGCAATTTATTTCCTTCATTTCCCAGGTATTCAGGCATCCACATGATCAGGACTTTATATTCACTTTCAAAACTTTTCAAATTCAGTTTGCGAATGATATCAGTGCATTCATATACATTGATATTTCCCTGCCTGTTTTCAGCATTTACAAATTGAAGCCAGTCATACACATTTCCATAAGGATACTGGGTTATAAATTCTCTCCATTCCGGTATAAAATCATTACAAACTGATTTTTCTCCGGGCTTTTTTGGAAAGATGGGGAAGGAATAATGTATATCCGGATGTGCCAGCTTTTCTGCTTTAAGGCAAGCCGGACAAACACCGCAGGATTCAAATTTTATCTCGGAAGGGGATGTTAGATTCTTAAAAAGAGAGGTATTTGAAGTAGCTGCATACTTGCCATTTACTTTTTCACAAACAATCATTTGGGAAAAGGCGATGGCTAGTGGTAAGGCCCCGCAACCTTCTCTACCTGAAAAAAGTAATGCATGACTCAGCCTGTTATGCTGCAGCATTTCTGCCAGGTGATTTTTTACCGGCTCCTGCCCTATAACATCCTTCATGCGCATGGGTACGTGAATGTAATCAAAGAACGAAGATCGTTAATAGAAAATTTACCCTGTTTAAACAGATAATTCCTGAATCAGGAATTATCATGAATTACGAATTGCTAATTCAAATACTTTGTCAATTCTTCGCTTAGCGGTTTAACTTTGCTGGGGATTACTGTGATCAATTTCCCTTTTTCATCAATAAGGAATTTGGTGAAATTCCATTTGATCGGATCTTCAATATTCATTTTTTTGGCTTCCTCAGTGAGATATTTAAAGAGCGGATGTATATCTTCTCCCTTTACTGAAACTTTTTCAGCGATGACAAATGAAACGCCGTAATTTTTTTTGCAAAACTCTTTTATTTCTTCATTCGTTCCTGGTTCCTGCCCTGCAAAATTATTTGCAGGAAATCCAACAATCACCAGGGTATTTTTATATTTTTCATGTAATTGCTGCAGCTCTGCATATTGTGGAGTTAAGCCGCATTTTGAAGCGGTGTTCACCACCAGGACTTTTTTTCCTTTGAATTTGCTGAAATCAATCGTCTCTCCTTCCAGGGAGGATACTTTAAAATCATAGATAGAAATGGTAGCTGCAAAAATTGTTGAAAGTAATAATAGCCGGATCATATAATTTTCTTTTGTGTTAAAGGAAGACAAAGATGCGATTAAAAAAGTTCAGGCGATTCAAAGAAAATAAGTTATTAGATCGTTTCAAGGATTTTTTTCATAACTGCCGAGATCAGGCAATCCAATGGGCCGTAATTTGCCATCAAGATCGGTCATTACGCCCGTATTCACTCCTTTATTAATAGCCGGAGAAACAGGTTGCAGGCGAAAGCTAAAGAATCGTTTTTGAATGTTTATAGAATCAAAACGTGGATCTTCATTTATCACGGGATTGACTTTTGTAATATTGGCTACGGGTTCTTTTTCCTTCCACAAACAATGAATGAAGGAAACGGTGAATGTTCCTGTTCCCAGTTTGGCTGTAACGATTTCGGTTTCTACCGTGCCATTATCGCCCCAAAAAATACAATTTGTAAATGTCGCCTGCAGATTAGCTGTGGATATTACATTCCCGGTTTTGATAAAATCAGAGACAAACAACACCGGATCTTTGTGTAATATGAATTCGTTGGAATATGCAGCATCCGTGCAATGTGTAAAATCATATTTGCCTCCATGAATCAGTATGATATTTTTACTGCTATTACTAAAAAGACAATTGGTTGCTTTTATATCAGACTTTACTGCCAATAATCCGGCATCATAACAATTATCAACAATACAGCTGAAAAGAACCAATTTGGGATTAGCATTGTTTGACGGGTCTTCAACAACAATTCCCTGGTAGGCATTTTTGATTGATGCAAAATTCATTACATTATCCTTACTGGTTTTACGAAAATAGATTCCCGGCCAGCTTGCAGGAAAATCACGGTACGGTTCATCAAGACGATCACCGGTAAAGATTACTTTAGTACTGTCATATTGTTCTCCATTTACCAAAAGCGTTCCCTCTACCAGGATGGGTGCATCGGCATGCAGGAAAATCCGTGTACCTTTTTGTATCGTCAGGGTTACATTTTGCGCTATTGTCAAATCACCGATTATTACATAAGGAAGAGAATCTGTCCAGACCTCATTTGCCTGTACTACTTTAGAACGCAGGAAACGTGCATTTTGTCCCCAGGCTTGCAGTTGTATCCATTTTATGTTTCCATTATATTCGATAGAAATACTGTCCCTGACAATAAAAGGAAGTTTTGTAGCAGTAGGATTGATCGTTACGGTGACAAACAGGTATGTGCTATCATTAGCATCCAACTCTATATTATTAACTGAAGGACCTTGCAGCCCGTCAACATTTATTTTAAATGGGGAAGAGGCTCCACCAGCAAGTTTGATATTGTTAAGGAGTAATTTTTCATCATTTTCATTGAATATTCTTACAAATTGTGTGATGGAACCTGTTGAAGTGAAAACCGTATCAAACCTTATCGAATCTGCAGATATCCGTAACCGGGCTTCCGGTCCGGAAATAAAGTCTTGTTTTTTACAGCCTGGTAAGGCAGCAACAAGCAATAAAAAAATGATAGGATATTTGAACAAGGATATAGTTTTTTTGCAAAGTCAAATCTACACTTTTACCTGAACGCATAAGCAACGGTAGCAATGCTGATGGTAGTATCTTTTATTTCCAGCAACTCTTTTGCACAAGCTTCCAGGGTGGCGCCTGTTGTGACAACATCGTCTACCAGTAATAAATGCCTTCCTGAAATTCTTTCCCGATTTTTCACTTTAAATTTACCTGACATATTGCTCCAGCGTTGTATCCTGTTTTTGTTCGTCTGAGTTTCAGTTGATCTTTCACGTTCCAGAACATTTGTATATACAGGCACCTGTAAAATATGTTGAATCCCTTCGCATATCAGGGCGGCCTGATTATAGCCTCTCAAGGTTTCTTTTTTTCTATGCAGCGGAACCGGAATTACACCTTCTATTCCTGCGAATCGATTGCAGGAATAAATTGCATGGCCGATTTTCTCTCCAAAAAAAATTCCAACTTCTTTTTTACCCTGATATTTGAGACCATGTAAAAGAATTTGAACAACAGAATTTTTTGTAAAATAATAATGGCTGCTTGCTGATCGGATGGGAACCCTTCCCCAAAATATTTTTTCTACAGGGTTTGCCGCATGCAGTTGAAAATCGGTAACGGGCAAATCATTCAGGCAATGGATACATAGAAGTTGTTGTTTCCTTGTGATCTCCTTACTGCATCCTGCACATAATTGCGGATAAAACAGATTACTTAACGCAGAAACAGCATATTCGAAAAAAGGTTGAGTCATTTTCATCAGAACAAGTATTGATATAATTCTTCTACACGGGCCATCGAAATAACTTCAATATTGAACTTTTGTTTGGGCAGCGCTTTTTGATTATACCTGGAAACAATTATTTTTTCAAACCCAAGTTTTTCAGCTTCTGCGATTCGTTGTTCAATTCGGTTAACTGCGCGAATCTCCCCACTCAAACCGATTTCACCTGTAAAGCAAAGGAGTGGTGAAAGCGGTACATCTTCATAGGAACTAAGCAATGAGCTAAGCACTGCCAAATCAATTGAAGGATCCTCGACTTTAATTCCTCCGGCTATATTCAGGAAAACATCTTTTACTCCAAAATGAAACCCACCTCTTTTTTCTAAAACGGCCAAAAGCAATTGGAGTCTTCTTAAATCGAATCCGGATACTGTTCTTTGGGGAGTACCATAAACAGATTGGGTGACCAATGCCTGAACCTCAATTAATAATGGTCGCATTCCTTCAATGGTAGCTGCGATTGATATGCCACTCAGACTATCTTCTTTTTGTGTGATCAAAATTTCACTTGGATTCGCTACACCCCGCATTCCTTCTCCCGTCATTTCATATATGCCCAACTCTGCGGTGCTTCCGAACCGGTTTTTGAGGGTTCGAAGAATCCTATAAGCATAATGCTGGTCTCCTTCAAATTGAAGAACAGTATCCACCATGTGTTCGAGGATCTTCGGTCCGGCGATCGCACCGTCTTTTGTAATATGCCCGATCAGAATCACCGGAGTATTGGTTTCTTTAGCAAATCGCTGAAATTCTGCAGCTGATTCCCTGATCTGTGAGATACTTCCGGCTGAAGAATCTATAATTGAGGAATGAATCGTCTGTATCGAATCCACGATAACAAGTTGCGGTTTCAATTTTTTTATTTCCTGGAAAATAGTTTGGGTATTTGTTTCCGTAAGAAGAAAAAACGAATCATGACTCATCATCAAACGATCAGCGCGCATTTTAATCTGCTGCTCACTTTCTTCTCCACTGATGTAAAGTGTGGTCACATCCTTCATGCTAAGTGCACTCTGCAGAAATAGCGTGGATTTCCCTATTCCGGGTTCACCTGCAATTAATACAAGACTTCCGGTAACAATTCCACCACCAAGAACCCTGTTCAGCTCTCCATCACTTGTGATAATTCTTGTTTCTTCACTGCTTATGATTTGCGAAAGAGAAATGGTTTTACCCGATCTCTTTTCTTCATGATAGTCTTTCCATCCATTTGACGTCTTTGGAGATTCTTTATGAATTACTTCTTCGATGAATGTATTCCATTTTTCACATGAAGGGCATCTTCCCACCCATTTTGCACTTTCCTGACCACATTCCGAACAAAAAAAGGCGGTTTTGATTTTCGTCATGAAATGAAGTTACCTGTTAAAAAAAATTTCACTTCATTATTTAAACTTCCATTGAGCAGAAAAAAACATTGAGAAAAAAAGGAAAGGAAAAGCCAGAAGAAATTATTCTTACAGAAAAAGAAAAGAAAACTTCGAAAATTAGATTCGGTGATAAGAAATAGTAAAAAGTAAAAGGGCCAGCACTGCTGCTGACCCTTTACTTACTAACCCATTAAATTCTTGCACTAAATTACAAATTCGAATAACATAACAAAATAAATTTTTGATGCTGTGAATAATTTTTTTAGATCTTCAAATATTTATGGTACAACATTAAATACTACGTAAATACTTGGTTTATAACAATTTATACGGCTCTCTATTTTATTACATGGCTTCTGTGATAATATGTCAGAGGTTGTTTTTCACTTAGTTATATCATGACAAAACGACTATAAAAAAGTTTTTTTACCGTCAAAATATGATCAAAAATAAACTGGATGTTAGTTTGATATTATACCAGTTTATAAACAATTCAATCAAATGACTCCTTCAATAATATTCATCTCAATTTTATTCCTGGGTATCAGTATGTTGGTTTCCGGCATATTAAAAAGTAAGTTTGGCAAATACGGCAAAATCGGTCTCGCCGCCGGACTCTCAGGTAAGGAAATAGCAGAAAAAATGCTTCGGGATAATGGCATTTATGATGTGAAAGTGGTTTCGTCTAAGGGGTTTTTGAGTGACCATTATAATCCGGCTGATAAAACCATAAATCTCAGTCCTGAAGTATATGCAGGCAGGTCAGTGGCTGCTGCTGCTGTTTCAGCCCATGAATGTGGTCATGCACTTCAGCATAGTGCTGCGTATCAATGGCTTAAAATGAGAAGTGCGCTTGTCCCGGTTGTTCAATTCAGCTCCAATATCGTACAATGGATTTTATTGGCCGGTGTACTAATGATACAACAATTTCCTCAGTTATTATTGGGAGGTATCATCCTATTCGCTGCAATGACACTATTCTCCCTGATAACGCTTCCGGTAGAATTTGATGCAAGCAAAAGGGCGCTCGGCTGGCTCAACAATTCAAACGTGACCAATCCCAAAGAGCAAGCAATGGCTAAAGATGCTTTGAAATGGGCAGCTATGACGTATGTAGTTGCAGCATTAGCGGCTGTAGCTACCCTGGTTCAGTATATTCTGATTTTCCTGTCCGGGAGCCGAAGCAGGGAATAATCATACCTTAATATATGATAACAATTTTAACCAGGTCTTTATGACCTGGTTTCTTTTATGTAGATGGTGTGATCTAATATTAATGATCATGAAAAGTTTATAAATCAATATGGTGTGTTTATAGATAATAGTGCAGCAAACCTGAAACGTTTATTGTCTGTTTTGTTGTC
>Ga0180121_10000934_pt1 | contig 12359 bp, 11 predicted proteins | sample AntDrymUQ5402106_2_FD_129676 | JGI IMG/M metagenome (GOLD analysis project Ga0180121, IMG submission 129676) | Polar desert sand microbial communities from Dry Valleys, Antarctica - metaG UQ540 (21.06) (version 2) (version 2) | ecosystem: Environmental > Terrestrial > Soil > Desert | place...
CAGTCGCTCGTCATGTAGTCGCGTTGCGCGAACGCCGCGGCGGCATCGGCCCCGCCGGTGATCGCTTCGGCCGCGCCCGGCACGCGCTTGGCCGCGGCGAGGGCGTCGCCGGGCCGGAGCAGCGTCTTCGAGGGGATGCAACCGTAGAACGAGCATTCCCCGCCGACGAGTCGTTCCTCGACGATCGCCACGCTGAGCCCCGCGTCGGCGCACCGGCCCGCCGCGTTCTCCCCGGGTGGTCCCGCGCCGACCACGATCACATCGAACTCATCGCTCATGCTGTCCCCCAGTCGTCGGTTCCCTCACTGCGTGCCGGGATCATGCAGGAACGTTACGCAAGGCGGAAACCGCCGGCCCAAAGGCCCTCAATCGGCGTATCCCGTGCGCCGAACGAGATCTGCCACCTCTGCGGAGAACGCGGCTTCGACGGCGGGGGTGAAGTGATTCCGCCAATCCCCTGCCACCCCCTTGCGGAGCTTGGACCCCGTGTCCTCTTGTCCCGGCCGCCGGCCCGAGAGCACCTGGAAGCTGTACCGGGCGAGGAGGGCCTCGCGTTCGGTGTCGGACAGCACGACGTCGCAGTGGTCGAGCAGCCGCTTCCACCAACGCTCGCGGTCCTCGCCGATCAGATCTTCGTACCGGATGACCAACACCTGGGGTCCATCGACGTCGGCCCATGACCTCAGGGCATCGAACAAGCCGTACTGACCGAGCCGGCTGATGCTGTCGATCAGACCCTGCTCCTCGTCGAGCGTGGCCAGGTGCTCGCGCGTTCGCTGCATGCCCCGGCTGCTGTTGGTGGGGTGCGAGCTGATCGACGAGAAGTACCAGCTCACCACGACGTCGCGCGGGTCCCGCATCACGAAGAACGCCCGCCAGGGCTCCGGCTTGGTGAGCGCGACGAATCCCTCGTAGGGCATGTAGAGCGGAGACACGATGCGCCCGGCGGGGAACGAACGGTCGAACGAGAGGTCCCGGTATGATCGGCTCCTGTCGCCGTCATCGAGCCGCGGACCGTATGCATACGTTCGGAGACCGGTGGCGCGATACACGGCCGGATCAGCGAATACCTTGCGGATCCACTGGCTGCCGGTCTTGTGGACGCAGCAGTGATAGATGTTGCGGACCTCGCTGCGGCGAGCGACGTGTCGAAGCAGGACGCGGTTCTCCGCGAATGCCGCCTTCGCCCGCGGTGGCACGAGGTTGCGGAATCGCTGATTCCTGAGCAGCCGCTCGTGAACGGACACGTCGTCGACCTTTCGCCGTTGCCTACCTGAGGCGGATCACGCGCCGGGCTCGACTCAACAGCCACGTGCGCTGCTTCACCGACAACCCTCCGAAGACCGCCGCGATCGTCAAGACCACGCCCGAGAGAACCGACGCCGCGACCAGGCCCACCCACGTCTCGACCGTGACGACCCTGCTCAGCGCAACCGCTGCCCCGAAGAGACCGGCCGTCACGAGTCCAGCCCGCACCAGGGCCGCGACCTGCGCAGAGGTCGGGATCGTCAGGATGCGTCCGATCATCAGCGGATAGGTGACGCTCTGGATGGCGCGTCCCGCGATGAACCCTGCGGCCACCCCCGCGATGCCGAGATCGAGCCGCGCGACCAGGAACCAGGCGAGGGCGATCGACAGAGCCGCCGACAGCAACCCGAGGAGTACCTTGCGGCGGATGTTCAGCGTGAGATCGATGATGTTCGAGTCGACCCGGATCATCGTGAGCTGCAAGATCATGACCACGATGAGCAGGGTGGGCACCGCCCCCGGGTAGTACCGCTGCCCGACCCACAACCCGAGGAATGACTCTTCCCACAGGAGCACACCAGCCCCCGCCACGGTCGCCATGAGCCAGGCCACCGCCATCGTTTCGCTTCGCACCCGAGCCGCCCTCACCATCTCCCCCGCACCGATGAGGCCGCCGAGGCCGGGCGCCATGCCGAAGATCACGCTGGCGACCGATGCGGTGATCGTGAGTGGGATGAATCGGGTGAGCGAATAGCTCGTGACCTGGGAGGCGCTGCCGGCGATCCCGAGCACCACGATGTCGCCGCCCATCGTCATCCTCGTGACGAAGTTCCACAGCAGGAACCACCAGCTCAACCCGAGGAACTTGCGGACCGCGGGCACATCGGGTCTGGCCACGCCGAACCAGGGGATGTAGATCCGCGCCAACCAGAGGTACAGCACCCCGCTCATGAGCGTGACCGACACGGTGGCCACGGCGAGGCCGACCAACCCCGCCCCGAACACGACCGCCACGACCATCAGCCCGCCGCCGACGAACTCGAAGGCGGCGGTGATGCCCATGCGCTTGTACCCGAGGTTCTCGCCGGCGAGCGAGGCCCACGGGATGTTGGTGAGGCCCATGACGAGAACGCCGGCCACCAGGACCGCCGCGGTGAGCCGGATGACGTCGTGGTCGGCCGGCGGCACGTCGAGCCAGATCGGTGCGAACCAGCCGACCACCGCGCCGATGGGAAGGAGCACCGGGATGAAGATCAGCCACACCACGATCGCGCTCCCGACGGCTTGGCGCTTCATCTCCACGTCGTCGGAGGACTGGCGGTGCGCGATGAACCACTTCAGCGCTTCACTCGGACGCCCACCCGCTGGATTCGTCTGACCGATCAACCGATGCACGACCTGCCAGTTGCCGAAGGAGACGTCCCCCAGGTACCGCAAGAGGAGGGGGTTCACGACGAAGCCGACGAGCGCCCGGGCGCCCTGATTGATCCCTGTCGCGACCGAGTTCAACGACGCCTTCTTGGTCAGGCTGCCGTCAGAGAAGACGCGGGACCTGACACGGGTGACGAGACGGGTGCCCATCGAGTCCTCAGAGCCTCGACCAGACCGCGGACTTGATCTCTGCGAGCACCTCGTCCTTCGGACGGCTTGCATCGACCACGATCGCGGGAAGCCGATCCCAGCTCAGACGCCGGATCTCCTCAGACCTGCTGCGGACGACGTCTTCATCGTCGATCCCACGCTTGCGCTCGACCGCGATATCCGGATCGACGCTCAGCACGACGAGGATGTCCGGATCGAGGATCTTCGCGTAGTAGTGCCTCTCGCGACGAGCGAGGAACTTCACGAACCGGCTGCCGCCGGGGGTGTCGAGCATGCGGCTCGCCAGCGGCCCGTCCATGAGCTCGATCTCGGGAAGCGGGTAGCGGTCGCTGACGACGAGCCCGCCACCCGTGGTGAAGCGGCGGGCTCGGCGGTACGCCAGGTACCGATCGCGGGCAACCGTGACCTGTCGGACCAATCTCGCCGATCCACGGCGGCTCATCGATCTTCCGTCCGAGGCAGCCAGCGACGCGCCGGAGACCGATGGTTCGCGCATGAGCCCACGGACGCTCCTCTTCCAGGCACGTCTCACGACCCACGACGTCACGGAGATCGGCGGCTGCCCGAGGTGCACCCGGCTCGTCGCCACGTCCTTCGAGAGCCAGCCGTGGAGCTCGTTCACGATCGTGGATTTCCCCGCTCCGTCACCGCCGACCACGGCGATGAATGCCCCGCCTCCGTTGAGCGTGCCTCGCACAGCCGGTCGGTGGAACACGTGGCGGCGGATGATGACGCGCGCTCGTCGCCACAGCCTCAGCATGGCGTCGGGTCCGGGAGGGCGCCTGGCATACGGCGCCAGGGCGCGTTCCAGGCGGTGGCCCGTGCGGATGCGGGCCGGCACCGCTGCCGTGCCGTCGGCGCAACGAAGGCACCGTTCCCACAGGGTGACGCCGATGAACGGAAGGTGCTCCCGCACGATCGCGCGCGAGTGCTCGAGGTCGGCACGCTGCCTGAGGAACCCGAGCTCTCGGGACTCGCTCGCGGCAAGGCGTCCTTTGTGGGACGCGATCGCGTCCCACGTCGAGTGCTTCAACACCATGCGCACGACGAAGACGACGAGCTCGAACTCGGGAGCCGGGATAGGGAGCGGAGCCACGCTGAGATCAACCGAGTCGAGGTACGCGTCTTCGATCGGAAGCCGGTAGTTCTTCGTCGTGTCGTCGCCGAGCACGAGCTGGAAGTGCGCGTGGATGTGGGCGAGCTTCCCGGACGGTTGATCGAGTCCGTACGAGTGGAAGACCCCGGGCACCCGCTTGGTTCGCGGTGACCGAGCATCCTTGAACCCGAGACCGCGGATCACGGCGGTGAATCGTTCGGCGTCTCCACGACTCACCAACAGATCGAGGTCGCTGTCACCCCGAGCCGCGCGATCCAGCGCATCGTTGCTCTTCCAGTGGCACCATGCGACCCCCTCCGCGGCGAGGGCCTGGCTCAATCTGGTGACGAGCGTGAGCGGGCCGTCGGCCCCCTCGAGATCGGCGCCCGCGCCCGCGGACAGCGTGCTCGTCAACCCACGATCCCATCGAGTTTGTGGCATCGACGGCAGCGGCACGGCGGGAGGGGAACGGTCATGATCCTCTCACCGTAGGCGCCGTAGACCGGCCGCGCACCCGTGCCCAGGGGTACGTCTTCTACACCGATCGCAGCAGCGGACATCATGGGCTGGTCACGTCGGTGCGACGATCTTCGCCGGCCCCGGATCGCTTCGGTATCCATGCCCAGTCCGCGGGGAATACGTCGCCGCGCGTGTACACGTCGAGCCCGAACGTACCGAGGATGTCCATGGCGCGGGCCTCCTCGTCCTCGTCGACCCTGCGCCGCCACTTGTCCACCAGGTCGGGACGCCGATCGGCGGCGGTCTCGTACAACAGGTGTTGCGTCTCCTCGCTCGACTTGATCTTCACGTTGACCGACGGCACGGTGAGCGCGTCCATCATGCGGCCGGGAGCCGGCAGCTCGAGCTTCGCCGCCAGGTCATGGATCACCGGCGCCGGATCGACCACGAGTTGCTCATACGTGACGAGTGCCCAGTCGTCGCTCGCCTCGCGAAGCGGAACCGAGTTCTGCAGACACCACGACAGCACTCCGAGCTCGAGCGGTGTGTCGGACTTGGCGAGCCGGTCCGCGACGACGAGCTGCTCGTGGCTGAAATGGTCTCGATACGCCGTGCCGAGGAAGGCGCCGATCAACGGGAACCGTTCCGACGAGATGGCGACCGCGATCGGATGGCGGATGAGGTAGGCGACCCGCGCGTTGAACGTGTCTCGGACCCAATCGATCCGGTCCGCGCATCCATGGATCTCCTTGATCACGATGCGATGCGTCACGAAACGGTAGTGCCCCCTGAGCGGGTTGGGATTCGCGAAGCGAATGCGTCCTTCGGAGATCTCTTTGAAGTAGCGCTCGAGCGTCGGGGTGAACTCGCCCTCGTAGAGGGCCTCCCATCGATCGGTGCCCAGGTGCTTGCGCACGAGCGGGTTGAACAGGCTCAGGGGCTGGTTGCAGTACTTGAATGCCGGCTGCGTCCAGATCAGCTCCATGAGCCAGGTGCTTCCGCTCCTCGGGGTCGAGAAGAGGAACACGTTCGAGCGCCCATCGGGCCGATGGACGTTCGACATCGTTTTCACCGCGTGCTTGAGCCCACGACTCATCAGCTCGTCCTCTCTCGAGGATCGCCCGTCGATCGCAGCGATGCGATCGCGAGGAGAACCTCGGCGGCGATCGCATCCACGGGCATCTCGCCCGACGCCAATCGGAGGACGATCGGCGTGGCGCCCGGGCTGGCGTCGACCTCGTTCATGATCGTGTCGAACGCCCTGCGATAGCGATCGAGGAACTCGTGTTTGTCCCCAGCGGGAAGGTCGCCGCTCAGGAACCAGTGACCGCGCTCGTCCACGCGCTGGAGCAGCACCGCATCAGGCGCTTCGAGCATCACGATGATGTCCAAGGCGCTCGACCACCGGGTGAGTGAGTTCCGCCACCATCGCTCGAAGGCTTGGCTGCGAGTGAGTGCGGGACCGAACTCCCGCAACCGCGCCAGGCGATACAACGGACCATGGTCGAAGACGGCGACGGCGCCGGAGGCCATCGGCGCCGTGTCGAGGGCCTTGGACCAAGTCTCCAGGCGGGCGATGGACCGCATCTCCCGTCGATCCAGCCATCGATCGCGAGGGTGATGCATGAACCAGAGGGGTAGGAACACGCCGAGCCTCCGCAACGACGGAAGGACGTACTCGACCTTCCTGAGATCGAGACCCGCACGGATCCTTGCATCCTTCGCGCAGAGCGCTCGAAGAAGCGTCGACTTGCCCGCGGCGGCGGGCCCCATGATCTCGATGAGGAGCGGCGCGCCACCGCTTTCCGCGTCCCCCCCCGAGCTGCGCTGTGGCTCCGATCTCCGGCCGCCCGCGATCACGTGATGACCCCCGGTGGCTCGACCGGGGGCTCGACCGAGGGCTCGACCGGTGGCTCGACCGGTGGCTCGACGAACGATAGGTAGGCTCGCTCGGCCCGCTCGCGGAGGCCGGCTAGCGACGCCGCGTGATACCGCTGCTGCATCGCGGGCTTGGCTGCTTCTCGAGCGATCGACGGACGGCCGATGCGGTGCTCGACGCCGCCGCGCGTCCCCGACGTCGGAGCGCCCCGGTAGGTCCGCGTGACCGCGAGGTACTCATCGAGGCTCATGAAGCCGCTCACGAACCGGTTGAGCGAAGGCTGGAACGGCGGACCTTCGGTTCGTTCCTCGATCAGCGCGAAGACCGCGCTCACGTTCGCCTCGGTGTGATCGAACTCCGCGAAGCTCGTCGTGAACCGTTGGTTAACCCGACGGATCACCGCCCCGAAGTCAGATGTCACCTCATCGAAGGTCGCGATCGCGAAGGCTTCCCGGAAAGGCAGGAGCCGCTCGTAGAACGCAACATACGTCTTCAACCACTGGCGGGCCGTCACCCGCGGCTGGCGGATCATCGCCGACACGATCGTCGCTTCCGCTGGGCGTGCCGTGATGAGGGTCGGCACTTCGCGGCCGGCGGCTTCGATCAGCGGGGCCACCGCGTGCATGTGGTGCGCCATCTTCACGTGACCGTTCTGCGCGAGCTGGAACGCGATCGAGGCGAACGTGTTCGCCGAACGTTCCATGCCGTCGAGGACCAGCTGTGTGGTCCCGTCGAGCATCGACTCGGCCCGTTTCAGGCGCGCCAGTGGGAGATACAGCGAGGGGTGCATCATTACGGAGCGCCGAAGGGCATGCCTCGGGGATCCCATCGTCGCCGAGGGCGCGCGCGTTGGCCGGCCCGTCGTGCTCACGACGCCCCCTGATCGATGAGATCGCCGTACGCCGTGGAGAGGCGGCGATAGAAGCCGTCGGACGTGAACCGGTCGCGAACGCTCGTCGCCGCAGCCGACCCCAACGACGCGCGCTTCGCCGGATCGCCCAAGACGTCGCAGATCGCGCGCGCGAGCGCTTCGGGATCGCCCTGTGCGACCAGGATGCCTGAACGCCCGTGCTCGATCTGCTCCCTGGGACCCCCGATGTCAGAGGCGATGACCGTCTTGCCGAGCGCCATGCCCTGAAGCACCACACCGGGGAACGGATCGGGGTGAGTCGAACAGTGCGTGACGACGTCCGCGGCCGCCATGATCGTGGGGATGTCGCTTCGGAATCCGGTGAACGTGACGGCCGATCCGACACCGAGCTCGAGGGGCAGACGGCGCAGTCGAGCTGCATAGCGCTCGTGGTGTGCACCCTCTACCTCCCCGCCCACGACCACGAAATGCGTCTCAGGGAAGGAGGCGAGCACGGAGGGAACGGCTCGCATCAATACTTCGTGCCCCTTCGGCTCGACCAACTTCGCCACGAGGACCACCAGCCCCGCACGGTCGGTCAGGCCCAGCTCTCGCCGGACGGCGGTGCCGTTCACGTCAGGGTGGAAGGTCGAGGGATCAGGACCGGGGTCGTGGATCACCGATACCTTCGGCGTTTCGACTCCCTGGAGCTGAAACACCTCCCTTTCGACGGAGGCCGAGACGACGATGATCTCGCTGGAGAGCCAGGCCACGATCCTGGGGAGCACGATCCTAAGGAGGCGCGGCCACGAAGAGATGTCCGCTCGGATGTGCCACACGCAGGGCACGCCCGCGATCTTCGCTGCGATACCACCGTAGACGTCGAGGATCTCGTTGACGTGGACGAGCGCGACGTGCTCGCGCCGGATGATGCCCGCAAGCCGACGCGCGCTCCGCGCTGTCGCGACGATGTCGCCCACGTAGCTGGCGATCGATCTGCCGCGCTTGGGCCGAGGCAATGGCAGGGAGTAGGCTCGCAGGGCTCCGTGCTGAGGCATCGGTGACACGCCTCCGTGCTCCTGCGAGAGGACGAGGACCGGACGGAACCCCCAATCCCCGATCTCGTTCCCCATATCGAACAGGCAACGCAGCGCGCCGCCTTGCTGATCTGAGTCCGCGGAGGTGTACAGGATCTTCGGCGCAGTGGCGGTGCTCACCGTCGTCATGGGTAGACGTCCACGTCGTACCTCGCGGCGAGCTCACGGTAGTACGCGTGATCGCTCGCTCCGAAATAGTCCCGCCATTGCCCCGACGATCCGGACCTGAAGAAGAGGCTGTCCTGGGCGACGGACGGCGTCCGCTGCTTCTCGGCCGATTGCAGGGTTCGGAAGCTCGATCGCTCGATCGCCTCGTCGAGCAGGGCCTCATGACGGGACGCGCCCAAGACATCGAGGAGGCGAGCGAACTCCCGGTGCGGGTCGGCCAGCATCCCTTCGTATCGCATGACGAGCTGCGAGTGAGGTCGCCACGACGAGAAATGCCTGAACCAGCTCTCCAGTCCGTGGCTGCGATCTCGGATGAATCGGTCGAACGGTTCCTGAACCTCCTCGCGCTTGTCTCGGATCAGGTGGTACCGAGACACCATCACATCGCGGGGATCGCGGATGATGCTGATGGTCGACGGGTTCCTGAACAATGGGGAATACCGATGGTGGGTCTTGATCACACGAGGCATCGTGCTATGGGGCCATCGCCGGAACAGGTTGTTGGCGCCCAACGCCGGCATCGTCGCGTTCAGGATCGACTCCACCTCTCGGCCGTTCCATTCGTTCAAGCTGATGAGGTTGCACAGCACATGGCGCGTCCATGTCGTGCCTGAACGAGGGAATCCTGCGAGGAGGAAATCGCTCTTGCGGATCGCGAGCAGGCCTGTTCCGATCAACAGATACCGTTCGATCGACGCGGGTGCCCTAGCCGACGTACTCATGGGTGTCCAATCCATAGAGCTCGCGGTAGGTCGTCACGGCCGTCTCCAGGGTGAACGGCGAGCTCGCGAACCGCTGGCGGCGGCGATCTTTCCCAGCCTCGTCCCGGTCATCGAGAGCCCGAGCGAGGTGTTCGGCATGGCCGGCGATGTCGTTGGGCGGCGCCATCGCGATGTCACCGGGGAAGTACGAGGCGATCTCCCGCATCGAGGGGATGTCACTGGTCACGAGCGGAAGTCCTGCTGCGAGTGCTTCCAATGGCGAGCCGGGGAGCCCTTCCCATGCCGACGGGAAGAAGAACACGTCGGAGCCGAGCAGCAACCGGGCCACGTCGCTCCTGTCGCCGGTGACGCTGCAGACCGACCGCAGACCGAGCCGGTCGATCCTCGACTCGACCTCCTCGCGAAGCGGTCCGCTGCCGACGAGCAGCAGTCGCGCGCACGGATCACGCTCGAGCACGACCCTCATCGCTTCCACGATGGCCGCGTGGTTCTTCTGGGCAGAGAATCGACCAACGTTCACCACGATCCGGCTGTCGACCGGCCATCCGAACTCCTCTCGAACGCCCTGAGCATCGGCCAGCTGCCGGAAGTGAGCATGATCCGTGCCGTTGTAGACCACGCTGCTGCGACATGCGAGCTGCCAACGGCCGGGGAGAACGCTCTCCAGTGCGCTTCGCGAGACCGCGATGACCTGGGTGGAGTACCGCGTGATCAGGGACCGCATCGCCCACACGAAGAGACGATTCGACACGACCGCACGAACGACCCTGGACCTCGCGCTCTGTCCCGGGTCCCCCATCGTGTTGTGGATGGTGACGATGCGCGTGGGCACGCGCCGGACGGCAGCCAGCCAGATGATGAGCCCGCTCAGCAGCTGAGGTTCGGTGTTGATCACGTCGTATCGACCGTCTCGCAGAAAGCGAGCGAACGCCAGAAGGAACCAAGGCGAGCGGATCGAGACGACCTGGGTCGAGCCTCCGAGCCGATCGACGTCTTCCTCGATCTCATTCGGCCCGAGGTCGATGGAGCAGAGGTCGAACTCGATCGCGTGCGAGCGACGCAACGATCCGCATATCTCGAGGGTTCGGAGCTGCGCGCCCGCTCTCTCGAGGCTGCCGAACACGAACAAGAGTCGCCTCGGCCGGCCACCCGTTCCGGTCATGGCTCCGATGCTTCCGCTTGGGCGATCGCTCGAGCATCGGACCGGCCGGCGCGACCCCGGATCAGGGCCGGGGCGAGATAGACGATCAGCCAACCCCAGGTGAGCGCCCGCACGAAGAGCGCCGACGAGTTCCTCACCCAGATCAGCGTCTCCGACATGACGATCAGGCTGAAGGCGACCGTTCGAGCGTCCCAACTCTTCGTCGACACATACCGCCAGAGTCGCGTGAGTCCCCACCCCAAGAGGACGTAGAGGATGATGACCCCGATCGCGCCGAACTGAAGATAGGCCTCGGCCACCTGCAGGTATCCGGGTCCCGCTGTGCGTCCTGGCGCCAGGTAGGACAGGACCCATTGGCTGGGTGGGAAGCTCCGGATGTCGAGGTCGAACGGGTCCAGCAGCAGATTACGGAAGGGAAGCGCGACGACGAGGGAGCTCAGATAGTCGCTTCCGTAGTGATAGCTCTCTTCCTGTGGCACCACCTTGACCGTCGCCATCAAGGTCTGATAGCTGCCGGACGTCGTGATGAGGAAGCCTCCGAGGAAGTCTTCCCTGTACGTGTTCGTGGCCTCAACCTGATTGGTTGCCGCCATCCCGAGCACTGCGCCCGACCACTGCGAGATCGGCACGGTCCGAAGGTTCAGGATCGCCGGCATGAGGAACGCCACCAGCACCGCGACGGCGAGAGACCGCATCAGGCTGATCCGGGAACCGCGAAGGAACAGACCGCATGCGATCATGATGACCGCCGCGAGCGGTCCGCTTCGATCGCCGATCCCCAGCATGACCGCCAGAGCCGGGATCGCGAGGAGCACGACGATGGTTCGGGAACGTCGATCCTTGCTGGTAGCCGTCAAGATCAGCAGAGACCATGGCAGCAACCGTGCGAGCGAGACACCGGCGAGCTGGGAGATCTGGCCCGCCCTCTTCGCTCCATGGAACGCGTGATAGCCGCCATCGATCGCGTATGTCAGTGCCCCACCTGTGATGGTCGAGGCGACGATGAGCAGAGCAGCCACCGCGTACAACGCGTAGCCCAGGCCTCGCAGGATCCGCTCATCGACATGCACGTGGTCGTGCTGACTGACGGGAGGAGCATCGTCGCTCGGCTCCGGAGTTCTCGTGAGCATCGTTCCGAGCAGGAACGACGAAAAGGCCAGCGCGATCACGGGCATGGCGACGAGGGTGCTTCGCACGTCGACCCACTCCCAGTCACGAAAGGCTGCTTGGCCTTGGAACTGGTACAACAGCAACGGGCTGCAGGTGAACATGAATGTGACAACCAACAGCAGCGACGGGAACGACAGCACCGGCACACGCTGCACGTACGTCATGCAGGCGATCACCAAGAGACAGAACACGACCGTGGCGAGCGCGGAAGACCGGAGATCGCCGAGCGGAAGAGGTTGGTGGGTCAGCACGAGCCATCCGAGACCCAGCGTGGAGATGATCGCAAGACCGGCGAGCGCCATGCGTAGATATTCCCGGAAGACCCAGTCGTTCGCCATCTGACGCGTGACCGGACGACCGGCATGCTCGATCGGGAGGCTCTCCAAACCGTGGCTCCTCGGGTAACCCCAGACGGCCGTGGGCTGAAAGCCACGGCGATGTGCTTGATGATGGGCAAAGGAGGTGGCGTGGTCGTCGCCCACCCGTGCCAGGATACGTACCGCGCGTGGCGTAGGTGCTCGAAGGGCCCGCCCGCAGAGACCGAGCCACGGCTCTCGCATGCATACGGCTACGTCGTCTGCATGGCGAAGAACGGACGTCGTCTTCGTACACTTCGTACTTCCAACGTGCGTTTCATGCAGTCATCGGTGGTCCCGCCTTCCGGAGGATCATGGTTCCCTCATGGAACGTCGACGGCGAAACGCCGAACCTCTGGAGACACGGATGATACGAACATCGGACTCGCGTCCCGGAGCCGCCCCTGGTGTGAGGGACCTCGCCTCCATCCTTTTCCGGAGGAAGTGGCTCATCCTCCTCATCGCCCTGCCCGTTGTCGCGGCCTCGGTCCTCTACTCGTACTCGCGCACGCCCATGTACTCGGCGACCACCGGAGTATTGGTCAGACCG
>Ga0180121_10000935_pt1 | contig 12354 bp, 10 predicted proteins | sample AntDrymUQ5402106_2_FD_129676 | JGI IMG/M metagenome (GOLD analysis project Ga0180121, IMG submission 129676) | Polar desert sand microbial communities from Dry Valleys, Antarctica - metaG UQ540 (21.06) (version 2) (version 2) | ecosystem: Environmental > Terrestrial > Soil > Desert | place...
AGCGACGCCGGCCCGGTCGAGCGCCCCCTTGATGGCGAAGCCACCCAGGTCGGACCCGGAGAAATCCTTGAGCGATCCCAGGAGGCGCCCCATCGGGGTGCGGGCCCCTGCCACGATGACGGAACCGGCCATGAGCAACCTCCTGCGACCTGGGGGGACGAGCGCTGACGAGCGCTGTCACGATAGCCGCATGCTCACCCGCATCGACCACGTCGGCCTGGCCGTGCGCGACCTCGACGCGGCGCTCGAGTTCTACGCGCGCGTGTTCGACCTGCACCTCGTCCACGAGGAGGTCAACGAGGAGCAGGGCGTCCGCGAGGCGATGCTCGGCGTCGGTGACTCCGCTGCGTTCATCCAGCTGCTGGCGCCACTTCGCCCGGACTCACCGATCGCGCGGTTCCTCGACCGCAGCGGCGAGGGCATCCAACAGGTCGCCTACACGGTGGAGGACGTGGACGCGGTGTCCGCCACCCTGCGGTCCCGCGGCGTGCGGATGCTCTACGACGAGGCCAAGCGCGGGACGTCCGGGTCCCGCGTCAACTTCGTCCACCCCAAGGACGCCATGGGTGTCCTGGTCGAGCTCGTCGAACCCGCCGCGAACGCGGGCGCCACCTGACATGACGAGGGGCCCCGCCGACATCGGCGGGGCCTCTCGTCCGAAGGAGTGTGCCTACCCCTCGTCCTCGTCGTCGTCGTCGCCGTACACGGCGTCCCAGTCTTCGACCGACATCCTGAGCAGCTGGCCCTCCTCGACGAGCTCGGGGTCGGGGTTGGCCTTGTGGACCTGGGCGTCGAAGAGGAACTCGCCCTTCGCGATCTCGATGATCCCGCTGGACTCCTCGTCGGTGGTGATGAAACCGGGGGCCGGCGCACTACCGGTTGCCGGCGCGGAGAACCTCGCCGCGTCGAAGCGAGCGAGTATCCCGATGGCGCCGTCGTCGATGCGGTAGCTCAGGATCCGGGCTAGGTGGGCGTTGTTGCCCGGGTCCTCCTGGATCAGCAGGTTGCCGCGTCCGTCGATCGTCATGTTGTCGGGCTTGTTCAGGAACGGTGACTCGGTGCCGTCGAGAAGGAGGGTGAGGGTCCCGCCCAGCTGCGGCCGCTTGACGTCGGTGAACGACAGGCGCCAGAGACCGCCGCCGTCGCGCACGGAGTTGGTCGGCTCGATCGGTGAAGCGGTCTTGTCACCGCCCTCGGTCGTGAGGAAGTAGTAGTCGTCGGGGTTGCGCGGGTCGAAGTGTCCGTCCTCGATCCGGTTGAACGTCGACCCGGCAGTGGCCGCCTCGGCGTTCTGCAAGGTGCCGCTCTTGTTCCAGTCCACGGGCGCGAGCTCGAAGGGTCGGATCTGGCCCTTGCCGTAGGTCGCGGAAGACGTGGCGTTCTTGGCGCTCGGGACGTTGATGACATTCAGCTGGCCGTTGGTCAGGCCCGCCTTGTCGACGGGTGAGCCCGAACGCTTCTTGGTCCCCACGTACGCCCTGAGCTGGCCGCTGCCACCGTCTTCGTTGCCCATCACCACGGTGGTGTCGGACCGGGTGTCCGCGGCGAGCGTGTTCTCCCAGGAGAACAGGCCGAGACGCGGCAGCTGGTACGCCTCGCCGGCGGTGGTCACGCCGAAGACGCGGCCCTCGTCGCCGGACTCCTCGTTCGCGAAGTAGATCTGGCCGTCGTAGCCCACGCCCCGGTTACGGAGCTGACCTCGCTCGGTAAGGGCACCGGAGCAGAACCGGCTGAACTGGGGGGTGTGGCCGCCCACCGCACCCGTCGGTGCTACAGGAACCGCCGAGTAGGTGCCCGTCTGGTAGTTCCAGTAGCGCACGCCTGGGTCGATCAGGTCGGACCCACTTTTGACCTCACCTGTCCGACGGTCGATCACGAACCGGGACACGAAGGCGCCGGTCTGGCCGTGCCGACGGGTGACACCCAGGGTCTCGCGGAGCTCCTGGTTCTCGAAGACCACCAGGTCCCCCCGCTGCTTGTTGGCCCCCAGCCCGTCAGGGATGCCCACCATGCGATAGCCGTCGGACGTCGTTCGGTCGCCCACGGTCAGCAGGGAGGTGATGTCCACCCCCGGCGCGACCGGCGCGACGTACGGCGCAACGGTGGTCGAGGGGCCGGTGCTGGTCTCGGCGATCGCCGGACCGGTCGCCAGCGCCAGCGCGGCCACGGTCGCCGCCGTGACCGAGACCTGGACTGCTCTGCGTGAAGTCGTCACGCGTTCTCCTTCGAGATCGTGGGCGGCCCCGGGATGGGTCCACTCCCATGCCCGGGACGCTAGGAGCGCATGTCGGACGCCCCGCGACCCGCAGGTGACGAGACGGTGAACGTCATGAGGCGATGAGACGCGGGCCCCCCACACGGCAGAGTCCCCACCCGCTGGCCCCCGGTCGTTACCCGCCAGTAGCATCCGCCGACATGACGACGACGACAATGGACATTCTCGGCGCCCTCCTCGCGGATGCATCAGCCGAGGACCTCGCGTCGCTCCCGGTCCCCGACCACTACCGGGGCGTCACGGTGCACAAGGACGAGGTCGGCCTCTTCGAGGGACGGGCCACAGCGGACAAGGACCCGAGGGAGAGCCTGCACGTCGAGGACGTCCCCACTCCCGAGGTAGGCCCGGGCGAGGCGCTGGTCGCCGTCATGGCCAGCGCCATCAACTACAACACCGTGTGGACCGCCATCTTCGAACCCGTGGCGACGTTCGCGTTCCTCGAGCGGTACGGCCGGCTCTCGCCCCTCTCCAAGCGCCACGACCTCCCCTACCACGTCGTCGGCTCCGACCTCTCCGGCGTCGTCCTGCGCACCGGCCCCGGGGTCCATGCGTGGCGGGCCGGCGACGAGGTGGTGGCGCACTGCCTCAGCGTCGAGCTGGAGTCCCCCGACGGGCACAACGACACGATGCTCGACCCGGAGCAGCGGATCTGGGGCTTCGAGACCAACTTCGGCGGCCTTGCCGAGCTGGCGCTGGTGAAGTCCAACCAGCTCATGCCCAAGCCACGGCACCTGACGTGGGAGGAGGCCGCGGCCCCGGGGTTGGTCAACTCCACGGCGTACCGCCAGCTCGTCTCGCGCAACGGCGCCGGCATGAAACAGGGCGACGTCGTACTGATCTGGGGCGCCTCGGGCGGGCTCGGCTCCTACGCCACGCAGCTCGCCATCGGCGGCGGCGCGACACCCGTCTGCGTCGTCTCCAGCCCCGAGAAGGCCGACATCGCCCGCAGGATGGGAGCTGAGCTCATCATCGACCGGAACGCCGAGGACTACCGCTTCTGGAGCGACGACCACACGCAGGCCCCCAAGGAGTGGCAGCGCCTCGGCAAGCGCATCCGTGAGCTCACCGGGGGCGACGACGTCGACATCGTCTTCGAGCACCCCGGCCGCGAGACGTTCGGCGCCAGCGTCTACGTGGCGCGCCGCGGCGGGACGATCGTCACCTGCGCGTCGACGAGCGGTTTCATGCACGAGTACGACAACCGCTACCTCTGGATGAACCTCAAGCGCATCATCGGCTCGCACTTCGCCAACTACCGCGAGGCATGGGAGGCCAACCGGCTGGTGGCGCGCGGGAAGATCCACCCGACGCTGTCGAGGACGTACGCCCTGGAGGACACCGGCCAGGCGGCGTACGACGTCCACCGCAACGCCCACCAGGGCAAGGTCGGCGTCCTCTGCCTCGCCCCGGAGGAGGGCCTCGGCGTCCGCGACCAGGCCCTCCGCTCTCGCCACGAAGCGGCGATCAACCGGTTCCGGGACGTCTGACCCTTGCGCGACCCCGTCCGACCCCCATGGCCTGGCTCGGGCGCTGACCAGGTCTGACACGGCCCGCCCAGTTCTGACATAGCCGCCCAGTTCTGACACCATGCCGTCTCATGGAGCCCGATGCGGAGCTGCTGCCGCGCGAGGACGTCGCCGAGCGTGCGAGCGACCTCCTCGTGGCGGCCCAGGCACAGGCGGACCGGCTGCGCGCGGAGACCGAGAGGCAGGTCGCCGGCGCGCGCGAGGGGGCGGCGGCCAGCCTCGCGTCGGCGAGGAAGAAGGCCGCCGAGCTGGTCGCCGACACGCAGCGCCTGCACGACGTGGCCACCGGCCGCCACCTGGAGGCTGCGCGCCTCGAGGAGGAGGCCGTACGCCGACGCGCTGACGCCCTGGAGGAGGGCGCCCGGCGCCTCGAGGACGCCCTTGCCATGGCGGAGCGGACCCGGTCCGAGACGGCCGACGAAGCCCGGCAGGTGCTCGAGGACACGGCCGACCAGGCCGCCATGGTGCTCTCCGCGGCCTCCACGACCGCTGACGACCTGGTGGAACGGGCGACCCAGGAGGGCGCCGCAGCCCGCGCTGGCGTCGAGAACGAGGCCGAGGCGGTCCGGGGCCAGTCCAAGGAGCTGCGCGACCGCGCTCAGCAGATGGCCGACGAGATCGTCAACGAGGCGCGGGAGGACGCCGCCCGCCGCCACGACGACGCGGTACAGGGGGCCTCCGAGCGGATGGCAGCCCTCTCGGCCGAGGTGGACCGGTTGGCCACCGAGGCCCGTCGACAGGCCGACGAGGTCGTCGCGACGGCCGTCTCGGACGCCGAGTCGACGCGGCACGCCGCGGAGGAGCACGCCGCGCGGACCCGCGCCGAGGCCGACGGCCTGGCCGCGGTGGCCGAGCAGGAGGCCGAGGTGATCCGCGGCGCCGCTCGGGCGGAGGCGGACACGGTACTGGGGGAGGCTGCGGAGCAGGCGGCCTGGGGCAAGCGCACGGTGGACGAGCTGCTCGCGGCCGCCACCGGCGACTCCGACCGGCTCCGGGAGGAGGCACGGGCCGAGGCGGCACGTGTCCTGGCCGAGCACCTCGCCCACGGCCAGGAGGCCGTCGAGACGTCCGGGCAGGAGGCGCAACGGCTGCTGGCGGAGGCCCAGGGCCGGGCGCGCATCGTCGAGCTCGAGGCCGACCAGATTCTCGCCGCCGCCACGGCGGAGGCAGAGCGGCGGCTGACCGACGCCAGCCACCGCGCCACCCGCACCACGGAGGATGCGGTGCTCCGGGTGGCGGAGATCGACTCCCGCGCCGAGCGGCGCGTGGCGGAGGCGGAGGCCAGCACCTCCGCCCTGCGGGAACGGGTGTCCGAGCAGGTGGCCGCCGCCCAGCGCGAGGCAGAGGAGTCGCGCCGAGCGGCTCGCGCCGAGGCGGTCCGCCTGGTCGCCGAGGCGCGCGTCGAGGCCGACCAGATGCGCTCCCAGGCCTCCCGTCTGCTCACCGACGCCCGGGAGGAGGTGGCCCAGCTCAGCACCCGGCGCGACGAGATCGCCGCCGAGCTGGGACGGCTGTCCGGCGTCATCGACGCCCTCTCCGTGTCCGCCTCGGACGTGACAGGATGACCCGGTAAGTCACCTCTGCGACGAAGGAAGTTCCACAGTGACCCACAACCCGCCCAGCAGCGAGCAGTTCGAGATCGTCCGCCGGGGCTACGAGCCTCAGCAGGTCGACCGTCGCATCGCCGCCCTCGCCGGCGACCTGGAGGCCGCCAACCGGCTCCGGGCCGACCTCGAACGCCAGGTGGAGGAGCTGCGAGCGCAGTCGGAGGCTGGACAGGCGACCCCGCACGCCGGCCTCAGCGCGCGGTTGGAGCAGATCCTCGGCCTCGCGGACGAGGAGGCGAAAGAGATGCGCACGCACGCGGCCGACGAGGCCCTCCAGCACCGTGCGCTCACCGACCAGGACGCCGACAAGATCCGCAAGGCGGCCGAGCGCTACGCCCAGGAGCGGCGCACCGACGCCGACACCGAGGCCGCACGGACCCTGCAGGACGCCAAGCGCCAGGCGGACCAGCTGCGCGACGAGTCCGAGCGTGACGCGAAGGCCAGACGAGAAGAGGCCGAGGCGCTCTTCGAGCACAACCGCGCGCAGGCCGCCCAGTCCGCCGCGGACTTCGAGACGACCCTGGCCCAGCGGCGCGACCAGGCCGAGCGTGACTTCACCCAGCAGATGACAGGCAGCGAGGCACAGCTTTCCGCCATCACCGAGCGCTCGGAGCAGCTGCGCCTCGAGGCCGAGAAGCTCCGCTCGGACTCCGACCGCAAGTCCAAGCGCACGATGGACGAGGCCGCCAGGCAGGCGGACGACATCATCGCGGAGGCGAAGGCGACCGCTGCGCGCATCCGCGGCGAGTCCGAGCGGGAGCTCAGTGCCGCGACGCAGTGCCGCGACAGCATCAACTCCCAGCTGACCAACGTGCGCCAGATGCTCGCGACGCTGACCGGATCGACCTTGCCCGACCCGAGCGCTGACACGTCCTCCGCCACCGGGGCACAGACCCAGTCCGGGTCCGGCCAGACCGGGTCAGAGCAACCGGGGTCGGAGCAGCCGGGGTCCGACAAGGCCGATTCCGACAAGTCCGCAGACGCCGCCGCCGCCAAGGTGCAGGAGGCACCGGCACAGGGTTCCGGGCGCCCCTCGGCCGGGAGTGAGAAGGACACGAAGGCGCCGGCGGTGTCGATGGAGAAGCCGGCCCCCTCGAACCGTTGACCACCGGGTCACGCGCGTCGTGAGCGACACCAAGGACACGCAGGACAGCGGGACCGCCGAGGAGGCCCACCTCGCCCGGGTCGAGGCCGGCGAGGCCAAGGCCCGGGCCGCCGAGGCGCTCGACGCGGCTCGGTCACCCGATCCGCACGCCACGGACAAGGCATTCGGCCGGCTCGGTCACCCGATCCGCCGTGACTCGCCGTTCATGCTGGGCTTCCTCGGCGCCCTGGGCGTCTTCCTCGCCTACTTCCTGACCCAGGCTCTGGTAGAGGCTCGCAGCGTCATCATCCTGATCGTCGTCTCGCTGTTCCTCGCGATAGGGCTCAACCCCGGCGTCGAGTGGCTGATGGCGCGCAACATGCGCCGCGGTGCGGCCATCGGCGTCGTCTTCCTCGCAGTGATCGGCGCCTTCGTCGGCTTCGGTTTCGCTGTCGTGCCACCGGTCGTCGAGCAGAGCGACGCTTTCGTCAAGGACCTCCCCCAGTATCTCGACGACCTCCGCGGGAACCCGACCGTGCGCCGGTTCGACGAGAGCTACGGCGTGATCGAGCGCGCGCAGGACTACGTGACCTCCGGCGACATCGGCCAGCGGGCGTTCGGCGGCATCGTGGGCGTGGGACGTGTCGTGCTGAACGCTGTGTTCAGCGCGTTCAGCGTCCTGATCATGACCCTCTACTTCCTCGCCGCACTCCCGAGCATGAAGCGACAGGCGTACCGGCTGATCCCCTCGTCCCGACGTGAGCGGGTGCAGCTGCTCAGCGACGAGGTCCTCACGCGGATCGGTGGATTCGTCAGCGGGGCCTTCACCGTGGCGTTCGTCGCCGCCATCACCTCGTACGCCTTCCTGCTCGCCGTCGGCATGCCGTACGCCCTCGCGCTGGCCGTCTTCGTCGGCCTGTTCGACCTCATCCCGCTGGTCGGGGCGACGATCGCTGCCGTCATCGTCGCGCTGATCGGCTTCACCGAGTCCGTGACCGTGGGCGTCATCTGCATCGTCTTCTACGTGGCCTACCAGCAGTTCGAGAACTACGTCGTCTACCCCCGGGTCATGAGCAAGGCCGTCGACGTCCCCGCACCGGTGACAGTGGTGGCCGTGCTGCTCGGCGGGGCCCTGCTCGGCATCGTCGGCGCACTGCTCGCGATCCCCACAGCGGCAGCCATCCTGCTCGTCGTGCGCCAGGTCGCCATCCCCCGGATGGACCGGGTCTGAGCCGCTCCGGATCGGTCAGAGCAGCGGCTCGAGGATGAAGGCCCGCACGCTCGCGGTGAACGCCTCGGACACCTCGACCGCACTCAGGTGCCCCGAGCCGGTCAGCTCGGCCAGCCGCGCGTCGGGCAGGGCGTCGAGCATCGCCTCGGCGTCGGAGCCCGTCGAGAGCTCGTCCTCGTCACCGCGGATGACGAGGGCCGGCACGGCGACGGTGCGCAGCACGTCGAGAGAGTCAGGGCGCGTGGCCATCGCACGTTGTGCCCATGAGGCAGCAGCCGGTGGCGCCGCCTCCACGAGACCCTTGACCCGCCCCAGGACGAGCGGCCGGTCCCGCCCCGTCGTCGGTCCGCAGAGGGCCGGGAGCACCTCCTCGACGAGCGCCTCCACCGTCGACTCCGCGTCGAGGCGGGCCGCGATGCGCTCGCGCTTCTCTCGCGCCGGTTCGGGATCGGCGGTGGCCTTGGTGTCGGCGAGGACCAGCCCGCTCAGGCGGTCCGGGTGCCGTCGCGCAAAGGCCATCGCCACGTAGCCGCCCATGGACAGGCCACCGAGCACGACGCGGTCCAACGTGAGTGTGTCGAGCAGTGCTGCGACGTCGTCGGCGACATGGTCGAGTGAGGGTTCGTCGTGCCCCAGCTGCGAGCCTCCGAAGCCGCGGAGGTCAGGCGTGATGACCCGAGCGATGTCGGACAGCGCATTGCGCTGGTCCAGCCACATCGCAGAGGACAGCGGGAACGCGTGGAGCAGGACCAGCGGCAGACCGGATCCGGACTCCCGCACGTGCATGTCGACCTTCGTCATCCGGGCACGGTAGTCGGCAACGGAGCCGCCCCGGGCACCACCCGGGCGACGACCTCGTCCAGCACCCGGCGTACGGACGGCTCCCCGACCCACAGGTGCTTGGCGTCCTCGATCCCGACCACCTCGGCCTGCGGGATGCGCGCGAAGCGCTCCCGCGCCTCGGCAGGGCGCAGGTAGTCGTCGAGCTCGGGCACCAGTGCGACGACAGGCTTGCCCGAAGCCGCCCAGGCGTCGAGGTGCGAGTCGTCGGAGAACCGCAGGGGTGGCGAGAGCAGGATGGCACCGTGGATCGAGGGGTCGAGGCCGTGCATGAGGGCGAGGTCGGTGCCGAAGGACCAGCCGAGCAGCCACCGGTCGGGCAGCGGGGGCGCTTCGTGGAACTCGGCGTACTCGATCGCGGCCGCCACGTCGAACCTCTCCCCCACCGCTTCGTCGAAGGCCCCCTCACTGGTGCCGGCCGGCGACGACGTGCCTCTCGTGTTGAAGCGGAGGACGGCGATGCCGGCCAACGCCGGCAGCCGGTAGGACGCCTTGCGCAGGACGTGGCTGTCCATGAAGCCACCCTGTGTCGGGAGCGGGTGGAGGGTGACGAGAGTCGCGACAGGGGCCCGGTCGACCGGCACCGCCAGCTCACCGACGAGGTGGAGCCCGTCCGCGGTGTGCAGCTCGAGCGGCGTGCGACGTGCGGGAAGGACGGTGCCGGCCCGGATCTCTGCAGGCCCGCCGTAGGTCGAGAGGTGGTGCTCGCTCACCCGAACCTCGGTGCGTCGCGGCTGCGCTGCACCTTTGGGCCGCGCCGGCCCCGGGCCGCCCAGCAGGACGTGTGCCAGTGCCTCCGGTTCTCGAGCGCGGCGTCGCCCTCGGGCCAGGCCGGCCAGACGACCACGTGCGGGGTGGCCGGGCGGATCTCGTGGTCACACCCCGGGCAGCGGTACGCCCTTGTCGCAGCGGACCCGGTGACCGGCCGCACGACCCACTCGTCGCCCGCAACCGACACGTCAGGTGTAGTCGCGGAAGCCGCGACCCGTCTTGCGTCCCAGGTAGCCCGCGGTCACCAGGTGCTCGAGCAGCGGCGCGGGAGAGAAGCCCGGCTCACGGAACTCGAGGTAGAGGCTGCGCTGGATGGCCAGCGAGACGTCGAGCCCGACGACGTCGAGCAGGTCGAACGGACCCATCGGGTAGCCGCAGCCGACCACCATCGCGCTGTCGATGTCCTCGACGCTCGCGTAGTGGGCCTGCAGCATCTTGACCGCGTCGTTGAGGTAGGGGAAGAGCAGCGCGTTGACGATGAAGCCCGCGCGGTCGCCGCAGTCGACCGCGTGCTTGCCGGCGCGTTCGCAGAGGGCTCGGGCCGTGGCGACGACGTCGTCGGCGGTGGAGACCGTGCGCACCACCTCGACTAGCCTCATCACCGGAGCGGGGTTGAAGAAGTGCAGACCCACCACGTCGGCCGGGCGGCCCGTGGCGGCAGCGAGGTCGACCACCGGCAGCGAGGAGGTCGTCGTCGCGAGCACCGCGCCCGGCTTGCAGATCTCGTCCAGGGTCGCGAACAGCGCCTGCTTGACCGAGAGCTCCTCGACCACCGCCTCGACCACCAGGTCACGGTCTGCCAGGTCGTCGAGCCGGGCGGAGCCGCGCACCCGCGAGAGCGCGGTGTCACGGTCGGACTGCTCGAGCTTCCCACGCAGGACCGCCTTGTCCAGGGAGCGTTCCAGGGCGGCCAGGACCCGGGCGACCTTCTCCTCGCCGCGCCCGACGTACAGCACGTCGCAGCCCGCGATCGCCAGCACCTCCACGATGCCGACCGCCATCGTCCCGGAGCCGACGACGCCGACCTTGTCGACCGGACGGCCCGTCGGCGACTTGTCACCTGGCCCCGGCGTCAGGTCGTCCGCGACGACGACCGGCGAGTCCGGTGCCTCGTAGGTGTAGAAGCCCCTGCCCGTCTTGCGCCCGCGCAGCCCGGCGGTGACCATCTGCTTCAGGATCGGAGCGGGAGCGTGCAGCCGGTCGCGCGACTGGCGGTACATCGTGTCGAGGATCTCGTACGCCGTGTCGAGCCCGATCAGGTCGAGAAGCGCGAGCGGACCCATCGGGTATGCGCAGCCCAGCCGCATGGCCGCATCGATGTCCTCGCGGGTCGCGTAGCGCGAGTCCACCATCGAGACTGCGTGGTTGAGGTATCCGAACAGCAACGCGTTGGCGATGAAGCCCGCCTTGTCGCCGATGACCACCGGGACCTTGCCCAGCCGGAGCGCGAGCGCCTCGATGTCGCTGACGACCTCCTGCTCGGTGACGACGGTGCGCACGACCTCGACCAGCTTGAGCACCGGCGCGGGGTTGAAGAAGTGCATCCCGACGACCTTGGACGGACGGCTGGTCGCCACCGAGATCTCGGTCACCGACAGCGAGGACGTGTTGGTCGCGAGGATCGTGTCGGGGCGGCAGATCTTGTCCGCGGCCGCGAAGACCTCCTGCTTGAGGTCCAGGCGCTCCGGCACGGCCTCGACGACCATGTCGACGTCAGCGAGGTCCTCCATCGAGGTGGTGAACTGCACCCGCCCGACCAGGTCGTCGCGGTCGGACCCGCTGATCTTGCCGCGGGCGACCGCCCGGTCGGTCGAGTGCCGGAGGTGCCCGCGGCCACGTTCTAGCGCCTGCTCGGTGGGCTCGACGCCGACGACCTCGAGACCCTCGCGGGCGAACACCTCCACGATGCCGACGCCCATCGTGCCGAGCCCGACGACCCCGATCCGGCTGAAGTTCCGTGCCATGGCCAGCAGTCTCCCAGGGCGGACGCGGGACGGCACGACTAGGGTGACCCGCCGTGCGCCTGGTCATCGCGACGTGCACGGTCGACTACGTCGGCCGGCTCACCGCCCACCTGCCGAGTGCGACCCGGCTGATCCTGGTGAAGGCGGACGGCTCCGTCTCCGTCCACGCCGACGACCGCGCGTACAAGCCGCTGAACTGGATGAGCCCGCCCTGCACCCTGCGCGAGGGGACCGGCGAGCACGCGGGCACCTGGACGGTGACGAACAAGGCGGGCGAGCGGCTGGTGATCACCGTCGAGGAGGTGCTGCACGACTCGAGCCACCCCCTGGGTGTCGACCCGGGTCTGGTGAAGGACGGTGTCGAGGCACACCTGCAGGCCCTGCTCGCCGACCAGATCGAGACCCTCGGCCCAGGGTGGCGGCTGGTGCGCCGGGAGTACCCGACGGCGATCGGCCCGGTCGACATCCTCTGCCGCGACTCCGCCGGCGCGACCGTGGCCGTCGAGATCAAGCGACGGGGCGAGATCGATGGGGTCGAGCAGCTGACCCGCTACGTGGAGCTGCTCGACCGCGACCCGACGCTCACGCCCGTCCGCGGGGTCTTCGCTGCCCAGGAGATCAAGCCGCAGGCCCGGGTCCTCGCCACGGACCGCGGCATCGACTGCGTGACCCTCGACTACGACGCCCTCCGGGGGTTCGACGACCCCGACACCCGGCTCTTCTAGCGGGTGCTCGGACGGTCTGCCGTAGCGCAGCAGCAGGAGCAGGCCGAGCACCGAGGCCGCCGAAGCCAGCACCCCCGCCCCGACGTAGGTCGAACGGATGCCCACCTTCCCGGTCAGCAGGGCGGCCAGCGTGACGGACAGCGGTGCGGCCGCCGTCGCCGCCACCCAGTCCAGGGAGGCGACCCGCCCTCGAAGCTCGCGCGGAACCGATGACCCGAGGACGCTGTCCTGCAGGATGTTGCCGGCGGTCAGGCCGGCGAAGAGCACCACCACGAAGCCGGCGGCGACGAGTGGCCCCGGTGCGAGCCCCAGCCCTGCGACCGCTGCGAGA
>Ga0180121_10000936_pt1 | contig 12340 bp, 6 predicted proteins | sample AntDrymUQ5402106_2_FD_129676 | JGI IMG/M metagenome (GOLD analysis project Ga0180121, IMG submission 129676) | Polar desert sand microbial communities from Dry Valleys, Antarctica - metaG UQ540 (21.06) (version 2) (version 2) | ecosystem: Environmental > Terrestrial > Soil > Desert | place...
TAGCACCAAGGTGATCGCCGCCGTCAACGTGGTCTTGCCATGGTCAACGTGACCAATCGTTCCTACATTTACGTGCGGCTTGGTCCGCTGAAACTTTCCTTTTGCCATTTCCGTCCTTACTATTTCTTGTTGATGACCGCTTCGGCAACGTTCTTGGGCGCTTCACTGTAGTGCTTGAATTCCATTGTGTAGGTCGCACGCCCCTGCGTTGCCGAACGAAGCGTCGTCGAATAGCCAAACATCTCGGCCAACGGCACTTCCGCTTTAATTACTTTAACACCCGCAACATCGTCCATACCTTGGATCATGCCGCGACGGGAACTCAAATCGCCGACGACGTTACCCATGAACTCCGGCGGTGACTCGACCTCCACCGCCATCATCGGCTCTAGCAGCACTGGGCTGGCTTTGCGCATACCGTCCTTGAAGGCAATCGACGCCGCCATCTTGAACGCATTTTCGTTGGAGTCGACTTCGTGGAACGAGCCATCGAACAATGTCACTCTGACATCGACCACCGGGTATCCTGCCAGCACACCATTGGGTAAAGTTTCTTCGAGACCTTTATTCACAGCCGGGATGTACTCACGCGGCACCGAGCCACCCTTGATCGAATCGACGAACTCAAAACCTTTACCCGTCCCGTTCGGTTCCAGCTTCAGCCACACATGGCCATACTGACCACGACCACCGGACTGTTTGACGAACTTACCTTCCACCTCTACCGATTTCTTGATCGCTTCGCGATAGGCGACTTGCGGCGCGCCGACATTCGCTTCCACACCAAATTCTCGCTTCATACGGTCGACGATGATCTCCAGATGAAGCTCGCCCATACCCGAAATAATGGTTTGGCCGGAATCCACATCGGTATGAACCCGAAAGGAAGGATCTTCTTGCGCCAATCGATTTAAAGCGATGCCCATTTTTTCCTGGTCGGCCTTAGTTTTCGGCTCAACAGCCACGTGAATAACCGGTTCCGGGAACTCCATTCTCTCAAGGGTAATGACCTTGTTTGGATCACATAGCGTATCGCCGGTAGTAGCCTCTTTAAGACCGACGGCCGCGGCGATGTCGCCGGCGCGAACTTCTTTGATCTCCTCGCGCTGGTTCGCATGCATCTGCAACAAACGCCCGACCCGTTCCTTCCTGCTCTTGATCGGGTTGTAAATAGTATCGCCGGAGTTGACGATACCCGAATAGACGCGGAAGAAAATCAGTTGTCCAACAAATGGATCTGTCATGATTTTAAACGCCAAGCCGGCGAATGGCTCATCGTCGCTCGCTCTACGGTTGGCGGCGGCGCCGTTTTCCAGCTCACCCGTAACGGGCGGAATATCGGTCGGCGCCGGCATGTAGTCGATCACTGCATCCAACATTGCCTGGACACCTTTGTTCTTGAACGCAGAGCCGCACAACATCGGCACGATCTCGAACGAAATGGTCCGCTGACGCAATGCCTTCTTGATCTCCTCCTCCGATAAATCACCCTCTTGAAGATATTTGTTCATTAGCTCTTCGGACGCCTCCGCCGCGCTCTCGAGCATTTTCTCGCGCCATTCCTTAGCCTGAACCTGAAGCTCGGACGGGACGTCACGCAATTCGAATTTCATGCCCTGGGATGCTTCGTCCCAATAGATCGCTTTCATGCGGACCAAATCGACAACGCCTTGGAATTTCTCCTCGGCGCCGATGGGAATCTGAATCGGCACGGGGTTTGCCTTGAGCCGAGACTTCATCTGCTCGTAGACTTTAAAAAAATTCGCGCCAGTCCGATCCATTTTGTTGACGAACGCCAACCGCGGAACTTTGTACTTATTCGCCTGGCGCCAAACGGTTTCCGACTGCGGCTGCACACCGCCTACCGCACAATAAACCATGCATGCGCCATCCAGCACGCGCATGCTGCGCTCGACTTCAATGGTGAAGTCGACATGACCGGGTGTGTCGATGATATTGATACGATGCTCCGGGAAGCGTTTATCCATCCCACTCCAAAAGCAGGTGGTCGCGGCGGAGGTAATGGTGATTCCACGTTCTTGCTCTTGCTCCATCCAGTCCATGGTGGCGGCGCCATCGTGGACCTCACCGATTTTGTGGTTGATGCCCGTGTAAAACAGAATGCGCTCGGTCGTCGTCGTCTTACCAGCGTCGATATGGGCACTGATACCGATGTTACGATAACGATCTATGGGAGTCTTGCGTGCCACGATACTTGCCTATCTCTCTTGAATGGGTTTCGGCGAACTAGAACCGATAATGGGCGAAGGCTTTATTTGCTTCCGCCATGCGGTGCACTTCTTCGCGCTTTTTAATAGCTCCGCCCTTACCTTCCGACGCCTCGATCAACTCGGCCGCCAAGCGACCCCACATGGACTTTTCGCTACGCTTGCGGGCCGCTTCGCGTAACCAGCGCATCGCCAGCGCCGTACGGCGAACGGAACGCACTTCCACCGGCACCTGGTAGTTCGCCCCACCCACGCGGCGACTCTTGACTTCAACAAGCGGCTTGGAATTATTCAGTGCCGTGGTGAACACCTCCAACGGATCCTTGCCGGATTTTTTCGAGATCTGATCAAGGGCGCCGTACACGATGCGCTCCGCAACGGATTTCTTTCCACGCGTCATAATGACGTTCATAAACTTCGCGATGTCCTCGTTTTTGTACTTTGGATCGGGAAGAATTTCGCGCTTAGGGACTTCTCTGCGACGTGGCATTTGTGAACCTTAGATCAATTCAGTTAAGCTGCTTTGGGGCGCTTGGCGCCATATTTCGAACGACTTTGCTTGCGGTCCTTAACGCCGGCAGTATCTAGACTGCCACGGACAATGTGATAACGCACACCGGGCAAATCTTTGACGCGGCCGCCGCGAATCAGCACAACCGAGTGTTCCTGCAGGTTATGCCCTTCACCGCCGATGTAGCCGATCACTTCAAACCCGTTGGTCAGCCTCACCTTCGCTACTTTACGCAGCGCGGAGTTAGGTTTCTTAGGCGTAGTGGTGTAAACACGAGTACATACACCACGTTTTTGAGGACTGGATGCAAGCGCGGGTACTTTACTTTTGACAATGGGCTTGACCCGCGGTTTGCGTGTGAGCTGGTTAATTGTTGGCATACATGTCCGGAAAATCGCTATCGACCGGCAATGGGGATATCCCAGAGCGGGGTTTGGCTCGAAAAAAGACTAAGAGTTTACGATGCGTGCCGAGGCGTGTCAAGCAACCTGTTCGCTGTCTGCGCTGACCTCTTCATCATAAAGTCCCAAGCCACGCCGTTGCGACAGGTCGTCGCCCTTGCCGCGCTTGCGGCGGGTGTTGTGGTACGCAAGCCCCGTTCCCGCCGGGATGAGACGGCCGACAATCACGTTCTCCTTTAGACCGCGAAGTTCGTCCCTTTTGCCCATAATCGCGGCTTCCGTGAGAACGCGGGTGGTTTCTTGGAAAGAGGCGGCGGAAATGAACGAATCCGTCGATAGCGAGGCCTTCGTAATCCCCAGTAGGATGTTTTGATACGTCGACGGATGTTTTCCATCCTTGGCGGCTGCGTCATTTTCCGCCAACACATCGGCGCGCTCCACCTGCTCGCCTGGGATGAAGGTCGTATCGCCCGAGCTTAAAATTTGCACACGGCGCAGCATCTGACGGACGATTACTTCGATGTGCTTGTCATTGATCTTCACGCCTTGCAATCGATAAACGTCCTGCACCTCATCGGTGATATAACGCGTCAACGCCTCTATACCGAGAAGACGCAAAATATCGTGGGGGTCGACCGGTCCGTCGACGATCATCTCGCCCTTATTGACCACTTGGCCGTCATGCACCGTAATGTGCTTTTCCTTGGGAATAAGGTACTCGTGGGCCACGCCGTCCAGATCGGTGATGATTAAACGCTGCTTGCCCTTGGTATCTTTACCGAAGGAAATGGTGCCCGTCGCCTCCGCCAACAATCCCGCATCCTTTGGAGAACGCGCCTCGAACAATTCCGCCACTCTCGGTAGACCACCGGTGATATCCCGGGTCTTGGACGATTCCTGCGGAATACGCGCGAGCACTTCGCCGATCGAAGCCTGTTGACCGTTCTTTACCGTAATAATTGCGCCGATCTGGAAGGTATAGTTCACCGGCGTATCAGAGTTCGGTATCCTTACTTCCTGACCCTTTTCATTGACCAGTTTTACCTGAGGGCGCAGACCCTTGGACTGTGCCGAGCCGCGGCGTTTAGGATCGATCACCACCAGTGTCGAAAGACCTGTTACGTCGTCGATTTGTCTGGCGACAGTGACGCCTTCCTCGACGTTCTCGAAACGCACTTCACCCGCGTATTCAGTGATGATCGGACGGGTGTGGGGATCCCAGATCGCGAGCACTTGGCCCGCTTTCACTTTGTCAGCCTCCTGAACGCTTAACAGCGCGCCATAGGGAATCTTGTGGCGTTCACGCTCACGGCCCGCGTCGTCGACGACGATGATCTCGCCGCTGCGAGAAATAACCACCGGCTCATTGCGGGAATTGGTCACGTAGCGCATGGTCGGCATGAATCGCACTACGCCGTTGGATTTGCTCTCAACTTGGCTCACTACCGCTGCACGGGAGGCGGCGCCGCCGATGTGGAAGGTCCGCATCGTGAGCTGGGTGCCCGGTTCGCCGATTGACTGCGCGGCGATTACGCCAATTGCTTCACCGACGTTGACGGAACTACCGCGGCCGAGATCGCGGCCATAGCAGCGAACGCATAGACCGTGCCGAGTTTCGCAATTGAGGGGGGTACGCACCTTTATCTCGTCAATGCCGGCCGCCTCGATCGCGTCGACTACCGCCTCGTCCAGCAGCACCCCGGCGCCGATCATAGTCACCCCGCTTTCGGGACTTAAAATGTCGATGGCAGCCACGCGACCGAGAATACGTTCACGCAACGGCTCCACCACCTCGCCACCCTCGACCAAGGCGCGCATATTCATACCGTTTGTGGTGCCGCAATCCAGCTCGGTCACGACCAAATCCTGCGTGACATCCACCAAGCGGCGCGTGAGATACCCCGAATTTGCAGTCTTCAACGCGGTATCCGCCAGGCCCTTACGCGCGCCGTGGGTTGAAATAAAGTACTGCAATACGTTCAAACCTTCTCGGAAGTTCGCGGTGATTGGCGTTTCGATAATGGAGCCATCCGGCTTAGCCATCAGGCCCCGCATCCCGGCGAGTTGACGGATTTGCGCCGCCGAACCGCGGGCGCCGGAATCAGCCATCATGTAGATAGAGTTGAAGGATTCCTGATTGACGGTCTTGCCCTTACGATCCACCACAGGCTCGGACCCGAGCTGCTCCATCATGGCTTTAGCCACATGGTCACCGGCGCGACTCCAGATATCGACCACTTTGTTATAGCGCTCGCCCTGCGTGACTAAGCCGGACGTGTATTGCGACTCGATTTCCTTCACTTCTTTTTCGGCGCTGGATATAATCGCTCCCTTCTGATCCGGAACAAGCATGTCATCGACCGCGATGGAAATGCCCGCGCGGGTCGCGAGACTAAAGCCCGTCTGCATCAACTTATCGGCGAAGATAACGGTTTCACGCAAGCCGCAACGGTGGAAGCTGGCATTGATGAGGCGCGAGATTTCCTTTTTCTTGAGCGCCTTGTTGATTAACTGGAACGGCAGTCCATCGGGCAAAACTTCCGATAGTAATGCTCTTCCGACCGTAGTCTCGTAACGCGTGGTCTTCTCAGTGCGCTCGCCTACATCGCTCATCTCCACTTCTTTGATACGGACCTGGACGCGAGCATGCAGCTCGACTTTTCGAGATTCATAGGCACGAGAGACTTCGGACACATCGCTAAACAGCGCGCCTTCGCCGACCGCATTAATACGATCGCGGGTAATGTAGTACAGACCCAACACAATATCCTGGGAAGGAACAATGATAGGGTCACCGTTTGCGGGCGATAGGATATTGTTGGAAGCCAGCATCAACGTACGCGCTTCCATTTGCGCCTCGAGCGACAACGGCACGTGAACGGCCATCTGATCACCGTCAAAGTCCGCGTTGAACGCGGCGCAGACGAGTGGGTGCAATTGGATGGCCTTACCTTCGATCAGAACCGGCTCGAAGGCTTGAATGCCCAAGCGATGCAGCGTCGGCGCGCGGTTCAGCAACACCGGGTGCTCGCGAATCACTTCCTCCAAAATATCCCACACGACCGGCTCTTCCGCTTCGACCATACGCTTTGCGGCTTTGATAGTGGTTGCAAGCCCCATGACTTCAAGCCGGTTAAAGATGTAGGGCTTGAATAATTCCAGCGCCATTTTTTTCGGCAATCCGCACTGGTGCAGCTTAAGTTGCGGGCCTACTACGATGACGGAGCGCCCGGAGTAGTCGACGCGCTTGCCTAACAAGTTCTGACGGAAGCGGCCACTCTTACCTTTAATCATATCTGCCAGCGACTTGAGGGGGCGTTTGTTGGCGCCCGTCATGGCTTTGCCGCGACGACCGTTGTCTAGCAGCGAATCCACGGATTCCTGCAACATGCGCTTTTCGTTGCGAACAATAATCTCTGGCGCCTTGAGTTCGAGCAGCCGACGCAAACGATTGTTACGATTGATCACCCGACGGTACAGGTCGTTCAGATCGCTGGTCGCAAAACGACCGCCGTCCAGGGGCACCAACGGACGCAGTTCCGGCGGCAACACCGGCAGCACCGCCAGGATCATCCAATCCGGTTTCACGCCTGAGCGGGAAAATGCTTCAAGCACTTTGAGCCGCTTAGCGATTTTCTTGATCTTAGTATCCGATCCGGTGCTTGCCAATTCCGTGCGCAGTCGCTCCATTTCGCGATTAAGATCGAGCTTACGCAGCAGATCGCGTACGCCTTCAGCTCCCATGGCCGCTGAGAAATCGTCGCCATACTCTTCCAGCTTGGCAAGGTAATCATCTTCCGACAGCAATTGACCGCGCTGCAATGAAGTCATACCGCCGTCGGTTACGACATAGGCTTCGAAATATAAAACGCGCTCAATATCGCGCAACGTCATATCCAGCACCATGCCCAGACGGGAGGGGAGCGACTTCAAGAACCAAATATGTGCTACCGGGCTCGCCAGTTCTATATGCCCCATACGTTCACGGCGCACTTTGGACAATGTAACTTCAACGTTACATTTCTCGCAGATGACGCCCCGATGTTTGAGACGTTTATATTTTCCGCACAAGCATTCGTAGTCTTTGATCGGTCCGAAAATTTTCGCGCAGAACAAGCCATCACGCTCTGGCTTGAAGGTACGATAGTTGATGGTCTCGGGTTTCTTCACTTCGCCGTAGGACCAAGAACGGATTTTCTCGGGTGACGCAAGGCCTATGCGAATCGCATCGAACTCTTCTTCTTGGGTTACCTGCTTAAATAAGTCTAATAGCGCTTTCATCGTTCACTCCTGTTGGGCGTGAGGCACAGCCAATCAATAATTCTATCTTCGATAGCGTTTGATCAAGTTCCGTCAGAACCGATCGAGATCAATGTCGATGGCAAGTGAACGAATTTCCTTCACCAGCACGTTAAAGGATTCCGGCATACCGGCATCAATCTTATGTTCGCCTTTAACGATGCTCTCGTAAACTTTGGTTCGGCCATTTACGTCGTCCGACTTCACGGTCAGCATCTCTTGTAAGGTGTACGCTGCGCCGTACGCTTCCAACGCCCATACCTCCATCTCACCGAAGCGCTGGCCGCCGAACTGCGCCTTGCCACCAAGCGGTTGTTGCGTGACCAAGCTGTACGGTCCGGTAGAACGGGCGTGCATCTTGTCATCGACCAAATGATGCAGTTTGAGGATATGCATGTAACCGACGGTCACGGTACGATCGAACGGTTCCCCGGTCCGGCCATCAATGAGTTGTATCTGACCTGAACGCGGCAAGCCCGCAAGCTCAAGCATATCTTTGATTTCCGCTTCGGTTGCTCCATCGAAGACGGGCGTGGCGAACGGCACCCCATTTTGCAAGTTGCGCGCCAGTTCAAATATTTCTTCATCGCTGAAAGAATCCAACTCTTCCTTTTTGCCGGTCGTGTTGTAGATTTTCTCTAGGAACTTGCGCAGCTTAGCGATATTGTCTTGCGCCTTCAGCATTTCGCCAATCTTTACTCCCAACCCTTTTGCAGCCCAGCCTAAATGGGTTTCCAGGATTTGGCCGACGTTCATCCGCGAAGGCACGCCCAGCGGATTTAACACCACATCCATTGGGGTGCCATCGGCAGTAAACGGCATATCCTCAACTGGAACAATCTTGGAGATCACGCCCTTATTGCCGTGGCGGCCCGCCATCTTGTCGCCGGGCTGTAAGCGCCGCTTAACCGCGACATAGACCTTGACCATCTTTTGCACACCGGGCGGCAATTCATCGCCTTGCGTGAGTTTTTTCTTTTTCTCTTCGAACAACTTTTCAAACTCGGCGCGTTTTTGCGTCAAGCTATCTTTGATTGATTCCAGTTGCAGAGCGACCTCATCATTGGCCACGCGCACATCGAACCATTCCGACCGGCTGATCTCGTCTAGGTACGACTTGGTGATCTTGGCGCCTTTGATGAGCTTCCTTGGGCCACCCTTAGCGATTTTGTTCAACAGCAAACGCTCGATACGTTCGGCGGCATCGTTCTCGACGATACGCATTTGGTCGGCCAGATCCGTCTTGAAGTGTTTGAGTTCTTCGTCGATGATTTGCTGAGCGCGCTTGTCACGCTCGATCCCCTCACGAGTAAATACCTGCACGTCTATCACAGTGCCGGACATGCCGGAAGGCACCCGCAAACTGGTGTCTTTCACATCCGATGCTTTTTCGCCGAAGATTGCGCGAAGTAATTTTTCTTCCGGGGTAAGCTGTGTCTCACCCTTCGGCGTAACCTTGCCGACCAGCACGTCGGCCGCTTCGACTTCCGCACCGATATAGATAATGCCGGACTCATCGAGACGACCCAGCATGCGCTCGGATAGGTTGGAAATGTCACGGGTGATTTCCTCCGGACCGAGTTTAGTATCGCGCGCAACAACCGATAGTTCTTCGATGTGGATTGAGGTGTAGCGATCATCGGCGACGACGCGCTCGGAGATCAGAATCGAGTCTTCGAAGTTAAACCCGTTCCACGGCATGAACGCCACCAGCAAGTTTTGACCGAGCGCCAACTCGCCGATGTCCGTGGACGCGCCGTCGGCGATTACATCGTCACGGCGCAGCAGGTCGCCGATTTTAACCACAGGACGCTGATTAATGTTGGTGTTTTGGTTCGAACGGGTATATTTAGTGAGGTTGTAAATATCAACACCCACTTCACCCGCTTGAGTTTCGGCATCATTTACCCGCACCACGATACGGGAGGCATCGACGTAGTCCACCACGCCGCCGCGACGGGCGCAGACGACCGTACCCGAATCCAACGCCACTGTCCGCTCGATACCCGTGCCGACCAATGACTTCTCGGCCCGTAAACAAGGAACAGCCTGGCGTTGCATGTTGGAGCCCATCAACGCGCGGTTGGCGTCGTCGTGCTCCAGAAACGGAATCAGCGATGCGGCAACCGACACAATCTGCGCCGGCGCCACGTCGATGTGAGTGATGCGATCTGGCGGCATCAACGTAAATTCATTCTTGTGCCGGCAGGACACAAACTCATCGGCGAACGCGCCGGACTTGTCGAGTTGCGCGTTGGCTTGGGCAATCACGTGATTGCTTTCCTCGATCGCCGACAGGAATTCGATTTCTTTGGTTACCTTGCTGTTCTTGATCTTGCGATAAGGCGTTTCCAAAAATCCAAATTCATTCGTGCGCGCGTACAGCGCCAAGGAATTAATCAAGCCGATATTTGGGCCCTCCGGTGTTTCGATCGGGCAAACCCGGCCATAGTGGGTCGGATGCACGTCACGCACCTCGAAACCCGCGCGTTCGCGGGTCAACCCTCCTGGGCCTAACGCAGAAACGCGGCGCTTGTGGGTAATCTCGGAAAGCGGATTGGTTTGATCCATAAACTGGGACAATTGGCTCGAACCGAAAAACTCCTTGATCGCCGCAGAAATGGGTTTCGCATTGATCAAGTCGTGCGGCATCAAATTGTCCGACTCGGCCTGAGACAGCCGTTCCTTCACGGCACGCTCGACGCGGACTAAACCGGCGCGGAACTGGTTCTCCGCCAACTCGCCTACGGAGCGAACACGGCGATTGCCGAGGTGATCGATATCGTCAACCTCGCCGCGGCCATTGCGCAACTCCACCAAGATCTTAATAACCGCAATGATGTCTTCGTTCGACAATGTGCCGGTACCAGTCAATTCCACGCGACCGACACGGCGATTGAATTTCATCCGTCCCACGGCAGACAAATCGTAGCGATCCTCGCTGAAGAACAACCCCCCGAATAGAGCCTTCACCGCCTCTTCGGTCGGCGGTTCACCGGGGCGCATCATGCGATAGATGACAACGCGCGCTGCATTCTGATCCGCACAATCATCCACGCGCAGGGTTTGAGAAATATAAGGGCCTTGATCCAGATCGTTAGTGTAAATAGTCTTGATATCGGTTACAGCGGCGTGAATCATTTTCACGAGGTTGGTTTCGGTGATTTCGTCGTTGGCCGCCAGCAGTATCTCGCCTGTATCTTTATCGATGACGTTATGTGCGACGACACGTCCCAAAAGAAAGTCTTCCATCACCTCTAACTTCTTAAGTCCCGCTTGCTCCATTTCACGGATATGCTTGACCGTAATGCGCTTGTCCTTTTGAACAATGAGTTTGCCTGCCTTATTAGAAATGTCGAACTTGGCGATCTCGCCGCGCATACGTTCCGGCACCACTTCGAACTCAATACCCTTCTTACTGAAATGAAACGTATCGGTCACGAAAAACTGGGCCAAAATTTGCTCCGGCGTGTAGCCCAATGCACGCAGCAACACGCTAACCGGCATTTTGCGACGGCGATCGACGCGGAAATAGAGATAGTCTTTTGGGTCGAATTCGAAATCTAGCCAGGAACCGCGATAAGGTATGACCCGCGCGGAAAACAGCAGCTTGCCGGACGAGTGAGTTTTGCCCCGATCGTGCTCGAAAAACACACCAGGGCTGCGATGCAACTGGGACACAATCACCCGCTCGGTGCCGTTGATGATGAAGGAACCGGTCGACGTCATGAGTGGAATCTCGCCCATGTAGACCTCTTGTTCTTTGACTTCCTTAATGGTCGGTTTCGATGCTTCTTTGTCCATAATGGTCAGCCGGACCTTGGCGCGCAATGGCGAGGCATAGGTCAACCCTCGTTGCTGACATTCCAGCATATCGAACGGAGGCACGCCGAGCATGTAACTTACAAATTCCAAACGGGCGTTACCGCTATGGCTGGAAATCGGAAATACGGACGTGAATGCGGACTGCAAACCTTTATTGGCGCGGTCTAGAGGGGGAATTCCAGCTTGCAGAAACTCAGTGAAGGAATCGAGCTGGGTCGCGAGAAGAAATGGCACTTCGAGCACACTGGCGCGCTTGGCGAAGCTCTTGCGTATGCGTTTTTTCTCGGTAAATGAATAGCTCATGAAGACTCCGTTGAAGAATTAACCAACTCAGAAAGCAAGATACGCGATCTCACTCGGTGCAGGGATGCGACTACGACAACGTATTGAACCAGATACCACTCCTAGGCGCATCACGACGGTATTACAAATTTTCTGCAACATCCAAAACACCAACAGGCTGATGCGCAAAACACCAGCCTGCCGGCAATAGTTACTGGCACTTACTTGCTTACTTGACTTCGGCAGTCGCGCCACCCTCGATCAGCTGTTTCGCGACCGCATCGGCGTCCGCCTTGGAAACGCCTTCTTTGACGGCCTTCGGTGCGCCATCGACCAAATCTTTTGCTTCCTTTAAGCCGAGGCCGGTGATTTGGCGAACGATTTTGATGGTGTTCACCTTGTTATCGCCGGCGCCAGTCAAGATCACGGCGAATTCGGTTTGCTCTTCCGCGACGGGCGCAGCAGCGGCGCCACCGGCAGGAGAAGCCGCGGCGACTGCGGTGGCAGCGGCGGAGACACCGAACTTTTCTTCCATCATCTTGATGAGTTCGGAGACTTCGAGAACGGACTTGGCCGCGATTGCGTCAAGGATTTCAACATTGGATAACGACATCATAGACTCCTGAATGAATTAAATAGTTCTTCGATAAACTAGGCGGATTGCTTCTGATCGCGCACAGCGGCGAGAGTACGCACAAATTTGGCCGGAACTTCGTTCAATGTCTGGACAAACTTGGCGATCGGCGCTTGCATCGTGCCCATCAACTTCGCGATGAGTGTTTCGCGGCTCGGCA
>Ga0180121_10000937_pt1 | contig 12338 bp, 7 predicted proteins | sample AntDrymUQ5402106_2_FD_129676 | JGI IMG/M metagenome (GOLD analysis project Ga0180121, IMG submission 129676) | Polar desert sand microbial communities from Dry Valleys, Antarctica - metaG UQ540 (21.06) (version 2) (version 2) | ecosystem: Environmental > Terrestrial > Soil > Desert | place...
AGAAAACAGTGTCGGTAGCATCCGCAGATTTAAAAGTAGATTTCTCACTTACACTGCAACAATTAACACTTACAGAAGTAGTAATCAAACCCGGTATGGAAGACCCCGCTTATGAGATCATAAGGAACGCGATAAGAAAGAGAAAAGAATACCTCACTCAACTCGACCGCTTCCAATGTCAGGTATATATTAAGGGACAGATGCGATTGCGTTCCTATCCGAAAAAATTTCTTGGCCAGAAAGTGGATTTCGGAGATGGAGACACGAGTAAAAATAAAATGATTTATCTGTCTGAAACTATAGCAAATTATTCTGTCCGGAAGCCTGACAAAGCAAAAATCGAAGTGCTTTCAACAAAAGTGAGTGGACAAAGTGGCGGCTTCGGATTGAGCGCTCCGCAAATATTCTCTTTTTACGAAAATGTTATTTCAATAGGAACGAGTCTGAATCCCCGTGGATTCGTTTCACCGATCGCGAACAACGCGCTCTCTTTTTACCGGTACAGATACGAAGGCAGTTTCTACGAAGATGGAAGAGAAGTGAACAGGATCAAAGTGATCGCCAAAAGAAAGTTTGAACCTGCATTCAACGGGTATATTAATATTACGGAAAATGACTGGCGCATTCACAGCCTGCAACTCATGCTGACAAAAGAATCACAAATGGAGATTATCGATACGCTGCGTATAGAACAGTTGTATGTGCCTTACGATGCCATGACATGGGTAATAAAGAGCCAGGTAATATATCCTTCTGCAAAAATGTTTGGCTTTGATGCTTATGGAAGTTTTGTTAATATTTATTCGCAGTTCAATACTGAACCTGTGTTTGCAAAAAAGTTTTTTGGGAATACTTATTTGAAATTTTACGATAGTGCAAATAAAAAACCGGCTACTTTCTGGGATTCAGTAAGGCCTCTTGCATTACAAATGGAAGAAGTGCTGGATTATCATAAAAAGGACAGTCTTGAGCAATTACGAAAAGATCCCCGATACCTGGATTCAACAGATCGGAAAAGAAATAAGGTCACCTTTAGTCGTGTGTTGCACGCAGGAATAAGTATCAGTCGTACGAAAAGCCGCACCTTTATTTCCATACAGCCCCTCATTCAAACTGTAAGCTTCAATACAGTGGAAGGCCTCGTAATTCAACCCACAGTAACCTATTTTAAAAGACTCGATAGCAATAGTATAAGTCGACGTTCCATTGCACTTACTTCCTCCGCCCGGTACGGATTCAGTAACCGGCATTTCAATGGGTCACTTTCTGCTAATTACATTTATGGAAAAAAATATTATTCAAATATTACCCTGGCCGTAGGTAAACAAATTTTTCAGTTCAACAATGCATCGCCAATTAGTGCGCGGGAAAATACAATTACCACGCTTTTATGGGAGCGTAATTATATGAAGATTTATGAAGCTCCATTTTTCAGATTTGGATTTTCGAGAGGTATTGGTGAGGGACTGTCTGTAGGAATAACTTTGCAATACCAGGACAGATCTCCATTGGAAAACACCACCTCTACAAAATGGCGTGACAGAATCGGCGTGGAGTTTACTCCCAATTTTCCCGGGGAACTCCTAACAGAAAACATGCTTTCTCACCAGGCTGTAATTGCAGGTATGACTATAAACTGGCAGCCTGGTGGCAGGTATATTGAGTTTCCCGAGAGAAAGATCAGTATTGGATCGAAATTCCCCGTTCTCAATTTTATTTACACCAAAGGTGTATATAGATGGTTGGGTAGTGATATTGATTATGATAAATGGAGGTTTTCTGTATCAGATAACCTGAATTTGAAATTGGGTGGCGCGTTTAGTTACCGGTTATCCACCGGTGGATTCATTCGTGATAAAAAGGTGCAGGTGCCTGATCTGCATCATTTCAATGGAAATCAAATCATTTATGCAAATCCCTACCTTGCCAGTTTCCAGCTTGCACCATATTACCGGTATAGCAATTCAAATTCGTTTTATACTACCGGCCACGTAGAACACCACCTGAATGGATTACTTACTAATAAAATTCCCTTGTTCAGAAAACTCAATTGGCACCTGGTGACTGGAGCCAACTCATTTTATGTAAACCGGAATGTTCACTATCTGGAAGCATTCGCGGGATTTGAAAATATCTTCAAAGTATTGCGTGTTGATTTGATTCGTTCTTTCGAACCAAATGGTAAGGGTACAACGGGGGTTCGAATCGGACTCAAGGGGGCATTTACCGGCAACTAAGCAGTATTATTAAAATAATCAAATAGATTATTGGCTTCGCATACCTCCCTCTTTCGGGTAAACAATTTATCTTCGTAATGCCAAATTTTGTTCACCAGGCAAGTGTCCTTAAAATTCAAGGCAATGACAGTTCTACACAACCGCATTTCTCAAAAAGAGTTGAGAGAAAGATTGTACCAGGAAACGGAAGCGAGGACTACACTTTCTTTTTACAATTATTTTACGATAACCGATCCTTCAACGTTTCGTGACGATTTATATCGTCAATTAGAGCCATTGAAGATATTCGGAAGAATGTATGTCGCCTCAGAAGGCATCAATGCACAATTAAGTGTGCCTCAAAATGCTTTTGAGGAATTTCAAAAAGTAATGAACGCAATTCCGGGACTAGATAATATACGATTAAATATTGCCGTAGATGACAATGGAAAATCTTTCTGGGTGCTTAAAATTAAAGTGAGAGATAAAATTGTGGCAGATGGAATAGTTGATAGTGCATTCAGCATGGAAAACAAAGGACGGTATGTGGATGCAGAATCTTTTAATCACCTAACATCTCTTCCGGATACAATTGTTGTAGATATGCGGAATCACTATGAATATGAAGTTGGGCATTTTGAAGATGCCATAGAAGTGCCCAGCGATACTTTCCGGGAGCAATTGCCGATGGCAGCAGAGATGTTAAAAGAAAAAAAAGACACGAACATTATCTTGTATTGTACTGGTGGCATCCGGTGTGAAAAAGCAAGTGCTTTTTTATTATATAAAGGTTTCAGAAATGTTTTCCATCTGGAAGGTGGAATTGTACAATACGCCAATACAGTCCGGAAAAAAGGGTTAACAAACAAATTCAAAGGAAAGAATTTTGTTTTTGACGAAAGATTGGGTGAACGGATCAGTGAAGAAATAATAGCAAAATGTCACCAATGCGGGAAACATGCAGATACGCATACCAATTGTAAAAATTCTGCCTGTCATCTTCTTTTTATTCAATGTGATTCATGTGGTGTTGCATTCAATGGATGTTGTTCAATAGAATGTCAAACCATTTATCAATTACCAGAAGAAGAACAAAAGAAGCTGCGAAAAGGAAAGAGTAATGGAATAATAGTATTTAATAAATCAAGGCACAGGAAAAAAAAATTGTGAAACTTTACAATTCATTTTTTCGCAATCAAATTACGGGCAGCTTATACATGGCCTGAGCGAAGAAAACGGTGACCATCACAAAATATAAAATACCTAAGATCAGAACCTGCCTGACACTGGTAGTGACATAATAAGCAACTAGTGGAATCACCTGTAATGCATGCATGCCAAAAAAATGTGCCACCCTTAAATCTCCATACTCCCGGTTCCACTTTACAAGTGGAAGCCCATCAGCACCATCTGCCCCTCCAACACTGTGAGATAATTGTTGTGCCATCAATCCCCCTTCAAAAGAATAGATAACAAATATGATCAAGGCTATTCGGATTGCCCAGATGTAATGGATAGGCTTTTTGAAATCCTTTTTTTGGAAAAACAGGTAGGTGATGTAAGCTGTCCATATCACTAAAAGGGTGATGGCTATTCCCATCATAATGAAAAGCAGAGAATAAAAAGGGGTTTTTATGTTGAAATGAGATAAGCGACCATGGGATGCCTGCCATGTGATGACAAACATTTCAAATGACATAACAATAATTACCATAAGGGAATAAGCTATAGTTTTTTTTGGTTGTAGAAGGTATTCCAGGTACCACGCCATCGTCCAGGAAAAAATGGCAATAGATAAATAAAATTTGACAGGTTTTATCCACGCATTGATACCAGCGACAATGGTGTTGTCGGATAATGACATTGTGATGCAGATGACGGCGGCTATCACATTCATCCAGCCAAACCAATACAACAGCCCGTTTCTTCTTTTTACTTCTGAAAAAAAAGATCTCATAAGTAAGTTATTAAAAATTCACCGCAAAGTAATGACGTGTCTTGATCAACCTGATCACCAAATATAATAGCAGTCCAACCGGACCAAACATAAAAGTGAGCAGGAGGCAGGGGAGAACGAACCATTGTGAGATGCCCTGTTTTATAGAATTCCTTTTGATGAATACACCAGCAAGCAAATCAAAAGCCAGGTAATGTATCCAACCCGCTGTTACCATTACGGGGCGGGTAAACAACTCCATTACCCCGGCTAGAGAGCCAAATTTTGATAAATCACCAAAATTAAAATTCGTAAATAACAGCCATGCATACACGATTGCGAAGAGCGTGATGATTACCCCGATTATAAAATGGTCAGATAACCACCAGGGGAGAATAATAAGAACCAGCCAGCCAATCATTGCAATTCCACTGCAAAGCGTAAATATTTTGTCTGCAGTCATGATTTAATTGTAGATTTTAGATTGACGATTGCAGATTTGCAATTATTATGAGTCTAAAAATGATTCGAAAGATCCCGCTCGTATGACCGTAATAGCTGCATTCTTACGAGCTGACTGCTCCTTCGAGTTCCTGCAATCCCACCGTTACCCGTTGATGCACCTCTTCCTCAGAAAGTAGTTGAGCTTTAAATTTTTTACCTGTCAGTTGTTCATACAATTCAATATACCTTTCTGAAATAGTCTGAACCCATTCCGCAGACATCAGTGGGATTTTTTGCCCTGCTTTGCCCATAAAATTATTAGCTATAAGCCATTCCCGTACAAATTCTTTACTCAGTTGTTTCTGACGTTCCCCTTTCAATTGTCTTTTTTCAAATCCTTGGGCATAAAAGTATCTGGAAGAATCAGGCGTGTGAATTTCATCCATCAGGTAGATCTTATTACCAATTTTACCGAATTCGTATTTGGTGTCCACCAGGATCAGCCCTCTTTCCATAGCCATCTCTTTTCCACGTTGAAATAAGTCAAGCGTGTATTTTTCAAGTGTTTGCCACTCTTGCGTTGTTGCAATTCCGGATTTGATGATTTGTTCTGCTGAAATATCTTCATCATGACCTTCAGAAGCTTTTGTAGAAGGTGTGATGATAGGTGCCGGGAAGAAATCATTTTCTTTCAATCCTTGTGGAAGCGTTACACCACAGAGTTGCCTGCAACCTGATTCATATGTTCTCCATGCATGTCCGGTCAGGTTTCCTCTTATCACCATTTCAATTTTGAAAGGGTTGCATTTTCTTCCGATAGAAGCATTCGGTGCGGGAACTTCCACTAACCAATTCGGGCAGATATCCCTTGTTGCCTCAAGCATATATGCAGCAATCTGATTCAATACTTGTCCTTTAAAGGGAATCAACTCGGGAAGGATCACATCAAATGCAGAGATGCGGTCTGAAGCAATCATTACGATGAGATTTTCACCGATGGAATAGACATCCCGGACTTTGCCCTGGTAAAAGTTAGTCTGACCGGGAAATGTGTACGCATTCATGATTCGAATATACAGCAGCATTTTTGATGTGAAGGATTAGGAACGCCAAATACTCCTGATCCCACGGATCTGATAAGAAATTAAATTTTTGCATACAGTGGAGTTATCTGTATTTTGCTTTAGGATAGACTAATACTAAAAACTACTAGTTATGAGAAGAAGCTACCGTCACCTGGGGGCTTTGTTATTCTTTACTGTTATTTCAATTGTTGCTACTGCCCAGCCAACCGTCATCACAGGAAATGTGCGCAGTGGTGCCAATAAAGATGCAATACCGGCTGTTTCCATTACAATTAAGGGGGGGACCGCTGGCACCTTTACGGACGAAAAAGGGCAATTCAGGCTCACCACCTCAATGAAGCCACCGATGACATTGGTTTTCTCCTCTATTGGTTTTGAGACCCAGGAAATAATTGTAAACAATGCAGGTGACGTTGTACAGGTAGATTTTGTTCCCACCTCCTCACTCGGAATAGAAGTGGTCGTTTCTGCCAGTCGTGTGCCGGAAAGGATTTTGGAATCACCTGTCTCAATAGAAAGAATTAGCAGTGCCAACATCCGCAATACTCCCTCAACAGGCTATTATGATATGCTCCGGCATATTAAAGGTGTTGATCTTGTTTACTCCAGTCTCACATTTGCTACCCCCAGCACCCGAGGCTTCAACGGCAGTGGAAATGCCCGGCTGAATCAATTGGTCGATGGGATGGATAACCAGGCACCTGGTTTGAATTTCGCAGTAGGGTCTGTAATTGGTTTAACGGAATTGGATGTTGAGAGTATAGAATTATTGCCAGGTGCTTCTTCTGCATTGTATGGTCCCGGCGGAATGAATGGTACTCTTTTAATAAATAGTAAAAGTCCTTTTAGATACCAGGGTTTGAGTTACCAGCTTAAGACGGGCATTATGCACGTTGACAGAAAACAATTACCAGCAGTATCACCCTTTTTCGATTGGAGTATGCGTTGGGCAAAAACGATCGGGGAGAAATTTGCTTTTAAAGTTGGTGGACAGTTCATTCATGCAAAAGATTGGATAGGGAACGATACCACGAATTATCAGGTAGGAGACCAGGCATTGCAAACTTATGGAAATACAAAAACCGGAACCAGAAGAACAGATCCCGGCTATGATGGTGTCAATGTATATGGAGATGAAACAGTATTCGGGTTGCAGGAATTTTCAGATATAGCGATCAGCTCGGTCACTCAACAAATTCTGGCTGCCAGACAGGCTGCGGGGCTACCTCCACCCACCACTGCACAATTGAATGCTGCACTCACTGCATCCCCTATCGGACCTATTTTCCAGGCAAGAAGTGCGGGTCTTATTCCAACGGATCGTGTTTCAAGAACCGGTTATCAGGAACGCGAAGTTGTAAATAATAACACCATTAATTTCAAATTGAATGGCGGATTTTTCTATAAGCTGACTCCTTCTATTGAAGCCTCTTTACAGGGTTATTGGGGAACCGGGAATACAGTGTATACTGGTAGTGATCGTTATTCATTAAAGGATTTAAAGATCGGGCAATACAAACTTGAATTCAAACACCGCGATTGGTTTGCGCGGGCTTATACAACACAGGAGAATGCTGGTGAATCGTATAACGCCACTATTACTACCCGTTTATTCAATGAAAAATGGAAAGCAAGTTCACAATGGTATCCGGAATACATTGGAAATTATCTTGGTGCAAGAGGAATGGGTGCTGATGCTTTCAATGCACATCTGTTTGCCCGTCAACGAGCAGATATTGGAAGACCAGCAGCAGGATCAGAACAATTTAAAACACAGTTTGACCAGGTTCGAAATACGCCTATTTCAAAAGGAGGAGGTCTTTTCCTTGATAAATCGGATCTGTATCTGGTGGAAGGACAATACAATTTCGGCAGCAAATTGAAACTTTTTGATCTGATAGTGGGTGCGAGTGCAAAAAGATATGTACTGAATTCACAGGGAACATTATTTGCCGATACTGCAGGCAATATTACCATAGATGAATTAGGTGTATATGCACAGGCTTCCAAACAATTATTCAAAGAACGTCTGAAATTGAGTGCTTCCGGACGGTACGATTATAATGAAAATTTTCCTGCACGCTTCACACCTCGCTTTACAGCAGTTGTAAAAGTGGTTCAGAATCATAATATCCGGGGTTCTTACCAAACCGCTTATCGCTTTCCTACAACGCAAAATCAATGGATTAATCTAGTCGTCGGGGGAGGGACAGTGTTGTTGGGAGGTTTGCCTGAATTGCGTAAATTTTACAATTTCCAGGGAAATAAACCCTATACGGTTGCTAGTGTAAGAGCGGCAGGTGCTGCATTACAGGCAGGCACACCGGCGCCCGAAGCACTTGCCAAGCTACAATTTGCCGAATTTGGTGATTACATGCCTGAAACTATGAAATCTTTTGAAGCAGGATATAAAGGATTATTTGGAAAGAAAATATTGGTAGATGTATATGGTTATTTTGGCAAGTATGAAAATTTCCTGGGTCGTACAATTGTTTTACAACCTAATCAACCCAATCCATTACTGGTATTTAATGCTGCTACCAGAAAATCTATTTCAGTAGCGGTAAATAGCAACAGTAAAGTAACAACCTATGGGTTTGGTACCAGTATTGATTGGCTGCTTCCTGCCGGTTTTGTTGTAAATGCAAGTTATACATCCGACAAGATTACTGATGTTCCAACAGGTTTCGTTTCATTTTTCAATACGCCTTCTTACAGAATGATCTTTGGTTTAAGTAATACTGGGTTCGGTCATGAGAAAAGATTTGGATTCAACGCAATATTGAGAAATCAGGATGGTTATTTTTATGAGAGCGATTTCAGACAAGGAAATGTTGAATCTTATAACAGCGTAGATGCTCAGGTGAGTTATAAGATCACTTCATCAAGATCGATGTTCAAAGTCGGCGGGTCTAACATTTTAAATAAATACTACAAAACTTCTTTTGGTAATCCCGAGATAGGAGGGATTTATTATGTGAGTTTTGCTTATAATGTGTTTTGAGAGAGAGGTATCAGGTATCAGGCAGCCGCTGTTAGCTTCTACTGAACAATTGGTGAGGTTGATTGTGTTGAGTATATTGTTACTATGCGCAAAGTAACCTCTCTCATAGCGATATTTTTATTACTTTCTTGTGGTCAGGAAGCAAATCAACCCGACTCTTCCGGATCTTCCAATTTTTCTGATAACACATTTGTTGACACAGTTGCAGTTTTAAATAATTTAAATAGTAATTTAAACATCCAGACTAATTCATTTATTGAAATTGACACCTCTGGTATTATTCTGTTTCCGCTTTCCATGGGTGAAACACGAAGGGACGGTGGAAGTTTAGACTATAAGGAAACTTCAAACAATAGTTACTGGAATGTGATAATTTATAATAGCAAAACAAGCGACTATTATTTATTAAGTGAAAGAAAAATGTTAATAAGAAATTTTCATTATACAAATAGTAGGGAAAATTATATTGATACTGCAAAAACCAATAAGAATATTTTTTACAGGGTAACAATCGATGATTATAATAAGGACAAAAAACTTACCACGGAAGACCCTGAATATTTATTTGTATCTGATAAAGAAGGAAGGAACTTTAGGCAGATTTCTCCAAACAATTACAATTTAAAATCCTGGCAGTTAATTAAATCTTCTAATAAAATTTTGATGACCCTCACCAAAGACAATAACACTGACAAAAAATTTGGAGAAAAGGATGAAGTTGTAACTTTCGAAATTAATATTGCCCAGGACACATTAGCAAACGAAGTGTTTTCAACACAATTCAAAAACAAATTGAAAATTCTTTATGATAGGGACTGGAAGCGAATTAAAAAATAGCTATCCAACATTGCTTGAATTAAAGTGACATAAAGAACATTTCAATCAAACCTGAAAAATAATATTTGAATTGACAGGATCTTCGTAAGCTGATACCTGATACTGATACCCGATACCTGAAACTGATACCTCCTATACATTGAACCTGAAATGCATCACGTCACCATCCTTCACCACATATTCCTTTCCTTCAATACGCAAACGTCCGTTTTCCCGGCAAACTGCTTCAGATTTATATTGTAAGAAATCGTCGTAGGATATTACCTCCGCTTTAATAAATCCTTTCTCAAAATCGGTATGAATGACACTCGCAGCCTGCGGTGCTTTCCAACCTTCGTGTATGGTCCAGGCCCGTACTTCCTGAACGCCCGCGGTGAAATAGGTATTCAATTCGAGCAATTTGTAGGTGGAGCGGATCAATCGGTTCAATGCTGGTTCTTTCATCTTATATTCTTCCATGAATAATGTCCTATCATCTTCTGATTCCATTTCTGCGATTTGTGCTTCAATTGAATTATTCATGATGATCACTTGCGCATTTTCATTTTTTACAGCTTCCTTCAAAGTGTTCGTATACTTGTTTCCTGAATGCATTGAGCTTTCATCAACATTCGCAACATAGAGTACGGGTTTGTCTGTCAGCAGAAAAAGGTCTTCTATGGCGGGGAGCTCATTTCTGGAAAGTTTCAGTTCCCTGATATTTTTTCCTTCTTCCAGGTGTTTCTTACAACGCGCGAGTACTTCGTATTCTGCTTTTGCTTTCGCATCTGCTGTGCGAAGTAACTTTTCTGCGCGGCTGAATTTTTTCTCAACGCTTTCCAGGTCTTTCAGTTGAAGTTCAGTATCAATGATCTCTTTATCCGATATAGGATTGATGGCTCCTTCATCACGCAAAATATTTTCATCTTCAAAACACCTGATGACATGAATAATTGCATCCACTTCCCGGATATTGGCGAGGAATTTATTACCAAGACCTTCTCCCTTACTGGCGCCCCGTACAAGGCCTGCAATGTCCACAATTTCAATCTGAGTTGGAACGATCCTGTTGGGAAGTACCAGTTCAGCGAGCTTATTCAAACGTTCATCGGGCACTTCCACCAACCCCACATTAGGTTCAATGGTACAAAACCGGTAATTGCTGGCCTGTGCCTTGGCGCTATTACTGACCGCATTGAATAACGTTGATTTTCCTACGTTTGGAAGTCCTACAATCCCTGCTTTTAACGCCATTCTTGTTTTTTAGAGCCGCAAAGATAGGGAGTATGAGGGAAGGGTTGCTTGTTGCTGGTTGCTGGTTGCTGGTTGCTGGTTGCTGGTTGCTGGTTGCTGGTTGCTGGTTGCTGGAACTCTGTGAACTTTTTAAGGAGGCTCTGGGCGTAGGGTATTCAAACGAAAATATCCATAAGGGGGAGTGATTAATTAAGTGCGTGATTATTATTTGTGAGGTTTATCAAATTTGTGATTGATCCTGTTTTTTACGCCACACCAACATCATATAGCACCAACTAACCAGCAACCAGCAACCAGCAACCAATCAGCAATATGTTTTTCATGTAACCCGTTTTAGATATTTACGATAATCGATCACAGGAAGATCTGGTTAGTAAATTCCAATTTACACAATGGATATCGTCATTATAGAAACTTGTGAGGAACGAATTCGTGAGCCACTTTAATATCCCTAGGTTACTTTGTCTATACGATTAAACTTTCTTTGGCTAATTAATAAAAACCCGACATCTTGAGGGATGAATTTATAGAAAATAGTCCCTTATTAAGTTGTTGTGTTTCCTGTTCTAAAACCGTTTCCATGGTATTGAATATTATCTGGATCGCCTTTTTTCTGCTCGCATTCATTGTAGCCTTGTTCAGACTGATTATAGAAGGGGATACGGAGATTTTCAAGAAAATTATGGATGGTGTGTTTGAAACAGCAAATGCAGGGGTGCAGATTGCAATTGGTCTGATTGGAATTATGAGTTTGTTCCTGGGTTTTATGAACATTGGTGAAAAAGCAGGTGCAATTAATTTCTTATCCAGGATGGTCGGTCCTTTTTTTCGTCACCTTTTCCCTGACCTCCCTAAAAACCATCCTGCGATGGGACATATGATGATGAACTTCTCTGCTAACCTGCTTGGTCTTGATAATGCTGCTACTCCATTCGGATTAAAGGCTATGGAAAGTTTACAGGAAAGCAATCCCGTGAAAGACACTGCATCTAATGCACAGATTATGTTTATGGTGTTACATGCTTCAGGACTTACACTCATCCCTGTAAGCATCATTGCACAAAGGGTAATACTTAAATCAAATGATCCTACCAGCATCTTCATTCCGTGCCTGATCGTGACTTTCGTATCCACCATCGTGGCGATGTCTGTTGTAGCTGTGTATCAGCGATTTTCCCGAAAGCAATGGTTAGCAATCATCAGTCTGGCACTGGCAGGAGCAGTTATTATTGCAAGCCTGGGTGTATACTTACGGTCTCTATCAACTGAAGATGCTTCTATTTTTTCCAAAATTGTAAGTAATGGCCTGATCCTTTTCATATTTATTGTTTTCATTTTAGGGGGTATCTGGAAGAAAGTGAATGTATATGATGCCTTCATAGAAGGAGCCAAGCAGGGATTTGATGTGGCCGTCAGAATTATCCCCTATCTGGTAGGTATGCTGGTAGCAATCAGCGTTTTTCGCAGTTGTGGAGTTTTTGAATACATCATTCAGGGATTGAGCTGGATTTTTGCATCATTAGGAATGAATACTGATTTTGTACCGGCATTACCAACGGCGGTCATGCGGCCATTCAGTGGTA
>Ga0180121_10000939_pt1 | contig 12323 bp, 8 predicted proteins | sample AntDrymUQ5402106_2_FD_129676 | JGI IMG/M metagenome (GOLD analysis project Ga0180121, IMG submission 129676) | Polar desert sand microbial communities from Dry Valleys, Antarctica - metaG UQ540 (21.06) (version 2) (version 2) | ecosystem: Environmental > Terrestrial > Soil > Desert | place...
GACTTAAAACTCGAACTTCTGGCGATGACTTTCAGCTGCGGCAACTGCGAGAGACTGTTAATCAAACTTTCGCTGATGCCGTCCGAAAGATATTCGGTGTCGGGGTTGGCGTTCAGGTTTGCAAAGGGCAACACCGCGATGGAGCGAATTCCCGTCCCGGCACCAGGGTGCGTCTGATCGCTTCGACTACCATACTTTGAGTAAACGAGGTAGGTGATTGCTATTGCTGCGATTAGGACTGCCAGCAATATGAGCGTGACATTCCAGCGCCGTTTGATTTTATCGCTGATATACGTTTGGCCCGATGTTATCCGGGGAGCATTTGCTGCGCCCGTCTGGGGAGCTGTCGCGCCCTGCATCACTACAGTTGTCGCGCCGGCATCGCTGGTCGCCTCCCGGCTTCTCTCCTGCCGCGCACCCGTCCGCTCAAGTTCCGCCTCAAACTCCAGACGCTGCTTCAGACTCTTCAAGTCCAAAGCCAGATCCTTCACTCCTTGATACCGTTCTTCCTTATCCTTCCTGAGCGCCTTCGTCACAATGCGTTCCAACTCCACCGGCACATCCGGCAGATGTCTGTTCAAGCTCGGCGGCTCTGTTTTGAGGATCGCGGCAATCATGTCGCTGGTTGTCTCGCCTGCAAACGGCAAACGTCCGGCAACCATCTCGTAGAGCACAACGCCCAGACTCCAGATGTCGGTGCGCGCATCTACCTGAATCCCGCGCGCCTGTTCGGGCGACATGTAGCTGACCGTTCCCAGCACTATTCCCGCTTCAGTCCTGGTGAAGGGTTTCGTCGGCGCATCGGCATCCGGCACAGGCTGCTCCAGCTCGACGAGTTTTGCCAGCCCAAAGTCCAGAACTTTAGCGATACCGTCGCGCCGCACCATGATGTTCTCGGGCTTGATGTCACGATGAACGATGCCGGCGGCGTGCGCTTCCGTTAAGGCGGAAGCGACCTGGATGCCGATATTCAGAACTTCGCCCAACCCCATCTGCGAGCGCTGGAGGTGCTGACGCAACGATTCACCGTCAATAAACTCTGTGGCGATAAAGTTCAGTCCACCCTCGGCGCCGATTTCATAGATGGTCAGGATGTTCGGATGATTCAGACTGGAGGCAGCGAAAGCTTCGCGCTTGAAACGGTTGAGCCGATCTTTGTTGGTGGCGAACTCGGCGGGCAAGAGCTTAAGCGCGATCGAACGGTTCAAGGTGGTGTCTAGTGCGAGATAGACTTCGCCCATCCCGCCCACGCCCAGCAAGCTGCGCAACTCGTAGCGTCCCAGATATGTTCCAGAAAGAAGAGCCATGGTGGAAACCAGATCGGAATTCAACGAGTGCGAAAGGAACCCCGCGCAAAGTCTTCCCGCATAACCTTTTTGTCCAAACCGGCTGAACATGAACTTCGCAGAACGCCCGGGTACACGCCTTGCAAGGGAGGGCTCAAGCTCATGGGAGCTGTATCATTTTTAATCAAAGGGGACATATGTCAGCAACACAGAGATCAATCACCGGAACTAAAAGCGAAACCACCGAAACCGCCAGTCTGCAACCAACTGCAAAAAGAGATGCTGCAGAGTCGGTGCTACGAACGGTAGACAAATCAACCCAGAAGGCAACAGGCATCAGCCTGTTTCACATTCTGACTCTTGGATCAATTGGCGCGTCAATCGCACTGTACTTCAGCGGCAAACAAAAGGCAGGAATTTTTGTTGGCCTCTGGCCACCTACATTTCAGGCACTGAAGGCCGTAGTCGATAAAGGCAATGAAACGGCTTAATTGCATACAACGCCCCCTGCGAAGCTGTTTGGCTTGCGCACGGGTGATGATTGGGTCTGGGCGCCGCTCAGGCCCTTTTCATTTTGTGCGTTTAGGCGCTTTCACCAGCGCCGGAGGGTCATCTTAATACCCTGATGTCGCGCTCTGAAAAGATCCGCCACTCCCCTCCTACGCGCTGCCACCTCAATTCCTGAACCACCGCTCCGCGGCGACTCTGACGGCCATTCTCAATCCGGTAGTTCTTGCGATAGCGCATAATGGCTATGCTTCCTCCGTCCTGAAATATGATTTCAGGTTCCTCGGCGCGAATGTCGATGAGGGCCGCACTGGCGAAGACGCGGGCCTTTTCGGCGCGCACGATTGCTCGAGCAGTGTTACGAGTCAGGTAGTAAGCTTTCAATCGTGGCACATAGAACGACATTTGCTTGTTAATATCGCGCTCGTTCGTAGCAGCTATCCACTGGTTGAGAGCCTTGCGCAACCCGTCGGCTGTGGAGTCGCTACCTGCCGGCGCGGCTTCGGGCGCAGGCTGTGACGCCGCCACAGCTGAGGTGCCTGCGCGTGCTTCACCGTAAAGTTCCCAGCGTGCAACATCGGAAATCTTGTTGTAGACAGTCTGAATAACCAGTGGCTGATCAAGTGCCTCTGCTTCGATCCGTCGCACTACTCGCAGCTGTTTCCCATTTCCGAAAGATTCGAAAATGACTGTGAAGTTATCCTCGGTGCGGCCGCTGGAAGCGAAAACGATGCGATTATTCGCAACCGAAAGCCGTACTCGAATTACATGACCATCCGCCGCGCGTGTGTTGCGTGCGATACCATCGGCATCGAACCGCATTCGCGGAGCGCGAGACGACCCCAGACTGATTTGTGTGCCCTTCTGTTCTATCGCGAGCAGATCCGGCGGGGTAAGTCTTACTGCCAAATCCAGGAAGAAGCGTTGTTGTTCTCCGAATGGCACATTACTGGACGCGCCTGCTACGACTGAATAAAGTTTGTCGCTGGCGGGGATGTCAATTCGATAGACCCCGTCCAGCGCTGACCTCGTTCCCAACCGCTCCTGCGCTGCTGGTTGCGGTTCACATTGCGCCGGACCGACCGCGACATTAACGCAGATGAGCAAGACAAGCGTAAGCAACACGGCATCCCCGATCTTCAGTCTGTGACAATCCTACTGCTTACTATTCTCGCGCTCCCAGTGTCGGTGTTGCGCTATGGCCTTGATAAAAGCGTTTGCCACGTTGCCTATCGAAGCATCTCGACCACTCACTACGCCTTGATTGACTGCGACCTGTTTTCCTGGCGCTTCCTCCTCGCTGAACTGCCGGGCGAGGGAAGTGGCCAACAATCGAACCCCCGAACCGCTGGCCGCGATCGCCTTGCAGTGTTTGTATGCTTCACTCACAAACTCATGAGCTTCAGCTTCCTGCCTAAGGGCTTCAACGCTTGCGTCCCCTCCAGGAATGTAAACGGCATCAAACAAAACCGACGAGCCGGTGAGAAAACTAAAGTCCACTTTCAATTCATCACCATTGGCCCCCGTTACAACTCCGAGACGCGGCGCAACTGTCTTCGGTGCAGCGCCGGCCGTTAGCAGCGCCTTATTCATTTCCGCCACATCCACGTCATCAAATCCGTCTGCCAGCAGCACCGCGATCTTGCGCGTCTTGATTGTGTCCTGCGGAAAATTGGGATTATCGACCATGCTTAGTGCGGGAGAAACTTCTATCGTCTGGGCCACACGTTTTGGTTGAAACTTTCGCGGATCACCGTCAGCAGGAATACTCATGTTCAGAGGTTTATCAAGCTTCGACGGGACGCTTATGCCGAGTCCTTCGGCGACGCTATTCGCAAGTCCCTTATCCACCTGCGCCAGCAAACCCAGCATTCGCTCTCGGATAGCCGGCGTCTCAAGCTTACCCAACTCAAATCGCAGCGCCCGGATAATGTGTCCCTTCTCAGGCTCTGACTGGCTGTTGAAAAACAAGGTGGCCTGACTGAAGTGGTCGAAGAAGCTCGCACTCCGCGCGCGAATCTTCTTCGCATCAATCCTCTCAGCGAAGCTGGTAAAGCCGCCCATGTCGGCTCCGGCCTGGAAGGGGCAACCACCTTTAAGAGTATTCGGCTCGTAACTGGTCTGGCCGCGATTAACCGTTTGGCGCATGAAGCCATCGCGCTGGTTGTTGTGCACGGGCGCTAAGGGCCGGTTGATAGGAATCTCGTGAAAGTTTGGGCCACCGAGTCGGATCAATTGCGTGTCGGTGTAGGAAAAGAGGCGGCCCTGCATCAGTGGATCGTTAGTAAAATCAATCCCGGGCACAACGTGACCCACGTGGAAGGCGACTTGTTCGGTCTCCGCAAAAAAGTTGTCCGGATTGCGATTGAGGATTAATTTTCCAATCCGGCGCACGGGAACAAGTTCTTCGGGAATGATCTTTGTCGGATCAAGCAGGTCGAAATCGAAGCTGTGTTCGTCTTTCTCTTCTACGATCTGCACGCCAAACTCCCACTCGGGGAAATCACCGTTCTCAATGGCTTCCCAGAGATCACGGCGATGAAAATCGGGGTCCTTGCCGGAGATCTTTTGCGCTTCGTCCCAGACAACCGAGTGCAGTCCAAGCAGTGGTTTCCAGTGAAACTTTACAAAGCGCGACTTCCCACTTTCGTTTATGAAGCGGAAGGTGTGAACCCCGAAACCCTCCATCATGCGGAAGCTGCGCGGGATGGCACGATCGGACATTACCCACATAATCATGTGCATCGATTCCGGCATCAGCGAAATGAAATCCCAGAAAGTATCGTGGGCTGATCCTGCTTGAGGAATCTCGTTATGGGGTTCCGGCTTCACGGCGTGAACCAGGTCAGGAAACTTCATCGCGTCCTGAATAAAGAAGACCGGGATATTGTTTCCGACGAGGTCGAAGTTTCCTGATTCCGTGTAAAACTTGACGGCGAAACCCCGCACGTCACGCGCAAGATCAGTAGAGCCACGGGACCCTGCAACGGTTGAGAAACGCACGAATACCGGCGTTTTCACCGAAGGATCCTGCAGGAACCCGGCTTTTGTGTACTCGGCCATCGATTCGTAAACCTGAAAATAACCGTGGGCCGCCGAGCCGCGCGCATGAACAACTCTTTCGGGAATGCGCTCATGATCGAAGTGGGTAATCTTCTCGCGCAGGATGAAGTCTTCGAGTAAGGTGGCGCCTCGCTCGCCCGCTTTGAGCGAGTTCTGATTGTCGTTGATGCGGACGCCGTGATTCGTGGTAAGGAATTCGCCGCCGCTGTCCTCAGTATTCTTTTGCAGGTCGTCGATCTTGGCGTCGTTGTTTCGTGGATCCAATTTAGCGGCCGTTCGAGCTTCGTTCTGTAGCACCTTGGCTTTGCTGGGGATCTTCTTTGCGGGTCCCTTGTCTTTTCCTTTGGTGGCTTTCCTGGTGGTCATCGTCTCTCCCTTTGTACGTTGATTGTTCGTCTGATGTGCCGCCAGCCTAATGAGACACGCATGGTTAGCAAGTTGGTCGCGTCACGCGGAGCAATCTCGATAACACCGTGGCTTTAGCCAGGTGAATCAGGTCCGGCCTAATCTTCTCGAACCGTTCTAACGGTTATTATCTCCACGCAACAAAACCGTTCAAAACCGTTATCGTTTCCATTGCTGATCTCGGTATTCAGTCCGCGCAGCGGACGGCTGATAATAGCCCGGCGATTCATCGCTGGGACAGAAGCAAGTTCGCGAAGAAGTCCGTGAAACGGACGACTGAAAAGGTCGTTCTGGAGCACCTGCCTTCAGGCGTCCGCTTCACGGACTAGATTTCCCTCGCATTCAACCCAGCAGTGAACTGCTGGCCTAGTCTCATTCGTCCGCTTAGCGGACTGACGAATGATGTTTGTGCTACAGCGTTCCAAACGGGCGTTGATAGTCAGACAGGTAGGAATATGCCTTTCCTACTTACGCTCTCGTCGCTCGCGCCTTCTTTGCTTGGGCAGCTTCGATGGCTGTCTCTACGTCCTGTTCTTCCTCGGGCGGCGGCAGCACCGCGGGCATTCCCAGTGCTTCGATCCAAAGCTCGCGCGCCCATCCGCTGGTGTGATAGAGATGCTCGTCTTCTTCCGGCTCCACTTGATCATGAGCCTGCTTCAATACTGAAGCGGCTTCGCCACTCGAGTTCTTTGCGATCTCACCAATGAGTCCCCAGTTAAGGTGGTCCTTGGTTTCAGCCAGAGTCACGCATTCCGCGGCAACGATCTGGGCGGCGGCAAGGTCTGGTCCCCGTAAAGCCATCTCCATGGCTTGAACAAGGGAATCCCCAATGTGCCGAACAATTTTCCGCCCAGGCGTTTCAACTTCAAGATCGAGATTCATCCCGGTAAGGATGTCGGAAACAACCTGCACGTGCGTCTTGGTCTCTTCGAGATACTTGTTCCACTCTTCTTTCAGATCTTCGTTCAGCGCGCAGCGCAACGCGGTTGTGTAAATCTGCACGCCGCCCTTCTCGGTTTCGAGCGCTTGATACAACAATTCCGTCACGTGGCTGGTATTCAATGTATTGTTCTTCATATTCCCCCCGGACGTTGGCGTCACCTGAGTATCGTGTGCTGAGTGTATGTTTGGAGCAATGTCACTAGCAATATTAGTGCCGATGTCTGAGTATGGATATTGTGCTGACGTCGTCCTATAAGCGAACGCGCGAGACAGGCAGGTCAAGGAAAATGTCTCGAATCAGTGTAAAGCAAACTGTTAATTTGCTGCGAAGTGGCTCAGCGCAACTGAGTGGCGGCGAACCCGCAAGCAAACTAACAGTTTGCTTTACCTAGTCCGAGGTTTTGCCGAAGAGAACATTAACCCAGTAGAAGGCGACAGTGCCGCTGCCGATGACTGCACAGGTAGCCACCGTACGCCAAAGGATATCGGTCCCGGCAAATTCCCAGATAGCCAGGAGAGACGCGAGGACGGCGACGAGGATGCACGCGCTGGTGATCCAGAAGGAGAAACTTCGGACCATGCCTGGATCCAGAAACCCACGCCTCTTGCGGGATGTTTGAGACTCTTGCATATTTTTCTTTGTGCGACTGCCCTGGCAGCGTCGCGATACCCTTGAGCGCCCTGATGAACTCCCCGATGTAGTTGCCTTGGCGAGCATTCTACCTCACAGTGCGACATCTTGAGGTGGTCACGTCTCAAATGGTCCTCCGCCAGTTACGAACTCTTTGACGCGAGCCGGCATTCAAGATGTTCAGAGTTCACCTTGAAGTTGCTGGTGGCACACGCAAGCTGAATTTCTAAACTGAAGGTTCGAAATCCGCAATTCAGCGGACTCAATGGAATGTTCTCACTTCCGGATCGTTAGCACTAAGCACTTCAGTCTCGCCAAACCGGCGCTCCGCAAAAGATTTTTTTGCACTCTGCAATTTGGTGTTAAAGCCATGCTTGTGCTGATGGGTTGGCGTGCTGCTCTGCGATGAATTTTTCCGAATGCAATTGCAACGTGGATCGCGCAACGTGGGACAGGCATTCTTGCCTGTCCTTCTGACTAAAAAAAGACAGACAGGAAATGTCTCCGTCCTACTGACTAAAAGAGCAGACAGGAATGTCTGTCCTACTCTTGCGAGCTATTTCTCAGATGTATTTCGGCTCCACGCGCCGTAGCCAAAGGCCAGGATCGAGTTGGCAGTCCACGGCTCGAATTGCCACTATTTTCCCTGCAAGGTGAAGGCTTGTTGACGTAGATGTCCCGGCACATGGATCACCCGGAAGCGGACAGGCGTTCCTGCCGTGGCCTCGAAGACTGGTGTTGCCGGATCACCGCAACCGTCGAGGCAGGCGGGGTTTGGATGCCGGGTGAAAATACTGTTCTTGCACGTTTTTCCGCAGCGGCTAATTCGATCAATTATTTCAGATCAGCAACGGGTGTAGTAGATGGTTCGCGGGTGGTTGCCCGAATGAATCCACGCTCCAACAGGTATTCGAGAATCTGACGCGCGTTGTCTGTCGGCGACACGCTGATAGTATCCAGCCTTATCTCAGGATGACTCGGCGGTTCATAAGGGTCATCAAGACCGGTAAAATTCTTGATTTCTCCTCGCCGGGCGCTGGCGTACATTCCTTTTGTGTCTCGCCGCTCGCATTCGGCGAGCGGAGTATCCACGAATACCTCTACAAATTGATCCGCCCCTATCAAGTTTCTTACGTCATTCCGTGTCGCCCGGTAAGGGCTGATAGCGGCGCAGACAGGAATACCCCCATGTCGCACGATTTCAGCGGCGACGAAGCCAATGCGACGAATGTTCAGATCCCGATCTTCTTTGCTGAACCCGAGTCCGCGAGAGAGATGTGTGCGCACTACGTCGCCGTCCAAAACCGTCACCTGCCGGCCATACTCCTGCAGCAGCACGGTGAGGATTTCCGCGGTCGTGGATTTCCCTGCGCCACTCAGCCCGGTAAACCAGATGCAAACCCCCTGCTTATGACGTGGCGGATAGGTTTCAGTGAGAATCTCCGCTACCTCCGGTCGGGTGAACCATGATGGGAGCGACCGACCGGTTTGCAGATAATCCTCGCGCACCTGCGTGCCCGAGAGCGATGCCGTCCTGGTTCCTTGCTTAACGCGTGATACTTCTTCGTAGCGATCCTGCTCCGGCAGATAAACAAATTCATTGAAGGCCAAAATGCCGACCCCGATCTCCTGGCTAAACTGTTGGGCCAACTCCTGCGCCGCATAGGGTTCATAAAAGGGCTTGCCGTTGGAATCCAGACCGGGGCTGGCGTGGTCTCGGCCGATAATCATGTGGTTAGCGCCATAGTTCCTGCGAATGATTGCATGCCACAATGCCTCCCTCGGTCCCGCCAGACGCATTGCCAGCGGCAGCAGCGAGAGCATTAGGCGGTCAGGCGCGTAGTAATGCGCTGCCAGCGCCTTGTAAGTGCGCACGCGAGCGTAGTGATCGACATCGCCGGGTTTCGTGGGGCCGACAACCGGGTGAAGCAGCAGCGCGCCGTCAACCTGGGCCACAGCTCTTTTCGTAATCTCTTCGTGAGCCCGGTGCAGGGGATTCCGAGTCTGAAAAGCCACCACGTTGTGGTGGCCGAGGTGTTCGAGACGCTCGCGAGTTTGGACGGGGCTAAATCGCAGCTCGCCGAAATCGTAATGCCTTGGCAGTTGAAGCACACGCAACTTTCCGGCGATATTAAACCGCTCCCAGCGGTGCATCTCGGCTACAAAGGGATGACGCAGATCGGTTGTGCCGAGCAAGCACCTGGCCACATATTCGCGATCGTATTCATAGATCTCTTCGACGGTCATCACGGCCAATAATTCGTTTCGCGAGTCTCTCAGGGCCACGTCCTCGTCGAGACGCACGTCGATCCCAGCTTCTATTGGCAGGGTTACAGGTATGGGAAAGACGTGCCCGTTCGCGAGCCGCATCTCCTGCAAAACACGTTCGTGATCTGCTTTCCCCATAAAGCAGTCCAGAGGAGAAAACGCCCCAGTCGCCAGCAGCTCAAGATCGCAAACAGCTCGCTCCGACAAGCGCAGGGAGGTGAGGTGGCTCGCATACTCCTTCAGTTCGCGCAGTTCCTGGGCTGCTTCTTTAGCCACGGTGAGATCGACAAGGGTGTCGCCGTAGGGAGGGATTAGTTCAATGCGGGAAGTTTGTTTGCTTGTGGCCAATCGGTGTCCTTAAAAAGAAAAGCAAATGAAGAGCCGGCCTTTGGCGGAAAAGAGCCTTGCATCGCGCGAGATGGTCCGAAACGAAAATGTTAACACACATTACTGCCAAACGAATCCGTGATGAGTATTAGGTGAAGTGAGGCCAAAATATACGCTAGGCCGCCCGGTGGTGATTGACAAAGAACTGCGAGTGTCATAAGTCTTGGTTCCCAACTGAACACGTCGAATTGTCACGGCGAAGGAAAACGCTGAATCCAAGAGATCCAATGCCCAAGGTTAGCCTCATAATAATCACACGGAATCGGGCGCACCTGCTGCCGCGCGCGGTTGCGAGCGCGTTGCAGGCTGGAACGGACGTTGAGGTTATCGTGGTAGACGATGCTTCGATTGATAACACAGCCGCACTTTGCCGCTCTGAAAGGCATCAAGTACATTCACCTCGACATCGGACAGGGAATGGCCGGGGCGCGCAACGTTGGCATTCTGGCGAGCGCTGCTGATTACGTGGCCTTTCTGGATGATGATGATGTGCGCCTGCCTGGATCGCTTGATGTGCAAGTCGAGGCCTTGATGAATGACCCTGAGGCCGGTTTCGTCTGCGGGCCGATGATGATGGCTGATCAGGAGGGGAACCTGACGGGCGAGGTCACCGCCCCCAAATCTTCCGGTGGAGATGTATTTTGGGATTTGCTCGAAATGGATTTTCCGGCGATGCCTTTGTCAGTCATGATTCGAAAAGCATGTTTAACCCGGGTAGGCCTGCTTAACACGGCGCTGCTCACGTTGGAGGATTGGGACCTGTTCGTGCGCATCGCGGAATTGTACCCGGTGATTGTGGCAGACCAGCCGGTGGGCATTTATACCAAACCAACGGCGTCGTCGGGACAATCTTCGTCGCCCCAGGCGCGTCTTCTCTCTCATGCCGCGCGTCATCAGTTGCAATTATTTCGTTTGCCGCGAGCGCGAGCAGCTCCTGCAAAGAAACGCAGAGAAGTCCGAAAGCGCGCTCTGTGTCGCATTGTCGATACACTGCTATGGAACGCCGTGCAGGCAATTCCGCAAAGGGCGTACAAGTTTGCCTGTGCCAACATATTCGCGGCCTTGCGCTTGAACCCTCAACGCGCACTCCGCCCCAGAGGTTACCGAAAACTCCGCATGATCTTGAGGCAGCGCGCTGGCTGAACTAAAGCCGAAACATTATGCCTACTACCAGCGTCGTCATTACCACTCATAACCGGCCCCACCTACTTCCGCGCGCCATCGCCAGCGCGCAGGCGGCGGGCACAGATGTTGAGGTGGTAGTCGTAGACGATGCTTCAAATGACGAGACGGCGGAAGTCTGTCGTAATCTCTCCGGTATTCGCTATGTGCGCGTCGAGCGCAATCAACAAGTGGCCGGCGCGCGCAATATTGGTATACTCAACAGCACCGGCCATTACATTGCTTTCCTGGATGACGACGATGTGCGACTCGCAGGTTCGCTGGATTTACAGGCCGCTGCGCTCAGTTCCGCGCCGGAAGCCGGATTAATTTACGGCCAGGCGCTCATTAATGATCCAGAGCAGGTTGGGACGGAGATGCTTTACCTCAGACGATGTCCGCAGGGTGATGTTTTCTGGGAACTGCTGGAGCAAAACTTTATTCCCTGCGGCGCGGCCGTCTTTCGCCGGTCCTGTTTACTTCGCATCGGTCTTCTCGATCAATCAGTACCTGGGATTGACGACTGGGATTTGTGGATTCGCATCGCCGCTTTTTACACCGTGATCGTCATCGAGCAACCTGTCCTGGTCTGGCGCAAGTCTTCGCCGACCTCCGGGCAAGGCACTTCGCGCGCCGACCAGTTAGTAAAAATTAGCACGCGCCTAATGCATCGAAAGTGGTTCGAGCTTCAACCTGCTGTCGACGCTTGTGCAAAGAAGCGGCGAGAGGTGTATCGGCGGTTTTCGAAGAATATGGCGAGCCATCTCGCTTTTGAAACGGTTCGGGCGGTCAGAGAAGGCAGCCTGTTCTGCGCCCGGCGGAATGCGGTTGCGGCGTTGCAGCTCCACCCGTGGTCGAGCGTCAAACTGGCCCTTAGTTTGACTCTGCGCAAGCGCACGAGCAAACAGAGACATCCAGACTAGTTTCATTGCGGGATCGAGGTAATCGGAAGATGAAAATCATCCTTTGTAAGGGACAGTTTCTCGGCCCGATTAGCGGCGCTGACGAAACGCTAGTCACCTACGCGACTCAACTCCACGGAGCGGGATATTCTGTTTCCGTGCTCCTTCTGTACGAGTACTCGCGACAGAACCAATACTACGTACGACTCCGAGATGCTGGAGTCCCTGTTTACGCGGTTGGCTCGAGTTCAGCCCGGTCATCTTTGGATGCGGGCCGAAAGATTGCTCGCGGAATCGTGCGCACTTTGCCGTCCTCGAGTTACCTGGTCAGAAAACATGGGCAAAGAGTCGCTACGAATATCGCCTCTCGTCAGTACTCGCATTGCCTTAGTTTTTTAAACCAATCCAGCGCCGATTTGATGCACGTCATAACTCCTGATCCTGCTGCCATGGTATTGATTAGAGCCGCTCATGCCGCGGGCATTCCGGTAATCTACCAGGAGCTGGGAATCCCTTATCATCCCCCGGATTTCGAATCTTACTATAAGCAGTTCACCTCTGTGCTGCCGCTCTGCGCGGAGGTGGCAGCGCTTTCGCCACTACTCGCTCAACTGTGTCGAGCGAGGCTGACTCATACGCACGACTTTTCGGTACTACCGATTACGACAGACGATCTTCGCAACGGACATCAGGTCTCGCGGGGCTTATCAACCACTATCGTGGTGGGTTTTGCCGCGCGCATCGAACATTTGAAAGGACCCATGATCCTGC